>JGI24158J21664_10007370_pt1 | contig 14615 bp, 8 predicted proteins | sample Ectturendosymbi3_FD_21664 | JGI IMG/M metagenome (IMG submission 21664) | reverse complement strand
ACCAAGCTTAGACTTGTTTCCTCGTAAATGTACGTATGCGAAAGTGATTGATTTACGCAATATGTTCCTGTGAAGCATTGGGTTAATTGCAAATCGATATCGCATCCCCCCCCACCAAATTAGCCTGTGTCCGCTACTGCTACTAGCTATTAGCAAAGAAGAAGAAAGAAATAAGGTTTTCTTGTGGACTGTATCCAGTTAAAATTAGACTTGTGTGACGTTGCTACATTTGCTGTCGGAAATTCTCGGGAAAGTTGACAAAGTATCACAATTGCTGCAGGATAAGCAAGTAAACCTTTGGGAAAGCAGCGGAGTTCATTTTGTCTCTTCGTGAAGAGTTGGTTAATATGCGAAACTCCAACTTGGTCGATCAATAGCCTACGCTGAGAAGGCTTGCAGACTTTTCCAAGAAAGCAAGATTTCATCAACAGCTATAGAAAACCGGTCAAAAAGAAACCCGAAGTTAAAAAACTTTACTTTGATGGGATCAACTGGCGAACGACCTTCTGAAACACACCATGTGTACAGCAATGTCTTCTATTTAGTTACTGGCTGTTTCATTAAAGAATTAGACAGACGTTTTTCTAATGATTCAGGAGCAATTCTTTCCGACATTTCAGCTCTTTCCCCGGACGCCAAAGATTTCTATCAGAAGAAAACTTGAAAGAATTCGCAAATGCATATTCAATTAGTGAAAATGATAAACATAAAATACCTCTGACAAAGAATTTGCTTCAGTAAGATTTGCAGATGCCAACAACAGTCATATGAAACAATAAACCATTACCATAACATCCAGGGAATATTGCTAACTACCCCAACCAAGTTAGTGAAGTGATGTTCCAATTTCATATCACAAACTTATGGCACGATTTACAGGTGGTTTTCAAGTCTCCCACAGTAGTAACAGTCAGCGCTGTCTCCATTCGCCTCCCCAGATGCGTAGCGACCGCAGCGTGGGGCAGTCCCGTCGCCACGGGAGGGCTTTGCCCCCCAACAAGCCCACCCAAATTGAAATTTGAAACACTATAAATCAGTGGAAGTTTTGTCAAATTTGAATGTCAAGCCCCCCCTGCACAAACGTAAACCCCCCCTGTTGACGACTTTCTGGCGGGGTTCTGGTGTGGGGTCTTCATGTGTTGGTAGCTGATGGGGGGAGACTGTCTGGAATTTTTTCGAACGTGACCTTCTGCCTAAATCGCAAACGTTGTGCTTAGCCACGGGTGATGTGTGATGATATTTAATTAATTTTATACATTTCACGGTACTATCCATTAACCACATTATAAAAGCAGTGACTCCTGCACGATTTTATTGAAACTTACCCCATCGCATGATCTACAACACTTATGACATAAAAACCATACAAGAACGAAGTCTCATGTTCAGTAATTCGACGAGGAAATACGGTTGAAGTAACGGTCCGTCTGGCACCGCGATGTGCATGCGTGCAAACTAATGATAAAAAAGTGTGACACACAACAGTTTGATAAAAATCTGCCAACAAACAATGAACTACGAAAACAAGTGATTTTGAGTAAAGACCATCAACTTCATAGAAATCACTTGGACACTTTGTTATCGTAGCTTCCTTGACCTTTGTAGTTGCCCACATATCCCGAATTTTCGACTCGCTCCTCGCGTCCATCTATGCCTAGTGACATAAAAAACACGATTATGAAAGTCCAATCTTACCATAAGCATGCATGAACGCGGAAGATGCCACTATACACGACACTTCGTTATGTAATATTGCGTAGGCTTCATGTCTTGGCAAGTTAGTGAGCTGGACTGGCTTGTAACAGCCTGCTTCGAGCAACGAGTTTAAAAAGTACTTGTGGAGCACTTGAAATATTTCACGTAAATTTTCACTAAGCCGCCGCTGCGGGGTTGGAGGGTAATCCCGGAAACGAAAGTCCAAACCACCGGTTTTAAAGTTCAGTGTGCGAAATAAATCAAAGCTGTAAAGTTTAAGCGCTTTGATTTGATTCTTGCTTCTCGTTCTTGGCACGACAACCCATTAAACACTCAACCTGGCTACGAGCCTAGCTCTTAGCAACAGATGGAACGTTTATTTGTTGCGTACAAGCATCATTCTCGTTGTTTTGTTGTGTATGCAATTTGTTTATTTTGAAAAACGACATTACCCAGTCTTTGAAGCGAAATAGCGTAGCTTTAGGAAAGAATGAACCGATATCAATATAATTGAGATACATGAATCCTATCGGCTTCTCGGCCTTATAATATGTGTAACTTGGAAAACCATGGTGTCGATTGCAAAAAATTGTCCGCCATATTTAAAACATCAACAGTTTCATCTCAAACTAAAATCTGGCAGGTAAAGGAGCTAAACCATCAGTTTCATCACCAAGTCTTCTGCGGTTCATTCATATGTTTTTTGGTTGTTTTTGCAGATTTTTTCAGTTTGATGATAAATTTCAGCAGTCTTATAAAAGTTTGAAGTCACAAATTTTATTTCTTGGCTTGAAACGCTTTGCCTTAGCAACATTTTTACAGATTTTGATATCTCAGTGAACATAAACTCCACCATAAGAAGATCCAGCAACTTTTTCAGAGGATTGTCTTGCTGGCGTTTGTCTATTTCCCTCCAAACCACACCAACCATTACCCACTGGGGCGTAACAGGGAGGGGACCCATATTTTAAGTGGAATCTAGCGCACCAACAACGTGAAAGCTACAAGTACTTTGTTTAATCTGCCTAAAAAGTATATTTTATTAAATATATGAAAAAATCGATTTTAAATATCTGCTTACCAAGACCTTTGCCGTCTGCGCCGAATCGCTGAGCACTGCTTCCAGTGTACTGTGATGAGTCCGTGAAGTGATCGACATTTCCAGTCTTTGACTGTTTCTGTTCAGGTAATGCATAGGAAATGCTGTGAGCAGTTTTGTTGTTGTTCAGGTAAAAAACAGTTTTTCTAGCACTACTTTGCAGTCAAAGCATCTTTCCATTACGGCTGCTTTTCCGAGGATAGTGAAATGTTACGCGTCACAAACAGACCACCGCAAAGTGTTTCACGGAATAATCTGAAAACAAAATTTTTTTGTTGGGAACCAGCTTAACAAAACCCATCTCCTCAAACAAATGGTACTAAGATTTGGAGAAACTTTCTATCCCAATGCATCGCATCCTTGATATTTTCAAAACCGCCGTAAACAGCACAACGGTTGAGGAAACGGAAAACCTAATTTAAAGGATGCCTCCTCATTTACGTAATTGGCTGGAATTGATTCGCTTACGTCTTCCAGTTACTAATTGCAAGTCTGAGTGGGGCATAAGTATACATCTGCATTGTTTTCTTCTTAAACAAACATATAGCTTGTATCGAACGCAAGCCAACATCATTCAAACAGTTTGCGTTGCGCTATAACAATAGTTTAATCATTTTTGGTAAGCAGTTTTTTCCGTCACTATTACCAGTCTTTCATAAGCGGTTTGGAGTTTTTTCCTTTTCAGTGCAAAAAGCAGAAATAAAAAATGTTCAAAGTGTCCCAACCTCAGAAAAACCTAGAAGCTTATACAAGTCTCTGGTTAAACTGCATACCTACAAAAAAGCCCTTAGTGATGACAATAGAAGACAATTAACATGAACGAAAGATAAGTGATACTTCACATGTTCATTTGAATAAACTTAGCAACAAAACGAACGCTTAACTTATTCAGGGCTTATTTCATTGATTCTGGCCAATTAATATTCACAAAACAAAGAAAAGGTGGCGGAGAAAATTACAAACCTACTTACCGTGACACCTGTAAGTCCAGGCGCTTTTCCAGCCACCATTTTGTACACGGCCTCCTTGTCAAGACCTCGTTTCCCTGCAAGTTCATCCAAAATATTGCAGAAAACCTTGAAGTCGATCACTTGCTGACCTTTAACCCTGCGCATCGGCTTCACGTTAGAGAAAGTTGGTGAGATTGCTTTCAAACCATTTTTAAGTTTACTCGGAAAAGTTGGAATTTAGGCCTACTCAAGGATTTGAAAGATAGCCGTGGATGAAAAAAGGATTTAAGGTCATCATTTTTTAGTTAAAAAGAGTTTTTTTCAATTTAAGAAAGACTGTATCGCCGCAAAGTATTTGAATCGTTTAGCATCGGCACAAACAGTCTTAATGTTTACGTGTGAAGCAGAAGAAACGGCTCAATTTAATTACACAAAGGAATCGATCCAAAACTACTCAGTTTTTTTAGTTTTTCACTGCAGATGTCACTTTAGTTTTGAAAGTGGTTCTGAACGGGGTTCCACGTAAAGAAACCTTGGGATCCCAGAAAGAATGCCAAATGTTTTCTTTTAACCCTCCGATGCACAAACAACATCGACCACCACTTTGACTAATGACATGACGCGGACAAGGAACCATCAAGTGGCCAATATCTTCAGGAATAGGGGGGCGTGAGATCCCAATCACGCTGACAAGTGGTAGAAAAAAATTTAAAACTTTGTTCTCGCCTACTTGTTTCTCGCCAATATCTTTAGGAATAGGGGTCCTGGGGTTGGAAAGATTAAAAACCACTGCTTTAGAGAAAAGTTGATTTCCAGTTTTTCAAATGTTCGGAATATTTTAAGTGATTTTACTGACAACTTTTTCAGTTAGATAGTTCAGAAAGCTCCGTTTCTGGAAATACCACCAAACATTGGATCAATGCAATTTTATTTAAGCAAAATTTCGTGCGTAATGTAGTTGCGACGTATGCCTGGTTAAATGAAATATAACTTTTTATGCAGGCTTTTTCCCCATATATAAGTTATATGATGAAAACGTTATACTGGTTAACTTATCTGGGCATTTGATAATTTCAGTTGTCTGTGGGATTAGTTTGACTATTAAGCGCCGTTTCACAAATGTCGACCCGCTCAGTGGGATCTGATACAAACCGAGCTTCACCAGGAACCTTGTCTGTGGGGAGGAACAGGGAGCTTACCACCCATGGATTTTCGTTCGTCCTGATTGGTCTTTTCCCTAAAGACCACAGAACTGCTGCTTGGATAAAAGAGCTGAATGACTAGTGGATTTATTCAAAAGGCAGTCGAAATATTTACTTCGCCAACATTCTCAATGAATCACTGCAGTATCATAAACGATCGGCGAGTGGTAATCAACGCATTTGTTCCTTCTTGTGACTTTTCTGCTTCGCACTTAGTAGTGATTGACTCAGTTTAGCAAATAATTTTCTTCGATGTAGATATAAGTAGCGATTTTGAGTATTTCGTTAACTCTCAAGGCTCAACTGAATAAAGCGTTTCCATTTTCCATTAGAAAAGCACCATATTTCTGTTCCACATTGTTTCTGTCGCTATCTACGCTATCTATCGTCAATGGGAGGCCAGTGTGTAGTCGCTACAAAAATGCAGGCAGTAGTGATCTTTATACTGTCTTTAGCTTTAGTTTCCCCCCATTTTTTCGGCCCCAAACAACGGTGAAGTGTCTGCGTTGAGCCAATGTTATGCTTTAGCTGTGGCCAAAGACAAAAGAGGGGCGTGAGATCCCAATCACGCTGACAAATGGTAGAAAAAAATTTCAAACTTTGTTCTCGCCTACTTGTGTTTGTTGAAAGCAATATCCACGTCAGTCATCGTACATTTCTTGCCGTCAAGGACTCCGCAGTCTTTGCAGCACTGCAAATGAAAATTGTGGTGAAGACCTTCAAAGCATTTTCGTTTCGCAACCAAATGTTGAAAATACAAATGTTCACCCAGTTTTAGCCCAATGCTCTAAACCAGGGGTCCGCAAATAGTGGGTCGCGACCCGAATTTGGGTCGCGAGACCTTCCACTCTGGGTCACGAAATAATTCAAATTTACACTTTAAATTTGTCATTCTCACCAGACAGAATAACTGCAACCATTTACTGTTTTATGTGCTAAGTTTCCTACAGTTTTGTGCAAGAAAATGGCTACTGTCAATACCAGTCTTGAAACTGATATTTCATTATACAGTATTTTCTACAAAATTGTACGCTCACGAAATGTTTGCGTCGCGAGAATTTAGAAATATTTTTTGGGGTCGCGCCAAAAAGTATTTGCGGATCCCTGCTCTAAACCAGGATTGCACACAAACTGGCCGGTGAATGGCTGCGTCTTAAAACTGGATTTTAAGTTTGGCTCGTTCATCAACACTGCACGTCTTCATTTCAAGTTTCATTGCAATAGAGTCAAGCATTACGTTCATTGCCCATCTTTTCGCTAAGCCTGAGATAGCCCCTCGTAACAACGGTTAGTTTAAACGTCACTTTGCGCAACCTTACTCTATGTTCTTGAACCGTGAAGTTAGTTTTTAAAATTTCAATTCACACCTTTACGTACAAAGATTAAAAAACTGAAAAAGTTCATAAAGCAAAGGTAGATCGAAAGTTCCTTGGCGTTGTGCATACGCTGAAGTGAAAGTCTACAGACATATGTGTTAGTATAATATCTGAAAAGCTTTGTTTTCAAGAGTTGTTTACGCAGCAAGAACGGCTAATAAAAACAGGCCACAGGACGTACAGGCCAGTCAATTTTGTTTTAACCTATTAAAAAAAACACCTTGGCAAAGTTCTTGTTACTCATTCCTGTGGCTTTCGCTGCTCCTTGTACTTTAAACTTATTGAAAGACTCTTCAAGATCTTTCATGGAAACTTTTTCAGCCATTTTGCTTTTTTCTTGGATTTATGATATCTGACAATATCAAAATAATATTGCAGGCAATGGCAATTCAGTTCTTTCTAATTTCCACCTGAAAGTAAATAAAGTTAAACCAAGTCATATTTGTGAGAAAAACAAAGGTATTTGTGAGGTCACACGTAGGGTATCAGCGTACCTGAACAAATCTGTGAATACTGTGCACCAGTGGTTACCAAACTTTTTTGTCCGCGGAATAATGCAAGGTTATTTTAAGTGGACAAGGAACCCCCGCTAGAACTGCCAAGTTAACATAAACGTTTTTTTCACCCAAATTGCCATTATTAAGGTTTCGTACTGTAAACAAAATTATGCACAATAAAAGTAACCATAAAGCATAAACACTTCAACAAGCACGTCTCAGTGAGAGCAATGCATTTGTTTTCTGGACTGCAACGATTCTGAAAAGTTCGGCTTAATAGCTGATAGTTCAATTCTTATATCTGATGTGCGTCCAGTCTGGCTCGATACTTGGTCTTCGTTTGCGCATATCGGGAAAAAACCTGATTCACATAAGTATTGTGACGACACTGCGCATCACCAATGAGCAAAACGGGAAAAAAGGAAAGCTAGATCAAACGATATAGCGGCTGCCACACGCCCAAAGGGTCAAAGGACATATCAGCAGTTTTTGCTTACAACTCTAAAGTATAGCTCGTGGAACCCATTAAATTTGTCTATGGAACCCTAGGGTTCCGCGGAACCCGCTTTGGGAAACGCTGCTGTATACTATACAGAGAAAGGGAATCATATAATCTAGTTCTACAGATTTCATTTTAACTGGATTGACTTGTTACACTTGACAAAAAATAAAAGTTCTTTGAAGTCTGCGTAGCTGGAGACAAGTTTCAGTCAGCGCTTCTTCTTCGTCGTTTGAGTCAGATCTTCACTCCACTGCTTGGCCGCAGAAGATCTCGGGGCAGGTGTTGAGCAGCCACTCGATTGTCTCATCGTCCAGAACCGTCAGGCCATGCAGTCCATGGAGAGGTCGATGGATTGGACAATGGAGGACAACATGGTCGACGGTTTGTTCTTCTGCACCACACTCACAGGCTGCAGAGAAGGCCATACCCCATTTTTACAAACAAGAGCAGAAATGTCCGACACCGGTGCGGAGGCGGTTGAGCCGGACTCAAGCTTTTCTTGGGAGGGTCATTCCGAGAGGGTGGGAGCCGGTGTCGGGGATGAAAGTACGGGGCCTCGTAAAGTTGTCCAACCACTCCGCCTTCCATTAGTGGTCCGCCCAGTGCGCCGCACATATGTTGTTGTTGCAGATGAACTGATGAGTTGTGCGGCGGGCACAAATGGGTGTCTTGATTTGAGACGCCGTGCATTTGCACCCGGCGGACAGGTGAGCGCTGATTGGAGCAGGTGTCCAGGCTCCATGCCACGACGTGGTAAAGAAAGTGTAGCTCCTTTGCGACGAAGCTCAGCAGGTTGGATGCCTACAAGAAGAGGAAGGTTGTTCGCTTGTGTGGGATGCAGGGATCTCGTCACAATTCCCAAGGCGTCGTTCATGGCAGGGTCAATGAAGCGGGTATGAGCACTGCGGTATCATACAGGAGCGTAGTACTCTGCGGTTGAATGGACCAGGGCAAGGGTGGCTATTCGCAGCGTTGTTGCTCCAGCATCCCAGCCAGAGCCAGCAAGCCGCCTCAGGAGTGCAACGCGTGATGTCAGCTTTTTGCGAAGTGACTCAAGGTGTCGGCGATACGTGAGCAACCTGTCCAACGTTACTCTGAGGTACTTGGGTTCGGAGCAAAAGGGCAGGGTTTTGTTGTTAAGGTGGAAGACTGCCGTAACAGCTTTGTAGTGCTGAGCTTTAGCTTCCAAGTCTGGAGGTATTCATCTGTTGTTGCCATGTCCTTGCTCAGCACCCCTTCCACTGCCTTCCAGTGTCGACCAGCATGCATGATTGCTAGGTCATCAGCATATGCATACTATCTAGAGACAGTGGTTGGCAGGTCAGAATGTTGAAGTGAAGGGGTGCCAGGACAGATCCCTGTGGGATGCCGTTTTTGAGCCGTCGCTAAAAAAGGATTAGAAAAAGTTAATGCCCGTTGGAAGTTTTGGCACGTTTTCAACGTTTGTATCATACTGAAAGAGGGTAAAATTTGAAAATTATTGGCTTTTCAAAAAAATTTGAAAATTAACGGCTTACGTGCCCAGAATTTATCCAAAAAGATCCTATCAAACTAAGATAGAACATTTAAGAGCGTACGTCGAAGAGACACGCATACGTATTTCGTAGAAAGAAAAAGTTATCCATATATTGCAGCAGCTTCACCTGAAGCGATTTAAATTCTGAAGGCTTCACTTTCACACCAACATCAGGTGCAAAGTAGCGAACCACAACGAACAATTTTACCCTCTTCTCCAGTGACGACGGAATAGCGGCAGGCGAGAAGTAAAAGAGCTCAGGGCAATGAAAACTTCATAAAACAAAACAACAATCGTGACCAATAGTGCTTGTTTCTGTTCAGAAACAATGTTGACCTCAAAAAGAATAACAGATAAATTATAGAAAATTACTCTGAAGTTTGTGGATGTGCGAAGAGCTGCAATTAATATGTTTCAAGTCGATCTTGATAAACCATGAATTTACCTATGATACTTCTATTAAAACCACTTCCGCCCCCGTTGCCCCCCTATGAAAGGGCAGGGGGATATGTCCCCGCTCTCTGGCGTCCCTGCTCTTTTCTGTTCGAAGCATCAACAGTAAAAGAAACAAAATTCAGTTTATCTAATTCTTGTTGTAGCTCAGCAGCAATCATCGGAGCAATGCAATTAACAATTATTGATGCACATGTTTTTTTTGCAATGGCAAATTTAGGTTAAAAAATTTTTGAAACTAGCTTAGAGGTTGCAAATCTGAACTTTTAAAAACGTCCATAAATAGCAGCGTAATACATAAAAGTAGCCTCCTTCGCTGCTAAGAGTAGAGACTCATCTGAATGAGCAGCTTTGAAGAAGTGCGTCACGCGAAATGACGACATTGGTGCCTCAACAGAAGATTTGTGTTTTATGGTTCCCAAGTGGTTGTCAATATCTGAGCGTCCGCCATGACTAATTGAAGAAACAGATAATTTTAATTCAACACAGTAATTTTCAGACAAGATCCAAATCAAAGCCTAAACAATAAACTGTTAGAAAAATAGAAATATTACATAGGCCTACTAGTATCTTCAGAGTGATTCAATAAAATGATAAATCATTTTTTCAGAAAAAAATGAGTTTTAGGCAAATCATTTCTAGTCGTTTATACGTTCATTAGGAACTTGTTCACTCGCTAGCTTAAAACACAGGTTAATAAGCTATTACATATATAATGTAAATGTTAATTATTTGAAAATTACCAAAAAGTATCGCGGGCCGCACAAAACACCCTCGTGAGCCACATGCGGGCCGCGTGTTTGAGACCCTGATCTAACACAACGAAACAGAAAAACAAGGACACACATCACTCTTCAACAAGTTGGCTAAACAGACCAATCACAGCCTGCTAATACTCGTGTATGTAGGGCTATGCTCATGCTGTCTTACTGAATGCCTAACCGGCACATTTTGGTTGACTGACCGGGACGCCGGGATAAAGCCTTTAAACCGGGACTTTCCCGGCTAAAGCGGATGTATGGTATGCCTAATAAGAAGCGTAAAAAACAAATGTTGCACATCTGTTGATCGAATATGTAACTGATTCTTCTTGCAGACTTGCTGAACTTTAGCTACATACGCATTTGTTTTCACTAATCGCAAGAAAAAACATTTTTACTTTTAATTTTCGAGAGCATGGAAAGCAGCTGCCAACACCTGTTTCAAAGATCTTTCTTCGCTCTGTTATTTACTCCTTTGAAATTTTAACGCAAGCACAGAAGATATAAGCTTGGATCCTGCATTAGGTTTATCCCTATCAAAACAAAGTATTTCTTTAAAACATTTATATGCCTGCTGGACTTGCGACGAAACTGTGACGCTTGAAATTCAAAGTTGCTGGAAACGTGAGCACAAGGTCATCGAGACAACGTCTACCGCCTGTTTTTTGGACGTACTGCGCTGGCTTATGTGAAGGTGCTGGCCTGCCTGTGCTTGAGCGATATCTTACGGCGGCTATCAATTTTTCATGAGTGCCCTCTTAGCTCTGCTGCTGAAGCACCACTTTATAAATAACTTGCTGCGACTCTGACGTCGTCGCATGTCATTCGCCGGTGACTACTTAGCACACATGCAGTTATGGGAGTATTAACACGTACGTGATCATTTCTCCCTCAATTTTCCTGTTGATAAAGGAAGCACTGCAAGATTATTTTCATCTCAGCCCACGCTGACTCGCAAACATTTGAAGAAGTTGCTGCACTGACACAAAAAACACAACTGATGTTTGTGTAGCTGCTACTTACGTTGAGTAAAAATCTTGAGCAAAACCTGAAAACTACCCCGTTACATTGACGGCGATGGTGACCACTGGAAAAATAATTTGGTTAACCTTGAAAACCAATCACTGAGAAGCAATCAGATTTTGCACTACGGCGGGAAGCTCTATCTATTTAATGAGCTTCAGCATCCTCCTGCGCTTTACTTTCAGTTATCTGTGGCAATTCTTGATTTCCTTATCTTTAACTTCAGTCCTGTCTCTATCGTGTCAGCAGCACCGGAATCAGCACACATTGGCGTTTTACAAGCGAAATATTTTTTCACTGTTTCCTAGATCGAAAATTTATTTCAGCTTATCAATTTGTTGAAAAAAAGCAATTTTAAAATTTTGCACTAAAGAACCAGTTTTTCAAGCTTTGTGAAAAGTACTGCAACCAGTAATTTGTCTTCCTGATAACAAAAACAGCAGCAATTTTTAAATTATGTAGTTTTTCATATCAGGGAATAACGTTTCAGTTTGTAAACGCGTTCGTGAGTCTACGATACCATTCTAGTCAAAGCGAAATCTGGTCCTTTTGCATTGACGACGACAGCTGAGGAGGCCAACCGTTTCCACGGGTTCCGCGACAATTGTAGCGTCTGGGAGAATTTCGCTGCCTTTTAAAACACACTCGTCCGACAAAGGTTAACTGAGGCTGCGTTTATTCAACATGTTTTGTCCAAATCATTTGTCAGTATTATATCAGCTGTTGGATCACAATGCCCGGCAACAAACACAAAGGTCGCATTCACTAGGAGGCCAGAACCACAATGACAATACATCCTTTCGCGTCAACGAGCACCACTGAAAAGCAACTTAAAAATGTAAAGCGCAATTCTCGTGAAACGTCACTGATGTATGCCAAAATTTGCCTTTTCGTTACATCACTGCGTTTAGCTAATTTTTCAAAAGTAAAAAGTGTGGTTTCATGGAACTGATGCGCAAAAGAAATTTTTGAACGTTTTCTTGATTGAACGGTTTTTGCCAGCTGATGAGTTTGCTGAAAGAAAGCTATTTAGAAAAATCTTTTAATACCAAAGATCAGCGGCTACCAAGACCTGAAAACCATTTCCTTTTCAATTTTATGCACCACAGCGTACATTTTTGCATCAACCTTTGTTATTGTTATGACAAGAAACTATTTTGAGGGTAGTTGTCGGGCCGCAACCGGTTTTTTACATTGGCTTGCCCAGAAAAAATGTTGCGGGAGCCCATTCAAAATGACGGTGGTGAATACCTGTCACAAACGAGGTAACTTTAGCTAAAGACAAAACGAGAGCTTGATAATTTTGCAAGAAACATTTGATAAGCGAATTGAACTACAAGGTGTTTTCTAATAAAGTGCTGAAAAAGGCCAGAAAAGATATGTGTGCTTCTAATATCAAATTGCAAAACATACAGCAAGAATCAAAAGCACTGCTGTTGTAGTACCCGGTAAAGCACTGGCTGTTGCAAAGGAAGCTGTAAGTAAAATAACAGTTAACGACAGTAAATTCAACCAATTACTTGAGCAAAAAAATCTCCAGACTGAAGAAAATACTGCACATTTACCCAGTTATCAAAAGTACAGTATATAGCCACTAGCTAGCTTATGCAGTCATACTCAGTTTAGTGGTTTTCACTCCAACGGTATGTTTCCTCACGCATGATCGTTTGCACCCCTTGCTCATCATCGCTAAAGATGCTGCGATCTCAGCCAGGTCCGCAACAAAGGGGGACAACCGGGCAATTTCCCACACCCCGAAAATAGTACAGCAAGTTACTGCCCCCACCGACAATATCAACTGGCTGTGGCCCTGATGTCAGTAACTACCTTTCTCCGTAACTCCATCCTAGATACACAATTAAGAACCACCAACTGCATTTCAAACCGGCTCTTTCGGTTACAAAGCGTGTTCACAAAGGCTCTGAAGAATTGCTTGGTTTTATTTCAGGTCACGACTTTTACCCCAGTGACGCACTGTAACTTGAGCTGATCAAGCTTCAACGCAATAAACATCTCGTCTTTGTTGCTTTCTGTTGTTCACATTTAGGAATTGAAAAGGTTTCAAATGAGACTCATGAATAAACACAAACAATGCCCATTACATAATCAAGGAGGATTCTGACGACAATCTCTGCAGTTAGACAATGAAAGCAGAGCGTCACTGTCCAAATTTAGCGAAGCATTTTTGCAAAGAACAATTACGTACGCGAAACGTAAGCATCTCAAACTTGTCCACATCCGCCCTGTTATATCAGCAGGAGCAGTATATGAATTGCCTGGGACAGTGATGAACAGCCGTTATGGAAACAGTTTATCATTTTGAAGAAAATCATGGTAAGTTAGTCACATAACGTTGGTTATTCGCTCCGAACAGGTGCTACACACACAAGCACAATGGCCGTATCAGAAGTTGATGATCGCCATGCGCTATAAGGGCAGAAAAAATTTTGTTGTAATTTTTCCGTTGGATAAATTGACGGAAGCTACAAAAGTGGCCCAATCTTTCCGAAAATTTCGTCTGTTTGACCAAACATGTTGCAAAATGCATATAAAATCACGGTAAACACTGAATTTATCATAGTCAAATTTACCGGCAGGTTTTCCGAGTGACTTTTTAAGAAGAAGCAAAGAGATCGAAAAATCTATGCAAAACGCAATAAAATACAATGGGAAAGGTAACTTTGGGGAAAGATTGTTGCAGCGTATCGCTTACAAAAACCTGGTCGCTTTTTGGAAGGGCGAGGTCACGTAATCCCTGAGACATATTGAAAATCACCACAAACAGAAAGCATGTTCAAGGCCTTCCCTATATAATAGTAAGTTGAACAAAAAGTAGCAGAGTAACCTCGCAGGGTAAACTCAATTACTATTTTAAATCTATAGGCACGTTTTTATAAGGAAAATGTTAGGTACGCGGTATTGATTTGCAGGGACCCGATTTCTCTGATTCTAGGGACCCGAGTTTCTCTGATTCTTGGTACCCGATGATAATTTTCGCTGATTCTAGGGACCCGATTTTCAATTCTAGGGACCCGATTCGGGTCTCTAAAACACCTTTAAAAAAAACCTGCTGTAGGTGACTGAACGTTTTTTCTGCTTAGTTTAGTTTCGATCTTTTTGGCGACACTTTGTTGTGCGGTCTATTTCTGCGCACATGCCCAATGTCCATTACTTGCAAACAAAAAAGCTTTTTGGAGGATTTTCTGATGTGCATACGAAAATTACTACCTTTTTTAGTGGTCACTCCTTTGTGAGGGTGTCACACTCCAAAACGCCACCATAAAATTTTTACTATAAAATAATAAATCCAACTATTAGCACCATACAATTCTTACTATAAAAATAATAAATCCAACACACTCCAAAGCGCCACCAAAATTTTTTATTACTATAAAGACAATAAATCCAACTAACATGGGATCACTAGAAGAACATTTCCAACATTTAAACATCTTATGCCTTCCCAAACTATATAGCTTTTCAGTAGGCAAATTCATGCACTCTTGTCATAACAAACTGCTTCCAAATCATTTTGATGAAT
>JGI24158J21664_10007369_pt1 | contig 14618 bp, 10 predicted proteins | sample Ectturendosymbi3_FD_21664 | JGI IMG/M metagenome (IMG submission 21664) | reverse complement strand
AACAGTCACAATTGGTGAGCAAAAGGTCTGCCCGGAGTCGGAGTGGTTAAAATTTTCTGTGACTCCGACTCCTCAGGTTGAAAATCCTTCCGACTCCTCGACTCCGACTCCACAGTATGGTTACTATAACAAAGGAGTTTAGGTACAGCTAATCAGATAACAACCAGACGATATTTTCGAGGGCGGCAGCACGTTCCCGCATGAAAATGGATATATCCGACAAATAAACCTACAAAAAGCGCTACAAATCACATTAATTTAACGAAAAAAACTTCTGAACGACAAGAAAGAGCTATAAATTCCAAGAAAAGATCGCACTGCCATTCGTTCTTGAGAAGAATGCAGGAAAGGCTTTAATTTCTGCTGAAGATTTGAGGCAATCGTCGAACCAAAGTCGGAACCTTAAAAGATAGATTTTTGAGGGGGACTACACATAATAGAGGCATATTTTCACGCTTTCCAGACAAACGGCCAAATAGGTCACTTGCGTGGTGCTCCAAAAACTAAGATGGCCTAAGGGCCCTGCGCTCTTTAAATCCGTCCCTGGCTATTAAACAGACAGACAGACAATGCTTGTTTATTTTACATGGCCAACGAAAACACCTGGAGGCGGTGGCGTAGCCAGCCCAAAAATTTGCAAAAAATTGGGAGGGGCAAAGTGTATGATTTTAGGCGAATAACACTATTTTATTTGGAAAGACGCCTCTCAAAGCACAAAATGACTATATTTTCCAAACATTTGTGGGAGACCATGGCCCCTTTGCCCCCCCTGGCTACGCCTATGCCTGGAGGTCATCAAAGTCAGCAGCTATTAGCAGCCGTAATAACCGTGCCGGTGCGATGTAGTGGAAAACAGAAAATAAAATGAAGCCTACGTGTCAAGGCAAACGAACAGAACAAGTAAATGCATATCACAACTTCTGCCGTGAAATCCAAAGACTACCGACATAGAGGCCAACTTCGTTTAAATTCGCAGCATCCTGATTCGCGCAAAAATATGGAAGTTAAGATATATACAGGGAAAAACCAATGAGGCCAACTTCAAGCGTGGACTATGTTATCAACGGCAGGACCAGATTCTGCAAGAATCAGGATACAGTTGGAGAAAAGGAACTTTTGAAGTAATATTCGGGTTTTCACTCCCACTTTTGTTGAATACCACTGTATATCAGGGTTGGTACATACTTCATCAGCGCAACTGCCACGTAAACACTCATAAACGCCCAAAGCTTCGTACTTTAAGGCGAATCGTCATTTTATTTATTTTGATTAACAAATTATGCGTCGTTAACTGTTTCCATTCTCTTGGTTTGGAATGTTCTGAGTAATTTCAACTGTCAGGTAGAGAAGCGTGCTTGTGAAAGTGCGCATGGAGACATTTTGATCTTTAGATTCGAGAATGCGATACCATATGCAGATTAGACCAACATTAGGCCAAATTTTTGAAAACGCTCAAACAAGGCCAAACAAAATATTTGCGGCCAAGCCACTTCTGAAAACTGTCAAATTTTCACAATTCGGGCGCGAAAAGACCAAGTTCCCAACCTGCTGTATATTAGTTATTGTTGGGCCAAAAGGTATTAATAGCCGCAAAAGCCTTGCCGACTGATGTAATCTGCGTTTGAAAGTACTGTATGCCAACATAAAACAAACGTTTTCAAAATGTTAAAACATTAAAACATTTTAAAAACGTTATCTGTTAGTTGCGAAAGTAGTTTGGAATTGCGAGAGCCGATATTCAATGGTTTATTTGACAGATTAAGTCACCATTTTGTCTGCTTCACTTCTGGCGGTAATCATCCATTTTTCTGGTACATACCAGATTCTTCGCATGTTTTTGATAACTGATCTTTCCTGACTTGACGTACTGTCAACAATATATCTTCATTTACTCGGACATCAAACCGCATTTTCAGTCCTTGAGCAGATGTAAATGCCTTTTTAATTAACGCGTTTGCCTTTCACTGTCAAACAAAGAATAAAGAAAACAACAATCAAAACAACTCATTTTTTGAAATCTCAGAAAACGTTGAACATTTGAAACAAAAACATAACATTATTTGGAAAAAAAACCTACATTGGACGTTTTTGAAATGAACCATTTTCATCATCAGCAAATATTCAATAAATGAAGTGTAGAACTGTAGATCAAAAGCCATGCGTGTACTACCACATATGAGGAAGAACTGCGTTTTGAAATTACATTATTTTTGCCTTCCCAAGCATGATTGACATGCACTGGTTGCCTCCTTCTGCGTGTGCCGAACCATCCTCGTGTTTTGCAATCAAACATTCCGCTCTTCATTCGTTAAATCCTGCTAACGATGAAAACCACTGTTTTCGAAATGTGCAACACAATCTCCTTTACCCTTCGGCTTTGTCTCTATGACTTTGCGTTATTTTTATCCTGTTGTAAGCAGTAACTGATATGCGGATTCGTGCAATTTAGTGCCATACCACCCTCCCAAGCAACCATGACGCCGTTGAAGGGTAACCCTTTTTCGTAAATGCGTCCCTTTAAAAATGGTTAACTTTTTCTAAAAATACGTATTTTGCCATTCTTGTTAATATTGCCTCACCAAACGTCAGGTTTGGACACATCATTGATTTTCAGGAAAATACTTCTCTAAAACATTCGTTTTGCTATCATGTAAAAATGAAAGCAATTATGTGCCTTCTTTTTGTTGTCAACAATAGGCCAGCTGGTCTAGCAGACGATTGATTTATTTTTGCCAGTACCTCACTTACAACCAACCCCGCAAAGGTCCACATTATCAGATTAGTTTGGACTTCTAGATGTCGTTCTGATGTGAGCGACTGCTGTGTCTTGTATGTGCCTGTATTTGAATTTTTGGGTATTTTTACTCTGCTTTGAAAGCATTTTGAATATCACACAAACGCGTAATTAAACTATGACTATTGTTCGCTTCTATTGTGGGTTACAATCCTTTTAACTATCGTTGATTAGTGTTTTCTGGTGTTATGAAAAAATATCTCATTTTTATTAATCTTTATTGCAAGATGAAGATGCAAAAACGTAAAAAATTTGTGGAAAGTGGTTCATTTTTTTGTGAACCATAGCAGAACACCTCAAAGTTATTAGATTTGAAGTGCTTCGATACGATACCTTCTTCTCTCCCACGTTAAGGATTGGTCAAATCAACCCATAAACCAGTAACCATAGACTTTGCTGAGAGAAAGTTTTGAGCCTTTTTTGTTTCAACTATAATGTTTTAAACTCATGTAGGCTGTAGCTCTGAATTTTTAATTTTTGGAACAAACCGTACTTGCTTCTAAGCTGCATTTCGCAGTATTTTATCCAAAATAAGTTTCTTGAATTTTCACCCGCTTTTATTNAAGACCACCTTACGCGATGTTTTATATTTGTAGCTTAAAATCCTCAAATAATTCTCTTACCATTCACCAGTTTTCTCTAAGTGAAAATCCATTCTAATTTACACGACTTNGTAGATTACTTGAATGTGCGCTGTCAATGCAAAGGCCTTTATTAGTAGGCTAATTGGCNCACGTAAACTTGGCTTACAAAATCTTCAGCTACAAGTAGGCAGCTAATTCACAAAGGACTGTATCACAGCCTCGTGCTTCTACTCCACAATATGTTTCCGTCTCTATCATACTGCATGCTGCACAGCACTTTCCGCTAAAACAGTAATACAGTAGTTGCAACTAACCATTGCCAGGGTTGCCAGATCTACTTTTTGCCAATGGGCCAAATCTAGTCCAGAAAGAGCCAAATTCTAAGACAAGGGGCCAAAAAAGGGCCAACCATTTTTTCCAAATTGATCAGCAGTTACAAAGTCATATGAACTCATACTTAGCAATTTGTTAAATGGCAATCTTCCTCGATCACACCTGTAGCGCAACAGCAAAACAAGCACGTGATGAAAGATCGTAAGAGAAAAACTTAATTTCCATGTGTAGCCATAAACTGAGAGAACTTTACTATCTTCGATAAGTGCTAATGCGATCAACAACAAACACGTGCACCACCTGAATAACAGCTAGTTGGGTAATGTAACAGTTCTCACTGTTACCTCTACAACTGCAGCAAGTAACAGGTAGGCTATTCTGGTGAATTTCCTTTCACATTAACTCAAAATCAAAGGTCCTAAAAAAATTTTGTAATAAAAATTCTCGCAAGGGGTCAGTCTATCCTGAAAATGGGCCAAAAAAGGGCCAAAGGGCCAAACGAAAATTTTGGAGCCAGCAAGTGGTATTTGGGACCAAATTTCTGAAACTTGGCCCAAAAAGGGCCAACCTGGCAACCCTGACCATTGCTTCTGAAAGATTGAACTACGGTAACTTTAAACAAATGATTCCCAAATTTGTATTTTGTGAGGCACAAATTTCTTTTTCATAAAACTGGTGCAGTCTTAACATCTCGGTAGGTTTGACACGTTGTTTCAGTTTCACACTTGATACGCAAAAAACGATCTTTTCAAGCAGCATTCACTGAAAATGTGAAATCAGCATTTTTTTGGACTATTTTATAAAATAATACACGACAACAGAAAGAGGGAATGCTGTCGTTGACAAAGGAGGAATACATTTTCCACAGACCACAAAACTATAACTAAATAACAGAAACAGATATCCACAAATTTGAAATGAGAAGCAATATAAGCTACCCGTTTAGAAATGACTAGACGAGTCACTACCGATCACTTAAGTAACTGACTCGAGTGAAATCTACATGCATTTCAAAGCAACGACGGTGAGGACCACACTGCAAATCGTTGTAAACATCTTTCAACTAAACATGAGTAATATGGAGATGCTAAGATTAAATACCTTGTGTTTCAACTGACCGTTGGAGCAAAGGCATTGCCACCTAAGCCTCTTTTTCATACCTGTGCACATGTCATACACCACTTAATAGCAACCCTAAATATGTTAGGTTTTCTCAGATCTCTGTTTTGCAAATGCTAACACGAAACGTATGGAAATAGAGCTTCAGCAACAATCTCATCTCCCGTCCTTGTAAATCATGGTTCTACCGTTTTTCACTTTCGCAAATCTAATGACAGAGTTCCTTCGAGATACATCTTCAAATTTTGCAAAACAGGGACAAAAAATAATTTTTAGTAATATCTGATCAATGTAGATGTTACTGCTTTAAAAGTAGTGAGACAAACCTTCATGTCGGAATGAGCAGATCTTTTGATAACTTTTTTTGAGTCAGTTCTTCATAACCACTGCTGGGCCGCACTCGATCTCGTGGCAGGTATTGAGCAGCCATTCGACTCTCCCATCGTCCAGAACCCAAGGACGGATCCAGGGGGGAGATTGGGGGATCTCCCCCCTAAAACCTACGAAAGTAACTTTTTTATCATGATTTTGTACAAATTGGAAAACAACATTGGCGATTTAAAGCCATTTTTCCTTCCATTGTTATGTCACAGCAGTGTTATGAAGTATACTTCATCTCTCTTACAGTAGTGAACCCGTAATGAGACTTGACTGAGAAATAATACTGAAATCGCCCCCCCCCTAAACTTACTGGATGGATCCGCCCCTGCCAGAACCGTCAGGCCATACAGTCCATGAGGATGGACTGGACATTGGAGGACAACATGGTCGACGGTTTGTTCTTCTGCGCCATACTGACAGGCAGCAGAGGAGGCCATTTTGATAACTGCTCTCCAATAACGAAATGTTTGCCTGATGAGGGTTACTTCAGCGAGTGGACCAAACCAACATCTGTCGTAAAAAGTCCCGTGTTGCAGGCGACATCAACATAGCGGCTCCACAGTTTCAACCCTGATTCAGAAACACTTTGACAAAAATGACGAAAATTTGCACATCTTCATAAAAGACAGTCTTGTTCAACCATCGCAATGAAAAAGTGTTCAAACCTTTGCAACATCACAGGCGGCACCAGGGATGTAGTGCTAACAAAAAAGGTGTGGGAACACCGTTCCCACGCGTTACCGTCCCACTATAGCCCTGGAACATCACATGTTGAAAAAAAAACACTCTACAGACGCTGAACTAGCAGGACATGCACATAAACTTGACGTGAAATTGCTGAGTTTGTGTGGGAGTGGCTTTTCTCTGTTTGCTGTGAGAACGCTTGCCAAGCCTTACCACTCAGCAGTGAACTGACCAACAACACTTCGCGAAAACAAAGATGAGGTGCATTTGTTTACCCTCAATTTTGAATGCCATAATAGGTATAACAAGTTATTATTGAGTAATTCTGAAAATTGTGATATTGCATGATGCAATAAAACAATTCAGAGTGTTTTTTTTTTGTTTTTCTTAAAAAAAAACAAAAACCTGTTTCTTTTAAAAAAACGAAAAAAAACAGGTGGATTTTTTTAAACGGGTTCTTCTCAACCCTGGTCATTTTTGCATGTTTTTTCAATGATAGCGTTACTCTAGTCAATGACTCGACTCTAGTCACGATTTTTGGTGACTCGGGCACGACTCGAGTCATGTTGAGAAAAATGGTGACTCGACTCAACTCGAATCCAGAGATGGACAGTAGCGAGCTACTAAAATAGCGAGCTAATTTTCCAGTAGCGTTAACTGAGCGCCGCTCTTTTTTGAAAATAATAACGGATGTGGTAGTGAGCTATCACCATTTTACCGCTACCGCTATTCGTTACTTTGGCGTGAGTGATGGTCAAAGGAAAATTCGCAAGAGCTCTTCGGTCAGCACACTTTGAAAGTAATTGCTCTTCTAACTACTTGCGCTGATTTTGGATGATTTGTTTGCAGTAAGCTAGCAGCATTAGGAAAGATTTACCTCAGGTTGCTTTTGAGTTGATCGATAGGTTCCACGTTAGTTCGGTAAACACTCAGCATAAGCGACAAACGTAAAGCAGTGGGGGCTTCGAAACGTTGGCTACTGTTACCGGCAAAGTTGCGTATAACTGAACTGAATGCTTGAAAAATAAGGCACTGGGGTTAACATCTCGTTGCATGTGCAACTACGGTCTTTGTTTTGAAGTACGTCAATATGACAGTTTTTATAGCTTAGTTCGACTTTAGTATATTTGGCTATATGCACAACTTGAAGCAAACTTATGATTCTGTCTTGAAGACAGTATCGTAGCCACGGGGGAAAGACAAACATCTATCCAGTCCCGTCGCCACGGGGGGGGGCTTTTGGGGCCTTAGCCCCGCCAAACAAAGATCCAAGCCCCCAAAATTGAAACATGAAACACAATAAATCAGTTGAGTTTTTGTCAATTTTTAGAGTGTCAAGCCCCCCCGCACAAACCCAAAGCTCCCCCGCAGTAACGCAAAGCCCCTTATTTTGAAAACTTTCTGGCGACGGTTCTGCATCTGTCCCTGGGCGCAACATTGTGAATGCGTAAATTGAGGTTGGAATGTCACGTAACAATTACGAAATGTCAAATGTCAGCCGATGCTAGTAATTACGATTTACAAAATGTCGAATGGCAGTCGCTGATACCCAGTTGCAAAATCTATCGCCAAGCTTTGCAAAGAGAGCAATTACGAAATTACGAACCTTAGTGACGTTTTAAGGCGTCGCTTGTGTCTCCAGCAACCAGCGCCCGCATGTGGTTTGACTCACGGTTGCATCACAATACATTCAGATAGCCAGGGTTGCGAGCTTTCCAACTTCGTTCTCATTCTAGAGATGCGTCACAATGGACGGGAATCCAGCACTCACAGTGCATGCAACTGCACATGCTTTTAGAGCAGCGATAAACCTTAAAAGTATGTTGTTACGAAAACAGATCTGATGTTTAGGAAATTATTGATCTTTGACGGTCTGACAAACTTCATTTTGAAATGGATTTGATGTGGTTCTGAAGGTAATTATGATGATATTTATTTGTGGGATGTATAAAATAAATCCTGACTACTTTTGCAAACTTCTAATTGCAAATGGGCAACAGCGTTGAGTATATTAGTTATGATTGTGTACTTTTCAGTTACTCCCAGGGGCGTCGGAGGGAGGGGGCATTACCGGGGGAATTTCTTTCCCTGTTCTTTCAAAAGGGAAGCAACGGGGCGGAGCTAACTTTTCACCACAGTATCATAGGGAATTTCATGGTTTAACAAGATCTAGTTCAAACAAATTCATTGCAGCTTTTCACGCACCCACAACATTCAGAATGGTTTTCTACACTTTCAGTTATTAATTTTGAGGTCAACATTGTTGCTAAACAGAAAAAAACATATTGGTGAATAATCTTTTTTGTGAGTTTGCATTTCCCGCAATACTTTTACTGACCCCCGCCTTACCGCTGCTGCGGCTGCTACCTGTGCTTTATCCAATTCTTGCTATAAACTGAGCATTTCTACAGACATGATTATCGAAATTCAGATCACCAAACTTGCCAGCAAAACCTCTTGCAGAGAGTCACTGGCGTTAGATATTTTCTAGGTCAAAATATGTGGTACGTTTGAGTAATTTCGGCTTTTTGACATATAATCGATAAAGTCGTGTTTCATTTCGTTCAATCCAGCACGAAAAAATTCTTGCAACTTACCTTTGTAATGAAATGTCGCTTTTCTGTTACATCGCACGTTCTTTTTCTTACAGGCGTCACAGCGTTTCTTTTACATTGCAGTTGATTTGGGGAAACGCTATTTTTGTAAGCTTGGTGGCAGGGGTTTTCACTTCGAACTTCGTGCTTCGGATTGTGCTAGCTAAACTCAAAACAACTACATTATTCCGTTTTTTCTGATCTGACGACTTTAGTCCTATGAAAAAAATGTCCTCTTTGAGATCCGTGAATGACATTGTTATTACTCCACCTTAATAACAGCATTGTCTGTTTTCATTACCATTTGCACTTTCGTAGATGCTTACAACGTTCGCAAGCCCAGCAACAAAAATTTTGCACCTGTGGAAAAGCAAACTTTTTGCCTGAACAAAAAAATGCACATCAATGTTGAGTAAAAATCGCCAGTTTGTCTACTAAGCGATGTCAATCGTGAGCAGCATAATCTATGCGATTACAGACATCCACTGTACTGTAGCTTTTCAAGTAACATAATCAGTTGTTGCGCTACGTATTTTGCCCAAATAGAAACGTTTTTGATACAACATTACAATTCAACGGTCTCTGGGCTTCCCTCTTACTTGCAACGAAGCTGTTATATGCCGAAGCAACTTGGAAAACACTCGCGAAAACCGACCAAGTTGAAAATGCAATTTTTTACGGCGTAGCATTAACGCATAGAAAGCAAAGCTTCTTTGTATTCCAAGGGTTGCACTGCTTGTAAGCAAACCTACTAAATGGTGGCGGTTACTTTTGTACCGAAACATCTCGTCATGTCAATTGTAGTGTATCAAACCAACACTGGACATCGAGCAGTAAGCATTTGCAATGAATCTAATGCGCAGAACAAATTTACATTCAAATTTTGAAGTTGTCATGCTTTTAACACTGTGCACAAACTTTGAAGTTTTTGCGCAATTTGCTTTGCAATCTTCGCCAGTGAAGCTGTACTTTTGACATTTGTCTTGCAAACATTTCCTTGAAATCACTCACCAATATGTTTTGTTTGCTCCTCTCTTTCTTCACTTGAAACATTTTGAAGCATCTGCGTTACGTGTGTTGTGAAAGGTATACTGATAGACATCGGACTTAATTTGTGACATTCCCTCGTACTCCAATCGCAAATCAGTAATTTTCCCTACTCACTGAAAAAATCTCCCGTCTGTGTGAAACCATTTTCGTTGAAGAATTTTACACTTTCAATAAACGAGGTACAAAAAGCGCATTATTTTTGTTTTCTGCTACTCATTCAACGTTCTGCTATTCAGAAAAAATCAAATAAGGCTACTTTGCCAAACACCAAAAGCTTTTTCTACTGTAAAACTCGCGTTGTACCCACAATCGCTATTGCTTCACAATAATTTTTAGTTTTCAACATAAGTGATAACTGCTGAAAAAGTTCGCATAATCTGTGGACGTTGCCAAATCAAAATTCCCGGTCACTTGAGGGTGTAGGCAGAGCCGTATCAGCCGCACACCATACCCCCCGATTGGGGGGTCACGTTGTCACAGGAGGCCCAAAATTTAGTCCCGTCGCCACTTAGCACCCCATAGAAAGCTGCGATCCCCAAATTGAAACATGAAGCACTAGAAATCAGTGAAGTTAGGGGGCCCTTTGAAAGAAAAGTGCTTATGCATTATGATTACTTTAGGCCCCTTTGAAAGCAAGGTATTTACACATTACAACTGCCGTTGGGGGCCCCTTTGAAAGCAAAGTAGCGTACTTATACATTACAGTTGCTGTTGGGCCCCTTTGAAAGCAAGGTACTTTGCACATTACAGCTGCAACGAGGGGCCCGAGGCAAGTGCCTCGCTTACCTTCCCTTTTAAAACACCACTGTACTACATAACCCTGACAATGATCTTGTATGAGAATATGAAACCGATTGAACACGTTCTGCGTCATCCGATATGCGTACCTCCTCACTTGACGTGCGCATGTAAACACTGTAATGTAAAGTTATCTTTATATTATTGAACACACTGAAGTTGCTGATGAGTTTATCACTTCAAAAAACACAGGTTTAACGCGATTTTTCATAAGTAAACCTACACACACAGGTCGACAAAAAGCGGATCTGGGCGGAAAAATCCCTCAGTGGGAGCCATGGTCACATGCGACAAAACCCCTGCGACCGTAACTTGAATAAAACATTTGAAGATTTATTGGCGTGTGTTATTGTTACGCCATAAACACCAAGAGCACAACAATCCGCTAGCAAGTTTCACGATTTGCCTCTGCAACAGTGCTCTCACTTTCAGGGATTTTGTCCCTGGATTGGAAATTTTGACCATTTTTAGAGATTTTTTATTTTCAGAAAAGTATGAGAATGTGTCAAATGAATCATTTCAGTGGCTTTTGCAAATCATATTTGGTTCTATTTTTAACATTTATCATTGGCACTCCGATTTTATGCTGCACCATCACAGATTTCGGGTTTTTTTTGGTACTGTTCTAAGGATTTTTTTAGTTGAATTTGTGAGAGTCATGCTCTACAAGCAAAGGATCAGACATGACCCAACTGCGCACTTGCGCTAAGCGTTTCGGGGGCCTCGCGGTCACGACTATTATAGTTTTTCTGGGTGTCCACTATCCAGAACAAGTTCTTAGACAATGTACAACCAGAAAGCCGCATTTAGTTACATCCGTAATTTCTACATGGGTTCGTCCATAGATGTAACAAGGACGATGTTCACGAAAGCTACGTTCGCTTGATCCCCCTATGACTCCTGACACTCTTAGCTACTTAAGAAGAAACGTAGACTTTCCAAAGATTTTATTAATTTTATTCTGGAACATAAATTCGTACAAACATTAAAACTCACCAATAAACTTTGTGAAACGTTCACTCTCGAAATGCTCCCGAACACAGCAACACAGGCAAGTTTCAATATAGTCAATCTTACATCAAGCAAGAATATTCAATCTTGATCATTTCTACTCTAACGTTTTCTGTCCTGACAGAAATGAAAGTATTTAGCAAGTTTTTCCTAGACTCAGTTAAATCGTGACTAGGTTCTGAGTTGATTTTACTGAGAAAAAGTTTCCTACACCATTTCCATAATTTCGTAGCACGAACTTTCAAATGTTCGTTTTCTAGGAACATGTTCAGCGAGATTTGATTTATTATGCATTGGGGCTCTACTATCTGTCAGAGTTTAAACTTGTTTTGACTTTTTCAATCGTCAAACAAAGTGACAGAGTTTCGCTTTACTCTGATTTTACGGTACAGAGTAACGGGTATTCGCCTTAAGACTGGGGAAGACAATATGTTGCCTTTTCGGCGATCCCGTGTGGCTTAGAGACGTGCGTCTAGGGGTCGAGCAAAGCGATTGCTTTTTGACAATATCGACCCACCAGACTGCCGGGAGAGTTCCACTAGGACTGAACAAGGCAGCGGCCTTTTGACAATACCAGTCCACGTGGCAGGCGGCCAATTTGGACAAACCAAATTTGCAGTGTCGGGTGTCAGCAATCTCCCCGGACAAGCCACAAGTGTCGGCCGAAAGAACAAGTGAATACCACTGTCTTATCAGTCTAAGGTTCACGTTACAAAGAGTCGATCCGAACTTTCCATATAAATATGGCTGTATACCGGAAAGAGGCAATGCAGCACTCACAAACTACCCGTCGAGCTAGGATAGCCGTGAGGCAGAACCTTTTTGAGAACTCACGTTACAAGGAGTCGATCCGCGCTTTCCATATGAATATGGCTGTATACCGGAAAGAGGCAATGTAACACTCACATACTATCCGTCGAGCTACGATAGCAGTGAGGCAGAGCTCTCGGGCGAGTGGTACCGTCAGGAGAGGATCAATCCTTTCAGGTGATTCTAGCACAACTCTGTTTTACTGCAAAGGCTGAACAACTCACGAGCAGGGCAGACCAGAGAAGGAATTCACAAAAGCGAACTTAAGCGAACTGAAACTGGTGGCTGAAATTGCACCTTATATACTCAAATTAACTGGAAATTCCCCAATTAATCATTATTTGATTAGTCACAAGACATTACCGTACAAGGTATTCCTTAACTGAACATTACCTTATAAGGCATTCATTGGGACTCACTGAAAGTTCCCTAATTAATCATTATTTGATTAGTGCCTGGACATTGCCTTATAAGGCGTTTGTATGGGGTTTTTGTTCATGATTCTTAATTACATCATTAATGGAAAGTTTTCTGTACTTTTCCATGACATCATCTCCTTGAGCCTTTGTTAGTTCTGTTTGTCTTTACTTTGTTCTTCTCTCTTCATTTTTCCAAATTAGATTTTATTTGATTCGGTCATCACACTGTCTTGTTTTCGGATTCAAGACTGACTTGTTGAAGTTTTGTGTTGCTTAGCAACACTGTGAAAACGTGATAATTTGTTTGTCACGTTTTTCGTGCTTGACTGGTCACAGCCTCTGTATTGCCGTTCGGCAGGCTCTGTTCTAGTCGTTGAACTTTTCAGCATTGCTTTCTTTTGGTGAAAACAACACTTAATATGAACAGACCATAAAGTGTCTGCTACACGACATTGCCCTGATGGACCTCGCGTTCATTTATCCGACCCTGCCTACATGCCGAGTTGCATACGTCCAGAAGTCAGACTTCCACTTGATCAACGTGTTTTGTGTAGTGATAGCTGTAAAAATGTGGGCTACTATGACTAGCCCAGGTAGTCTTCTCTTATTTTGTACTGCATAGCAGCAAGATACCTTTGGTGCTGACGACCAAAGTTACACATTTGCGCAGCCTGCTGTTCAGAAACCCAGACGGAGTTAATTGTGTAGTTCAGTGGTTCTTAACCTTTTTTGTCTCATTTACACTTCAACAAAATAAAAAAATTAGTTTTACCCCCAACAATGTTTAGTGTGCCAAGGCATGCATTCTGGAAAGGGTCTGGGGCAGGTTCTCCTGGGAAAACGTTGCAGACTTACCGTACACTCAGATATATGAATTTTTGTGCTTACTGGAAACAATTTTAGGTTAATGCTTGTAAGAAACTAAAACTTTAATAAAATGTTCTTTCAAGCAAGCATGAATACTTTAATGAAGTAGTAAGAAGTGGTTCGCTGAATTTGTTGAAACTCTAAAAACAGTTGCATACGAACCGGTGTATCACTGATTGAATGGATCAGGGGGAAAAACGTTTGGAAGAAAGAATGCACAGCCATGTTTAAATTTTTCTTTTTTTGAAAAATGACAAATAATTTCAACCAGGCAGTCATTCAATGAGACTTTCCTACTTGTTTTCTAAGCACAATATCTAAGATTCTGGGAACAGTGCTTGAAAGAGATACTCTCATGTCATCCTTCGGAATCAATCGAGATCGATGTTTTGTTTTATGGTTATCATTGCGGAGCACAGGTGTAGGAGCAGGCAAATTTTTAGGGGTGCGAAGGATTTTTGTCTAAAAAAAAAAAACTTTATAAGAAAAAGTGCCCTCCAAAGAAAAAGCTATTCGTGTTATTTGAGCGCCGTTGGGCGCCATTTTTGCTTTTTTATTCAAGGTTTTGCTCGGATTTCCATGGATTTTGTGAAGGTTTTCAGAGATTTTGCCCAGATTTCCTAGGATTTTGCCCGAATTTTCACCAAATTAAAACTTTTGGCCTCCTACAACAGTTTTGAGGAGAACCCTCCCTCACACAGATAACATTTGAAAAGGTGTAATAACTTCCAATGCGCGCTTCGACAGCGTTGGAAACTATTCGCCCAATCCACACCAAAATTTGGAAAAGTTACAGTAATAACATATTAAACTGGAATAAAGCATTCTTCCACATAGAAGATATATCAATTCATTTTTATAAAGCACTTTGAAAAGACGAGAATGTTCCCTTTTAAAATCAACGCGTTCAGTTACATGTTTCAAAACTATTTTCAAATATTCTGGAATGACTTTGCTCTCCAGTGCATTTCTGTGAAGAACATAAGGGGCATAAATATTGTGCAATGCCCGCTTATTCACAGGAGTTGTAAAACTTGACTTCACTGAGCATAGAAGAAGTTCCTTCTGTGCATAGCGAGCCGACATAATTCCACGAGTTTATTTTCTTGAAAGAAATTATTCGTTTTTTCCTAAGCATCAGTCACTTCGCTAGTCGTCACCAGACTTGCGCACA
>JGI24158J21664_10007368_pt1 | contig 14620 bp, 5 predicted proteins | sample Ectturendosymbi3_FD_21664 | JGI IMG/M metagenome (IMG submission 21664) | reverse complement strand
TTCTACGTAAATTGTCTTGCAACAGTCATATTTCCAGTATTTTTACAACAGAACACCTTTCAGTAGGACTACGTTGTTTTACTCAAGGTACTAACTATAGCCTATAAAACACATGATAATGGACTGCCATATTTTTGCCTGCGAAACAATGGTTTGCCAATGCTTTACCGAAGGCCATAAAGACTTGTTTCAAGGTAATTTTGCCAATAATAACACATACGGTTGGACGGATTTGTGACAGTTGACGACGAAAATTAACTGCGCTAAACTTGACGGCAACTTGCAATTCGTTATCGCCGCGAAAGTCGATGCGATGATTTAGTGGTAGCGATGTTATGATTGTTGGGTCAATTTTACTAACTTCAAAGGAGCTGAAGTCTTCCTCATGAAAAAATTGAGTTTGACCGATTGGGTATTTTCCGATAGCTATACCAGTGTTGGTTGCTTTCGACCACTATCGGTGTAATAAAACTAATTAATGCATGCTATATTTCTTGAAGCTACAACAACTGATATTGATATGGCTTTGCAACTTTAGTTGCAAATCTAAAATAATAATTGGTTTGTTGCGACTTCCGACGTGTACTGTTTTGCCCATTACTAGAAGATTGCATAATAAGTAGGCTAGGCGCGGGAAGGCAAGAAACGTGGTCTTACAGCACAGTACTTACTTAGTTTGGTAAATGCTCTGTCCATTATGCATATAGTACTTTACCTCTATGATGTTCCCAGGTTGAATCTACTGTAGCTATTGATGTACTTACCAAATATATCATGACTAAGGTTGAAAATAACCAAATTCTTTAAAAGTTTGAAGCATAGGAATGAATTTGCTTCAAAGTTAACGCCAACACCAAAGGCTGAATTATTTTGCAGTTTCAAACGCAGGAAGTTGATAAGCCAAAATAAATTTAAAATTTGTAAACTTTTAAGTCAAAATTTCAAGTTTTTAGGTCAAACGATCGGTTGCCCTATAACTTTCGTGAGAACCCTAATACTTGACTCCCAACCAGTCACAATCTCAGTGGTCTTGGATATTTGGTGCAGTGAAGGTTTCACAGAACCATGCTACACTAGTTTGACTGATGCGTGACCAGTCCGATATGTGTTTCATAACCTTTGTTACGAACCATGCAGTCGAATGTGCACCAAATGCTTTGATTCCAAAGGAACAAAGATTGATTTTTTGGAACCAATTAAACATTTGAGTATGTTTCAACCTGCAGAAATCGCCGCCCTGGAAACCGAAATCGCCCCCCAAATCTCGTAAATCACAAAATCGCCACCACAACGCATGAAATCGGCCCCGGGAAGGGGCAATTTCGCCTACGTTGAAGACCACTGATCTAGAGCTTATCAAATGACAAAACGGATAGTTTCATACAGGTTTGATTTTCAGCAAAAATTATAAACTTTCGTCTGGATTTCATTTGCCTTGTTTATGTGGAAACTTTGTTGGTCAAGCTTATTTTTAGACGTGTGTGAATGCAAAAGCTTTCTCTGCAAGTAAAGTTTGAAAAAGCGACATTGAGTGGTATTTTCCATCTTCCCATGCCAAAGACTGCCAGTTTTTATTATCTTTTGCATTACGGCTTTCATTGTTTTATCAGCATAGACACGCAAACGATAAAAGCGTTGGTTATTCAAAACATAAGACTGATACGGCTCATCTTTTCAACACTTTCTGCGCACGTAGTGGTTTATCAAAAAAGTACAGTTGTTTTCAGTGGATTTTTTTCTGCAGTATATTAGAGACTTTTTTCCTGTGAGTTTCTAGATGTTGACAAAATTCACCTCCTGATTTTGCTAAACGTAAATTTTTGGCGATGAAGCCATAGCTCCCTTTTCTAGAATCACAATTATTGTCTTTTGTATGTACTATTAAAAGAACTAGAAAGAAGGCACCAGCAATTTTGTGAACCAGCCTTTACAGCCACGCGGTATGGTTTTGCCATTTTCCTCATGAAAAATAACCAAAAACAAGTCATCAGTAATTTTGAGCTTTGCCCAAACTTGCTGTAAATTCCATGATTGTGAGAATTTTAATTCTTTTGCCGGTGCCCCCACATCCAGAGCGGAGGGAGTGCTTTGCGCCTCTACAAACACATGGTGATTAGTTAATAATTCCGCTTTTTTCAAAAACGGCAGCCTCAGGGAGGGAATCGTCGGCTAAGACAGTTCGAAGCCAGATCAGTGGTATTTTTCTTCCAAGTATTTGGACTATTTAACGAATACCCGGTGCTTTAAACTAGTTTTTCTAACGCTACGTACGTTGTTATTTATAGCAGAGTTGGCAAAACCTTTGCTGTTTTTAATCAGTTATTGCTCTGCCACACAAACCAATCACACTCTCACCAGCATTGCAGTCGCAAAATGTAAATCTCCATCTATACAATGTAGAGCCCCTACATTGGTTGAGAAGACACCCGAAAAATCAAAATGATACCGTTTTGTTTTTTTATTCAGCTTGTTTTGTGGCTGGGAACCATCGATCGTATTTTATTTTATACTGTGAACCATCGTTCATAGATTATATTTTATTATGTGCAGTTTATCAAAATTGGATTTTGAAATATTTATCGCTTTGATCACAGTTCTCTTGTCATGTTCTCATCAAGGTGAATAGTGGTAGGCTACTTTATTGTTTTTTTCTTGAAATAAGCATTGAATCTCACTGCTGCTCGTATTCCTAAAGTCACTGCATTTCTAAAGTGCAAAGGCGTTCGTTGTTGAATAAGGAAAAAAGAAGAAACAGTTGAGTAAGGTTAGCACGCTGTAAGACATTTTAAAGAGTCTTAACAACAAGCTTGAGAACTTCAAAGTTTACACTTCCAACCATCCAAGCATTACAATTACAGGGAAGAAAAGTGCGTTTTCCCTAAAATTATTGCGATTCACGCCAAGCTGTACGAATTGATTCAAATAATTATTACGCGCAAACTTGCCAAAGGAGTTCATTTTGGCAAACTTCTCCATTCAATTTTTTTGCATTGAAATTATGAGGAACCAGCCTGGTGCATTCTCGGCAGGAAGTCTACTAGAACAAACAGACAGTTTTATTGTTATTTTCTTAGTTACATTGCTACTTTATGAATACGAGAAAGCTGTTTATGCTGCGTGTTTCTAATCACGAACCTCCACTCTGGTCTCCAGTCTAGTTAACCTGGTCAGTATAGTCTTCCACAGAAAATTTTGTTCTAAACTTTAAGCGTTCTTGAAATTTGTTTGGACACAGCCAGCTTGTCCTCAAAATATTGAGCAATATTAAGGGACGGAATGAACTGTAGCCTAAATTCTCCATTTTTGATGTTTTCAATATTGAAAACCTCCTAACCTGGGTTACCAAAGAACCTAATCAGTTTTTGTTTATTTGAGAAAGCTTTACAGTCTGCTCTGTGATGAACAATCAAAACTAGTCAGCTTTTGAGCTCATTCACGCTTCATTGTAATCGTGCTGTAACTAAGCGGTTGTACCTAGTATCATGATGTGAGCGAGAACATCCGGAAATGCGCGCAAACACATGCGTAACGTCTCTTTTATCGCGAGCCTAAACCATCAACGACTAAATTGGTGGTTGCAAATCTAACCGCAGGTGAAGAGTTCTCCGTAAATATGGCTGAAACAGTGATGCACATTCAGTGCAATCATGGAAATTTTTGCACACATCTACACAATAATATTCTTTTTCTGTAGTGATGAAAGACTAACTTTCTTATATTTGCTTGATTCCTGCAAAACTCCCGTGTGAGATAAGATTTAGAAGTTACTGATGCAAATATTATTCTTTTGAGAGATGAAAGCTAATAAACGATTACGGATTATTTCAAACAAGGAGTACAACACTACACGACTTCTACGGTTAGATTTTAGTAAATGTGCACCGAAAAACGCATCTGGGCTAACTGACATTTGACCAAAGCGTCATCTGATATAACTGCTCGCCTTGATTTTGTATCGGCTGTTCATTATGTGCAGACGCAATAACATTTTGTAGGTTTATTTGCCGAAAGTGATCCGACTTGAAAAAAAGCAAAGCATTACGTAACACTGAAACATTTCGTCACAGATTATAAGAGGATCCTGAATTCATCCTACGGGTCGAATATCACCAACCACTGTAAGAGCCTTGACAACAAACAAAAACATTTTCAAGGAAAACGTGAGTCCAGGAACTCACTTCAGTGCTCACATTGTTTCATATGTCACGAATAAAGTGAAAAATGGTTGCGTTTTTGATGAAAATCGTTGTGATTATTGCGCAGTGAAACCAAGATACTCGCAGACAGCTGTTGAGTTCGTTTTACTTCTCAACATGAGACACTTTGTGATTCTGAAATAATCATAAAAGAAGATGCTGATCACAAAAGGAAAATATCCGAAGAACATAATTCAAAAGCTCATTGATGAATTCTTGTCAACCCATACGAAGTTGGACAATGGAGACAGTATTTAGTGTAGAATTGTGCTTGCGTATTTACCGTACAATGATGTTAAGAGAGAGTAACTAAAATCCTTAGAAAATCATATTGAAAAACGTAGTCCAAACCATAATAAAAATTGTAATCGAAATTACTACCATTTCGAATGACTCCAATTCCTAGAAAAGTGACGTCACGCACGCACGATTGCGCAAGCCGTACGAAACCTAATGCTCGATCAAGTCAATCGAAATCAACCAATGAAAATACATCAAAAAATTGATAACTATGGATGCATCTGCTCAGTCTAGCAGAGCAGTGGGCATACCAAGCATTTGAAGGATAACTAGTTGGCGAACTTGTTGGGTCTGGTAAATTCGTGAACCAGAATACGCTTGTAGCTGGCTACTATCCTAGAACGGCTAGACTAACAGAATTACCGAAGGTATAGCCAATTTCTTCAAGCAGGTTGTAGTGCGACTGCTTAACAACATGGGTTACTCTCTCTCCTTCCCTATGATATAATAGAACTGCGTATTCCCTCTTTATTACTTGTGGTAAAATCGGCATATGTTATAGTATATTTTAAACCCCTGTTATATTAAAGATCGCAGTGCTTAAAGTTATATCAATAAAATCATGAGTGAATACAATGTTGTTGTGATAAACTGAGCGTGTCGAGCTAGACCGGCGGGTCCAGGTTTCTTAAATGTTAACTTGGGCGTGGCATGGACATTCCTATGGACCAGTGCTCTTGCAGATTTGTCCTAAATGTGTGATGGTTCGCTTCTTTTAGAAGTGAACTGCCACACAGCATACCCATTCGACAGTCATGTTTCAAAAATATGTTTTGCGTGGTCATTGCTGGAACATTTGCTGAGTCATTGTTGCTTAGAAATATTTGAATTTTCAGGCGAAACCTCACGTTATGCATGTTGCCAAATTTGTAACAAATAGCTCTCTGCAGTTTTCAGGTACAACCCAACTACAATTTGTCATGAAGCAGATACCGTTAGTTTAGTGCTGTTCTGGACAGGACATCCTGTAAACTTACCAACGCAGTTTCTGACATTTTCATTAAATCATGTTTGTCATGAAAACAGCTTTTTTGTCATGAATTTAGACATCAATTTTCATGTGTGGTTGTAATTTTTTTGTAGAAAGTCTTAAGAGCACACTTACGAAGGAATACCTTCATAAATATTTCAGCTGTTTCGTTCACTTCAGCAGGTCTGTAACACTCCAATTCAGCAGTAAGGAACTTACACAGCACCGGTACATATTTTTGCATAAAATATTAGGGTGTTTGCTTTAGGGTGTACAACCAGGAATTAAAAACTTACAGCGAGACCTGCTACAAACTCTGACGCTGTGGATTGCTGATGGAAAACCACTGCTTTAGATGACAAAAGCAACAACACCTTTTCTACATAGCGCTACCTGCCATCTGGAAGTGAATGATTAAATGTAATTCAATGATTGGTAAGCTTACAAAAATAATCAAGTTGCAGCCTCCTATACCACTTCAAACCAACGTTATATGTTTATTCAAAAAACTTTGGCAGTTTTCGACTATATAAAACGCAGGCAAAATAGAATATCCGCGGTTTAAAACAGCAGATGCGAAAAATGTGAGATTCGAATGCAATTTTTACTTTCAAACCAGTGCATACACTTACAATGGTCCAGAAGGCAGCAATCCCGGGAGGACTTGAAGCCCCCTCAATTCTTAGACTCTCCTGACAGTTCTGCTGAATTTACACCAAAGCCAGAACATGCCACAGTCCTTAAGAGTATTATGCCACCTGGTCCTCGACCGGATTCTGGGTCGTTCTTTCGCGAGTGCAGATGTAGCTAAACCTGGTTCGCCAATATTGTTGAGGTATTTTGGCTACACATTGCCAAGCCACCGCAGCTCAGATCTTTTCATTCTGGTAAGGGGCTGCTAATTTGGAGCTTTTTGAATGTCACATCTGCTCAACTTTTTGCATATCATTACGTCACCGACCGTTTCGAAAAAGTCGTGTCTATCGGTTGTAGGCTACTTACAAAAATTCGTTTTTGGTTATTACCTAAGAGTAAGGCCCAAATGAAAAGATGAAAACCGAAGACAGAATTACAATACTGATTTGGTAAGGAGTTAAAATTAACCTTTGTTGGTTATGCGATATTTTGAGTGACAGAGACTTACTTGCTTTTAAAGGTCATACGTCATTTTCAAAAGCCAAAGGGCTGCTTAATTCCTTTGGATAACAATGCACAAGGAAGTAGCTAGGTAATTCTTCCACCTTTGAAAACATCACGATGCTTCTTGCTTACCCTCCGAAGTTCTTAACGACAGGGTTTTAAGTACTTACGTCCTTCACCGCTTTCTTTGCTGCTGATAAGAACAATGTATCGATGTCTCAACTCCAACGGAGCTTGCAAGATCAGCTTAGTTTTACAAAAGGGAGCAGAGCCTCTGAAAAGACTTGCACTTAATCAATTTTATCTTTACATTTTCTTTGGCCATTTATCAGAAGTTGCAAAAACAGAGGAACCACTTCCTGGCGCCTACGCTTGTATCATTGGTCAAAAACCACGCTTGATTTGAGGGTAAAAGTTTTAACTTGTTCCTCTGCTTTAATAGCTTTTACCACAGATTACTTCACCGCAGCGTTGTTTTATAGCATCGTTTCACCACCACTTTCTTCTGATTGTAAACTTTTGCAATATACATTTAACTTATGCGAAGTGTGCAAGGTATTTACTGCTAATATTTGCCGACTCTCCTCAACATCACATATCCTGACACGAAGTATGGATACCGTACTGGGATTGATGCTAAGTATTGCGGTCCTATGCCCAATACGCCGTATTCCAAATGCTCAAACTGCTGTATTTAATCTTTTGCATTTGACTGTTCATATCGTCGGTGTGGTGAAAACACGCAGCGAATGATTTCTTCTCGAACGGAAATTGGTACATTTTTGATGCACAGGAAGCTTTTGCCAGGGATGTCAGAAACATCACGCTCTGATAAAAAAGATCATTGCCCTGTGTTATGCAAGCTGTTTTTCTGGCCGGTACACAAGCTTACGCAGCAGTGATAAACTGCAAACTCTGTAAGTCCTGCGTGATCCACTTTTTTAAACCGTTCTTTAACTAGCTCAGCCTTTCTAGTTAGATTAATTAACTGGTAATGCTTCGTATGTGAAAGCTATGCTCACGAGATGGACGTTAATACGATATATTTAATTAAAAATAGGCTTTCGGGCAATCTGAAACACAACAAATTAAGCATAACTCATGCACCACGCATTTAAAGACCAGAAGAAAAAGCAACATAAGAAAGCCACGTCATCGTAAATGCACAAGCACTACTTAAAGTAATTACCGTAATAAAAAAACACTTCCAGTGGGAATAAAGGGAACAAACTCAGGAATGCCTAATTTAAAGAAATCAAAAAGGAATTCACTTTACAGACTGTGTCGTACTAGGTAAACAAGGCTATCCCCCAGTGTTTGCAACTTTATTAGATGCATCTAAAGCATTTGACAGAACTAACGACAAGCTGCTTTTCACTAAACTAATTAAGCGCAATGTACCGCTGTGTTAAGGCTGCAGAGGAGTCGGTATAGGCAATAGACCATGGAAGTGAAATGGGGCACTAAATTTCATCTCCCTTTATTGCAACCAATGGGGTAAGGCGAGGGGGAGTTACGAATCCATAATTATTCAGTGCTTACCATGATGAACTCTCAAACTAACTGGGTTCAGCCAGAGTCATGTGCAATGCGAGAAACATCACACTGCTTCTTCGTGCAGTAGAAATTGTTTTGACGCATTTATCGGCTCTTCTGAAAGACATAACACGCACTGATCGTAATAAGCAAGCATTCTGTCAGGCGTTGGATTTCCCACTTTCGTGTGTAGCTCAGAACGCAAGGCCCATATCACACTAGAAGAACACTGGGGTAGAGGATGGCTTATACACAACGTATCACAATGTAGATTTTTGTCGGAACACGCAGGCTGAAACAAAAACACTGCAACAATCTTTTGTGTGTGGTTGGAACTGGCAAACGTTGCGAAGACTTCAGGTAACTGGGTTCTGGACGCAACACGCTTTTGAAAGATGTGGTAGGCCCACAACTCAATAGACTTAATAGAATTGGTTAGAAAGCTGCACTTTTTCCCACTGATAGTAAGATTGTAGTCGGTTGCTGCGTTTAGGAGCCTTTCAAATTGTTGTCATGTTCTCTTGGGGGAGGTAATTAGAAAACCACCTGGTTATATTAGGTAACCCGGGAAGATGCAAATACGATTTTGATTGTGTTTCCATTCTCTGCGTTTGCTTGTTTATCTCATCTTGTTTATTTTTGTGAGTTTTTCTTGTGTATGTTTGTTTCGCGAATAAACTGAATAGAATAGAATTATCGAGTTTTTCCGTACGCAGTCATGTCGATTGGGCATGTGTAAGTGCCTTTGCAATAGTATTTCAACATAATCTCTTTCACAACTTTCTGGAAGCAAGGAACAGCGTTTTTTATCCCAAAACATAAATCCTTTTAAACTTAACAAACAGGCCATTAGCTTCGAATGCTGTCGACAGTCGCTCTTCAGGCAAACTAGGCTCTTGATAAGCGTTTATATGTCCAGACTTCAAAAACACCTTTGTTAGCAACATTTTCCATGCTTTGGAATGGCATGCGTGATGGAAGGTGTTACGGCATGATCGTTCTTATCAAATCAGTTACTTTGACCACGCAATTTGCACTTCTGAGACAAGCAATACACGCCCTTGCAGCGCGTAGTTAGGCTGTGCTCACGGCTAGTAGCCGTTTCAGTGGAGGGTGTGAGCTATTTGAATTGGTCGTGCTGCCTTTGAAGCGTTATCATTTCTCCATATTTGTTGCGGCCAAATCGGGTTTTAACCCATCTTTCGACTTTGTTATCTTTAACTAACTACAGTACTAGGCGTGTGAATGAACTTGGCGCGAGTGCGCAGTATGCTTTATTGAAGTATAGCCTTATTGCATGTGCCCACCACAGGCGTAGCCAGGGGTGCAGGCCCGTAACCAGTTTGGGACACCAGGTGGGGCGAAGAGTTTCCTAAGAGGGGCCCACATTTTTTGAACTATGTCCAATAGTTTCAAACTATGTGCAACACATTTTTATAGGAAGGGCGGAAGAAACTTCAGGGGGGCTTCGGCCCTCAGCGCCCCCCTGGTCACGGGCCTGCAGGGGTGCTAAGAGGCCATGCTCCCTAAAATAATTTCCAGTGACAGAAAATATTTTCTTTCACTTTGGGCATTCTGTGCTTTTGTGGTTAATTAGGGATTAAACCGATTCGGTTCAAAGCTTTTTACACTGTGTTACGCGTTGCAACAAAAAAATAACAATAAACAACGCAAATCACTGCCGGTTGCGTCAGAGCACGTATCACACTGAGTACTAAATAAGTCTTTTAACTCGAGTGGCTTAATAGCAAATCAACGAAATGAAACACGTAGGGTCAAATCAGGGTCTTGCAGACAGGGAAAGCGGCGACGGCCCTGGATATCCAAGCCAGGGCAGCTAAAGAGCGCTTTAAAAATTTACGTTTTGTTAAAAATGTTGCAGCAAGATGGCTTCTTCGTACTGATAGGCTACTAACACATCCTGCATGGATTTAATTTTCGAAGTTTTTTTTTTTTGGCAAAACTAATGTTACGCATTTCAAATCCCTGCATTTCTAACATTCCTCAGTACTAGAATTCCCTATGGGGAGATACAATCAAGCAGTTGCCTCAGCATCACCAGATCTCTGCGCGCCGCTGGGTCAAATGCAAATAAGAATGTTCTGCAACTTGTGGTGACTAATGCGCCCATGCGCCACACCATTCCTTACCACACGCGATAAAGCTACGATTATTAAGCAAAGCTGCGCACTCGCGCCTGGTCCGCTTCTCGCGAAGATCCGATTTTGCCACTCCAGCTCTGGCCACAGTAAATCAACCAGCAGTCAAATAATCTAAACGTTTTAAACTCACTACAACAAACGCAAATTGCTCTCCCTCGACAATAAAAACTACACTGCGTTTTATAGTTGTTTTACGCACCAATCACGCACAAGCCGCGTGTAAGTGGCAATCGCACACGGGAAGGAAAAATGATAACGTATTGCAGCGCCCAAGTTACCCGGTCTAAAAAGTAATGCCGAAGAAGGAAAATCTTATCGTGACACGACCCCGCAAAATACTAACAAAACATTTAGAATTCCGATTCACTGACACAAAACAAAGTCAAATTATTTTGCCCTTGGGAAACGGTTCAAATACGAGAAACATTTGCATACAAAAAACAAACATGTACGAATGAATATCTTCGTCAAATTACTGAAGCTATTCAAACCAGCTCAGCAACCAAATGAATGAGGATAACATTGCATTCACCCGTACATCACGCAAACGTTTTACCAAGATCTACAGCCGCCTAATTTAATTTTTGTTCCTTTACAAAAGTGATTGATGTAAGAGAGCACATATTCGAGGTTATATCTTGCCTCGGAGGTGAAAACACTGTAAAACTCAACAAGTTGTTTTGCTTCGCCTTGTCAATACTCTACAGTATGTGATATTGAAATTTTACATTGTCGTGTGTGACCAACCTGCTAGCAATGTAGGTTTTGATGTTAGACATAAAGGAGGGGTACCGACTCCCACTGCTATCAAACTTACGAAGTTCTGATTTCGGCAGGTTATTGGATCACCTCATATGTAACCTAGCTTGAAACATCTAAAATTATTTAATGGGATCATGCCTTACTGTATTTCAATTTCTCGGCAACAACGTGCAGCAGAAATAACTCCAGCGATGTGCACAGAAAGAAAGCAATTTAAGAAGTTCTTGCGCAGTGTCAAAGCTACCCTAGGCTTTCTCCTGTCCAGTATGTTGCCATATAAGCACTCTTGGCATTGGTACGGTTAAGGTTCAGCAAGTTGCTCTGGTTAATCTGAAATAACGTTTCTCTTGGGGGTGGTTGAAATAGCACGTTTTTAAAACAGCATATCTTCTTGAGGGCCAATTGCGCGGTTTTTCAGCGTCGAGAGCTTCATTGCACAACTTTTCTACGTATATTGCAAAATATTTCTGGTTGACCTTGTATACTAAGTAACAGATACATTTTGCGGTTCGAACGAAATTACTATTCTCTGTTAGGGGTTTAGTACTAACATTGTTATACCAAGAAACGAAACAGATGCATCAGAAAAAAAAACTATCTCTAACCGTGTGCAGATGTGAGGCTTCAAAATATTTCCAGGTTTGAACGATTTTTGACAAGTTTTGGTACGAACAGGAAAAAGTTGTGTGTTGTAACTCATCAAGTAGTTAGCTAATAACTTTGATCGCTATTTACCCAAGCACGAGGATGCTCCGAAGGGAAACCTCTGGATCAACAATCCTATATAAAAGATCGGGACACACGCAATCTTCACCCCGGTGAAACATTTTACTGACTTGCTTTACGACTACTCCGTTATCCAAGCATGAAATACAGTCATTGCCATAATTATGGATATATATTGATCATCTAGCAGCTCCTTCCCACATATATGCAACACCACGAGTTGAAACTGGACAGTAACAAAGCTAATTTAACTGTTGATGGTCATCGACTTGATAACCTTCAGGTTCCTTCAATGCCCTGGCGTCCTTGCACTAATTTGTGTTTTGTCTAGCTGAATATTAATTATCGCCAAATAAAATCAACTCAACTAGAACTTAACAGGGAATATCCATCTTTCAGCGACAAAGAAATCCAACTACTGGTTATCTTGGTGACTACCTCTTTGTGCTAGAATAGCTTTTCATCCCTATCTCTGCTCAAAACAAAAGAGATAAATGGAACAGGCATCAGTGCAGCGCTTCTTCGACGACTAAATGAAACTATGTTGCAATGGCGCTTATTTCGCGTATTGGTAATGACGAAGCAGCAAACTTTACACTGATTTTAAACTGAATGTAAATGACACTTTATTGTGTCTTATCTGTCGTAATTTCACTTCCACATTGTTGCTCTACTGTTGTTTTTATCATAAAACCTTTGCCAGACCAAATTTTTTTGCAGCAATTAGTCTGTTGCTTGAAAGTTCTTTACGTTGATTGGTATGAGGGTGCTTCTAGTGTTAAATATATTTCTAGTTGTTTCCTCTGTTTGTGTGTTGCCGCAATTTCCCCGTTTGTGTGTTTTACGCCATTTCCCTTCCTATTTTCGGTTACTACTAATTACGTTTCACGTTACTGGTCCACAAAGAATGTGTTCAACTTTCAGCGGTCCGCCAGCACAAAATGATTGAGAACCACTGTTTCTAGACTGCAGTTTATTGAGATTCGTCTTACCGTGGCCCTCGTTCAGCCATTATGACTGGAGCTCACCAAGATGGTGAGCATAGCATATGTTCATGCTCAAAGCGTTGACGGCCGGCGTCAAAGATGTTCATTATAATGTGATTTAAGGCATTTAAAGCTTCTTTTTCTGTTGCTTGGAAAAATGCCAGAGCAAAAGCACCTTATATAGCAGGAAAGAGCTTGGTCAAACCAACAGCCATGGAAATACCCAGGATAATGTAACGTGCAGTGTTGCCGCAGCTGAGTTTGAAGAGTTCTGCCGCTATTACCTTGGCTAATTACAGTATAGTTGGGTTTTCCTAACTTAATCAGGCACTAGTGCAACATTGCGCAGGGTCACGATCTGCAAACCCGACAATACGCCCGATACTTCCTTCAAGTCAGTGGGCTGACAACAACCGTAATGCTTGCTTGTGATGCAATGTGGTCTGGATAAAGTAAATACCAGGTGCGGGTGAACTTGTGTGGTCATAAGGGTAAGTAAACAGTATACTGTACTATTTTTATCTTAATAAAATAAAATTTAAGTTATGGCCAGCGGGCTACACTCTACGGGTCACAAAACTTCAGTTCCCAGGCCACTTTTGGTCAGCGGGCTACGGGTTGCTTACACCTGCCCACAGCTAATAAGTTAACTATGGTTTTTTTGAAACAACACCATCAACTGGCGCATCCAAGCACTCTCAGTCGATATTCATAAGCAAATTATTGCTGCTGCGAAGCGAAGTGGAAATCTTATTTCAGAGTTGGGCGAGACCAGGCGCGTAGCTAGGGGGGGGGGCAATGCGGGCAATTTTCCCCACAATTCCGAAAGTAGCACTAACAACTTTCAGGTCAATCAAGCTTTTGATATGAAAGCCAAGGAAATACGTCAGTGCAACTCAAGGAATCCGCTTGAAAAACCTATTCTACTTCATCTTTTAGTGGAACCCGGTCAAAGCAGTATGGTTTACCAGTAGCCCATGATTAATCAAACATTGTGTATAGTGTAAATGCTGGAGAGTTCATGCCATGGCTGACGTTTATTGAATTTTAAGTTCCGTGTGGAAGTTGGTGATAATGAAATACAAACTTAGATATACGCGCTTGTAATCACTAACCGAAAGTAAAGCAAAGGAGTAACGCTTTTCGCAGCTGTTTCTGGCGCACCAGCAGCTTGCTGTTTCCAACCTAAGGTGACGTTAACTCAGGGATGTAGTGCTAACAAAAAAGGTGTGGGAACGCACCCAAAAAACTAGCCATTTTAACACAGCTTCAAACTCATTTTAAAGCAAAACTTGAAAAAGGTGTGGGAACGCTGTTCCCACTCGTTCCCACCCGACTACACCCCTGCGTAAACTTCAAGAACATCGCAAAAATCATTCTCTGATAACTCTGGCATGCTGCAAACACTATATTTTGCCCTTGAGTGCAGCATCATCCGTAGCTTTAAATGAACATCGTAGATTTTTGTTTTTGTGCAGTTTTGCAACTAAATGTGTGAATATGGTGGTGATATATAATTTGTTTGCCTTGAAGCTCAAGCCTTGGCTAAGAAGGTTTCAAAGTCTTTTTTGTAACGCAATTAGGTCATAGACGTTGTTTAGCATTTATTCTAGACATTTAGTTGTGATGGCATGTAGACCTACTGTGACAGTTCAATCACAAATATGTGGAAACTTAACGGTTTTATCAATGATCTCCCTTTACCTTGCCGGCGAGTAAAAATTTTTATTAAAGTAATCAGAATCCGACCTGTACATAGTCTGAAAATGTTTCAACACTCACCTGATGTTAATTGCCACCTTTTCATACAGTAAATTTGAAAGCAGCATTCAGCTGCAACGC
>JGI24158J21664_10007366_pt1 | contig 14622 bp, 8 predicted proteins | sample Ectturendosymbi3_FD_21664 | JGI IMG/M metagenome (IMG submission 21664) | reverse complement strand
CTTCACGAAGTTCAATGAAGTTAATTTGCAATTGCAGGGGAATGGTGTTAACCTCATTAAAGCCAAATCAGCAATCTTCACCTTCTTGTCCAAGTTTAATGTTGTTCAAACGAAATTGAGCCCTTCATGAACTCTAACAGTTTCCAAATTATTAACTCTAACAGTTTCCGACTGCTAAACGAGTTAATTTACTAAATTAAGTTTTATAGTGAAATGCATCTTTGCGCTCATTCTTGTTTTAATCATTTTCAAAAATCCCAAATATACAATACGAAAAAATTGTGTTTATGTTTGCTAGGCATGGTAGGGGGGCGATAGAAATTCGTTTGTCAGAAAAGGGGGCGCTAGCCAAAAAAAGATTGGGAAACACTGGTCTACATTATCTGCTCTTTAGGGTGTGTATCAAAACTGTAAACGTTATTGGTTGTAAAGTGGAATTGCCACCGACTCTAGATGGAGGCATGTGATCTACTTTGATAAGCAATTTTTTCAGACTGTAGATGGATTTTGTTGCTGTATAAAACTGTTCGGGATTAAAGTCTTTTCTAAAAGCAGAACACCGTCACTCTCGTTACAGGTAGGCTCTCAATTCTGTTTTCTGAGGTGGCGATTAGGACATAGCAGAGCACTTGACAGATTGTTTTTGTAGTGAAGTTAGAAAAAAGCAGCATACAATTTTTTTCAGCAGCAAAGAGAACAAATGCCGAAGATAGGCATGTCCTTAAACATAACAAAACGCGTCTAGCATTTTTGTACTTTTTCGTAGAGGATCACTTACGACTCCACCATGCTCTGAAACCGTCGTTTGGTCGGTTTTTCCGGATCCAATCAGGATTTCATCAACTCAGGTAAGAGGAAATTCACTGACGTCAAGTTAGCGCTAGGCACTAGGGGACATGGTGATAGTTGGTGCCACCCCAAACGCTGTGTCCGGATCACTTGTCTCCATTTGTCCTCCTCGCTGGCAGATGTGCTACGAGGTACGAAAAAATCGTCACAAAAATATTGAGCACAACTTTTCAGCGGAAGTTCTTTAGATCCGGACGTTAAGTGGAATGACGAATTTTTTCAGTCTTTCGGAGAGTTACTCTCACGCTCGTGCTGTGACAAACCTGTGGTGAAATATGTTACTTGTTTCACATTGATATTTTGGTGCCTCTTAAAATGCCTCGCCCGAAGCTCGTTTCCCCTATGCTCACACGTGACGCCATTGAGGAGTTATTTAAACAGTCGAAATTGTGTTTCAAAATTCTTAGTACCTTCCATTTAAACGTCTGACTTACGCTCACTTTTCATACAAGTGTCTGTCCCTCATTATGCTGCCGGATGCCTTCCTTTGCAAGAACAATGCATTTTTTTAAATCAGTTTTTTGATTCATGTAATTTTGCATTCAGTTTTCCCTATGTGGTTATATTTTATTGCTAAAAAATGTTTGAAGATTGCTAAAAAATGTTTGACCAAACGCTGTTAATGTCATGTCGTCTGTTTCAAGAAAGTAAGAGTTTTTCAAACACAGATTTTAAATGTTATTGGCTATCTTACAGACTCTGCGAACTACAAAGTCCAAATAACCATGTTAAGTCTCTACTCTTTTGCTGTTGACAGAAAGTTACCCTGCAGAGCGGTTTGTTTGAGAAAAATGATTCAACCTCTCCTATCGGTGACGATTTCAGACCAGTCCAACCACTTAACTCACGCCAGATCACAAGACCTCCGGGATGCAACGGTGCGCCATCATCCTTTCCATCTTTGTCTACAAACCTTTTGACAATAGCAGTGATTTCCGTGGTTACCCACTGTTTCTGATGCTTACGGTTTTACAGTGTAGCAATGCGCTTGTGTAAACTTGGCATTTCAAACGATAGTTTTTCAGACACGCAACATCTAATGAACAGTTAGAAAATCGTTTTCTCCTTTATGCTAAGATGTAATTGATTTGCTTCAGTCAACTGCTAATATTGTGTTCTGCTCACATGTTAAGTCCGTATAGTAATGTGTCCACCAAAACGAGGCTATCCATGAAAAATAATCATTTCAAGACCGTGAACATATGTTGAATCGACGACGCCTGTGAAGTCTCACAGTAACATGCAAAAATATATATTTGGAGCAGACAACAGGGACCCACTAACGGCAGGCGAGGCCATAGGAATTTTTTATTGTTAGGGGCCCCGCTGAAGCTAGTGTTACGACACAAAATTTCCCTTATTGTGAATAAATACCAAGTGTGCAATAAGCAATAAATAACGATAAAATGGTTGAAATAACGACTTATGTACGAGGCGGTTGTCAAGTGATGGCGTCACGTTGAAAACCTGAAAAATGTTTAAACTTGCAAGACACAAAATTGAATAGCGCGGTGTCCTCAACAAGCTGGATCCTAGGCCATAGAGACTATTTGGGCAACACATTTATCCGGCTCTGTGAACAAGATACCACTTCTCGAGTAACTAACAATTACGCCAGTTACTGTATATCATAGTTTAATTCATTGGCGAGCGCAAGATGAGCCAATATTTCGGGACGAGCAACTTCATGCTATTTAGGACCAGTATCAATGGCGATTGATATTGGTCGGCGATAAAATTGTGTTCAGGAAGTGACGAACATACACCAAGTAAAAGTGAATGAATATGATGAAAGTGAATAAAACGCACGTTCACGCAGTTTATGAGAAGATACAGGTACTACACCATGTCAGGTTCGGTGCAGAAGGATTATTCTTATAAATTTCATTTATACTATAGATAAGCTATGTCGCAATTTGGTATTATTTTTATTCATCTAATAAACTTTTCTCGAGCAAAACAAACATCCTTTTTTCCATGACGTACAACGTGACGATATATAGAATGAGGATCTTTGTTTAGGAAAGGTGGGTGCTGTCATAGATCTTGCCTAGGGTACTGACAAAGCTATCAATGGCGTTCTGTCAGGGCCAGCAGGCATGCATTTCAGGCCATACTTTATCAAGTTCACTGAAAAATTGTAAGATTGGCATCTCTGTATTTTACAGTTCTTTATTGTTCCTGACCGCGTAGTAAATAATTAACTTCTGTAAACGTCCTATCTGCCTTGTGTTCAAGGGAAAATAGTCATATTGAAGTAAAAGGGTGCTGGAATGGACCTTGCCTAGGACACACCAGCAAAAGATGTGCAAAGAGAATGTTAATGCAAAAAGCTCGAGCCACGGTTGGTTGAAAAGAATGGCGTCATCAATCTACAAGGGGGCGCTGAAAATGGATCTCGCCTAGGGCGCTGGAATGGTTTGCGCTGGCCCTGCCTATACGTACAAAGAATGAGGCCTACTACCTCATTCTCAAATACAACTTTAAATAAAAAAATGCTTGCTCAGACAACACACTAATCGCTAAATCGCTAAGCAATCACCCCACACGTATGACCATCCTTCCATCACAAAGCAATTTCATCTTAAAAAGGAGGACCGTTGCGCAAGTATCCTACTGCACTCCTGCTGCTGTGAAAACAGTTTTGTCACCATCTTACTAATTTTTAGTCACAGCAACGCCAGATGCTAGTTCTCGATTGTGTGCAAAGGCTACTGATGTACTATTGCCGTACAGTGCCAACTAGTGTGTGTTTTTTCGCGACGAATGTGATTATAATGCGATTAATAAAGTTCTCAGAAAAACCCGGAAATGAATGAGCGAACAAGCTCACCAACTTACTGTGCAAGACGTAAATTCGCTTTTTGCCATGGAAAAGTTCTTATGTTTATGCTAAGATTTTTTTATCTGTTTTTTCAAATTCTTTCATATTTGTGGGAATGTTCGAAACATTTTTTATTTAAAGCAGATCAAATATTTCAGGAAGGCTTGTTATGACCTATAACTATGAAAAGTAGACCTGCTACGTTGAAAGTTATCGCTAATTTGTTACCAGCTCACTATCGATAAATGAAAGGTACGACAGTGATGCTAAAAAAGAGCAGAGGTGCCACTACACGTATCGCTACAAGACAGCAATAAATCTGAGACGGACAATGTACGACATAATTTCAGCAAAAGGGATCTAAGGCTTTTCGATAATCCATGAATATACGAAAAAGATCGAAGGTAAAAAACCTGCGACGAGTGGCTGAGGGTTTAAAAAACTCGAATTGAGAAAACTGCAATGGTCTCAAGTAGAATTGGTAAATTAGACTAGTAAGGTGCTTCGAAGCTTTTGGTTTGTACGAAGATACGGGGTAATATCATTTTCATTGTTTTTGCTAAGGTTGAGCAATCTGCAATATAATCTGCAGTGCACATTAGAACTGATACAGATGCATGATTACGAAAACATTTTCGTAATTTCGAAAAGGTAAAAGAATAGTCGGAAAACTGTATCTACACCAAACCCGCTTTTTTTCCATAGCTGCGTATAGCAGAGTAGACCTACACGGTCTTGTTGTTTGCACGACTGAAGGGGGATAAGGTGTTTGCGGGTGTAAAAATTTTCCTACGTCATAAAATGGCAAATCACTTCATATTCAAGATTTCAAAATTTCTGAGTGGTAAACTTTTGTTGTGCTTCATCCATGAGTTAAATAGACGATGGCAGAAAGGTTGGTCTTCCCAATCTTTTTTTTCGGTGATATACCGAAACGGTTTTGAAATGACCAAAAAAAATTAAGTCATTTTAATCAGAATGTCTGAAAATATAGGCTAATGAACACTGCTACGGTGAGTTTTAAAACAACTATGAAACAAATGACCGAAATGTTCCAGTAAACAAAATTACTCAGCAAAAATGACCGAAATGTCTCAGAAAAAGAAAAACAATTTTCAAGATATTTCACGTAAATTAGAAATTAGAACTATTGTTTTCATACCTGCTTAACTTTTCCTCCCTGTAGCAGCCACGCATGCGTCAGCTACGTGTCTCGCGCAAAGAAAAAAGAGCTACAAAAATCGAAAGCATAACAACCCCGATGGCACAAAAGCCATTGGGGTCCTCCTTTGGCCTAGCAGTTTGGAGTGATCCTTTCTGAGAGCAAAGCACCACAAAATCTAGCAACGATCTTTATTTATCAGTAAAATGGGAGCGTCCACATATCACATAGCAATTTTTTCACCTTTTTCAAGCGCCCCTCTAAACAGGGCCTCTGAGAGAAATTTTAGCAGGGGTACGAAGACCGATACCAGGCCCCCTAGCTTCTGTGACCCTCGTCGAAATTTGTATAGCTTGTTTCTGTAGTAATCAGCATATAAATGAAATAGCTACCATGCTAAGAATTAAAAATGTTGTTATCCGGCAACTGGCTTAGACAAGTAATTTTGGGCTTGATTACGCAGAAAAACGTAGCGTGCGTGCTTTCATCCTCCCGGGTACCACGTAGCTCTTGTATCCCTCTTGTAGGCCCTGCCTCCAGCAATCGTAAGCACAAAGCGTGCTTCCCATTCCACCAGTTTTTCGAACTCTTACATTCAACACCTCTCTCTTCAAAAGCCCGTCACAGCGTACGCAGTCCCACTCGTTAAGCCTGACACAAGGAAATCAAATACAGTGGATTTCTCCTAAAACATCACTTCATGGTGCCGGAGAAAAAGCGTCGTTGCAGGTGAACAATCATCAAAACGAACTACAATAAATCGTTCACTAAAACGGCGTTTTAGTTCAATGCCAGAGCATGACAAAGGACTACACCTACAGGGTAAGCAAAAGTCAGATTTTTTCTGCCCTTCTTCAATGCTGGTGTAACATCCACAAAACAAGTTTCACGCTCATACCATGAGGGAATCCAAGTTATTAGGTCAAAAAAGTCAAAGTTTATCGTTGGGACAAGCTTTTCTTGCAGCACAGTTTTTCTCTCTGTCAGTGGCGTAGCAAGGCTAAGTGCCCACCATAAAAGTGCCGCCTTTTCCAACCGTTAAATTTTCTTACAAGAATCCAAAATGAAAGAAGATCATGTTTCGTGCTTATTTAAGGATGTAAGGATTAATAAAGCATTTTGAACATCACTATCAAACACTTACACACTGAAAGGGATCTTGTTTTTCATTGTCGATTATTATGAGTCTTACTTTTTTTCTGCTCGTCGCCACCTTCCTCATTATTACTTTTCCAAATTGTTTTGCTTTCTTATGCATGTATGGACCCAACATTTTTCATCAAATGTTCTTCCCTGTTGGTTTTTAGTCAACGGTAAGCCCACCGTTTGGCTTTTTTATAGTTGACTCATTCCAGAGGATCAAACGAAAAAGTTAAGGGATGCGATGGCGGCGTACCTACTTTGCAGAAGTAATGCATATAAGCAGGCTATAATATTAATTTCATGATATGATTTCATTGATGTAAAGGACGTTCCATAGTTCACTTCACGTTTCAGTAGTGGTTTAATTCTCTTAGAATAACTCCGCCTGCACTTGCGCGAGACCCTCTGTACGTGCGGGACCCATTTTGATAATATATGTCAAGTAGGCTTTAAATCCGGTTCTGGTTGAGCACTGGCTTGCAAACTTCACCGTGACCTGCAACCTTCATCGTGACCTGCGAATTTGGTCTTTTTTTAATTCGAATTTTTGGTGACAGCAGTTAGCGGCAGGCCGAAGCCTGAAATTTAATTTTCCCACTGCCGGGGCGATTTTGGGTGAACACTCTTGCACAAGGAGTGCTACGGCAGTTCACTCAGTGGCCGTGGGATCGAACACCCAACCTTCCAATTGAGAGGCGGACACTTTACCATTGAGCTAGTGCCGCCCACTAGGTCTATAGCTGTTGAACTATTTCAGGGGAGTAGTGGGCAGGAACAGCGTTCCCACACTTTTTTTCACTACAATATGGCTGCGATCTCACAGATGTGACAGTGACACGCAGATTCGCACTGCTAGTCAAAGCCTGCAGTGAAAACGAAGATCCCGTATGGAAATTCTTGTAGGCGAATGCCCACTTTATTTGAACTATTTGGTGCAATCTTTCTTTTCCTTGGTGTGGGAACGGCCAGGTCTGGATTAAGGCGGGGGGGCAACGGGGACGATTGCCCCGGGACCTCCGCTCTAAGGGCTCCCACGTGATGACATTTATTTGTTTTAAATAAAATATTCGTCAGAAAATTTGTTGTGATTCAAAAGAGATACAAGAATACAACTCTATATTCCGATGTTGCGTTGAGTATCATTAATGATTTCTCTGGAAGTTTCACTTTCGGCCAATTTTAGTAATCATTACTGAATGCAAATATTTTCGGTTTGTTCAATGCAAATATTTTGAATTTTGCTTGTAACTTTTCCTAATAATCGTTCTTTTTGGCATGGGTAAGATTTATCTACTCGTGCATCACGCCTACTGCACAAATGTCGCGAAAACGATACTATTTGCGTGATAGCAGCAATGCTATTTCTGCTGTGGTTGCTGTTTAGTATCAATGATTCTATCCAGTGTTACCACCGGGGTCAGTCTCGTCAACATCAGATTGTTGCCTTTTTCAACATCAGATTTTACGTTGGAGTTTCATACAAGCTAAATGCTTCTGTTACTAATACCTAATAAACATAGGGGTAGCCAGGGCATAGGCGTAGCCAGGGGGGACAAAGGGGCCATGCCCCCCCCAAGTTGTTTGAAAATATAGTTATTTTGTGCTTTGAGAGGCGTTTTTCTACACAAAATATTGCTATTCGTCTAAAATCAAACATTGTGTCCCCTCAAATTTTTGGTCTGGGTACGCCACTGAGCCAGGGGGACCAAAGGGGTGATGGTTCCCCCAAATTTCTAGCACAGGTTGCTGTCTTGTGCTTCGAGAGGTAGTGTCCCAAACAAAGTCCTGTTACTCGCTTAAACTCAAAATATTTGGATCCCCTAAAATTTCGGGCTGGCTACGCCATAAATGTAGGTGGAAGCAAATTTTTGGGAGTGCAAAGGCTTTTTGCCCGATTCTCTCCAAACTAGCCCGAAAACTTGTTCTGCAACTTTTGCCTATAAAATTTCTCCCACAAACATCATGGAGACCTTTTTTTGGTGTGACCTGCAAAAAAGATCTTCATTTGTTTTTCTGCAAACGTTGGGCGTCATTTTTGCCCGGATTTTCAGGGACTTTACGTAGATATTTAGGGTTTTCCCGGATTTTCAGGGATTTTGCCCAGATTTTGATTAATCAAAACTTTTGGGAGTGCGTTTGCACCCTGCACCCTCGACTCCTACACTACTGGGCTACGCTAGTGTTAATAAAGCGCGACGAACCTCGTTAAATTCGCAACACGACGAAGTATTAGGAGAGCTCAGTTTCGAAAGATAACCAAATACACATTAGGGTGAAAAATTAATGAAACAAACTTAAAATCATGAGTCTAACTTATATTCATCCTCAAAAGAGAGGAAATGTGGAAAACATAAACAACAACCCACTCAATATCAGATTTGTCGCCAAAACATCAGACACCAGAAATTTCTTTGAAAACATCAGATCTGATTCCGTAACTTATTGTGCCGTCTGGAGGTAGCCGCAGCCGAACTGCGACCTTTGTTTCGTCATAAAGGGTAACGTATGCTGGAAACGCACTTTTCTTCCGATCAGTGTTGCCTGATGTGCTATTTTCCGCCAAATTTGGCTATTTTTTGATTTGGTTGGCGGGTAAAATTTGCTTTTGGGGGTAGCGGATTTTTTGGCTATTTTCGAAATATCTTGGCGGAAAATTTGGCGGATTTTGTACAAGATTTAGATCAGCCTTAGATTCATGAAAAAGTTGTAAATATCCACTTAATATTGTGTACTGTGGCCAAATTCATTGTTTCTGAACGTGTACTGTAGGGTCGATTGTGCCAGTGCCGGCTTCTTCAGTCACCCTGTGGTTGGTTAGGCTTCAGTAATCAGCTCGTCTAATGACAGGAAGATTTAGTAGAAGCGTTCTGGACTGCATTGAATGTACGTACTCAAAGACGTAACGTTGTAGAAAGTTCTAAATTGCCAAAATACTGATAACATTCCTCTAGAGAACATGGTCATCAGCGATCCTATTAGTTTTAACAGCTTTATTTTTGATGTTTTATCAACAGCTAATTGGAAGAATGAGACGCTTGTGCCCAAGGGCGAATTTTCATTTTCGGGGCACTAGGCTATTTTAAATTGGAGCCCTTCTGGAAGGTTTGCGACGACTGATGTCATACAAACTAGCGCTGCACGTGCTCGTTACATTCGCTGAACAAGTTGTTCCAATTCATAAACATATTACTTTATTCTAAATTTCCTCGATATCAGGAACAAAAGCAGTCACAATGAAACTAACGAAAAAAGAAGCGGTGAAGTTTTCTGACTACACTCCCATTACATATTTATTGATTACCTCACTGGCCTTGTGTAATCTGAAAAGTGGATTCGGGTGTTTTTTCCACATATTATACGTAACAATAACCAATTCTCAACGCCATAAAAAGAGAATGCTCATCGTCATTCACTGCAATTTTTGCGCTCATTCTTCTATAGAGATCTTGTGTTAGGGGCATGTTAAAAAACGTGCGTTGAACCAAAACAAAAATACATATAGAAATGCTGGAAATTATTCTTACTCCCAAAATTTTGGGGCCCCGATTTCGGGGTCCCTAGGCTACCTTTTTAGTCTAAGCCTTTTTAGCCAAAGTATAGCGTTTGATAAGAAAATTAAAATAAGGATACTGTGGAGCAGGGGTGCGGCCTTCGGGCGAAATGCGGCCCGCGTGAACATTTGGTATTGCCCGCATCAGACTTTGCGTTACCAAGTTAGAGCATAAAATAGCGTCAAAATGAAGCTCCATGGCAAGCATGCACTTAGATAGTAAGTCAAAATAAGTCACTCTTCCTCATAGTTAGATGAAGGTAGAATTTTAAGGTAAAATAAATTGATTTTGCGGCCCGCCAGCGATAATGCAAATTTCATGCGACCCGTGATAGTAAATAGGTTCCCTACCCCTGCTGCAGATCAAGGAGCTGTAAACCACTATTTGCACAGACTGTTTTGTGAAATGTTCAATATTGGATAGCGTTCTACAAGTTACTGGAAGTGAGTCGTCGCGTTATTGATGTCAGGTCTCCAGCTTAGTTTGTTTGTTATGAAACACTCAAATGTTCTTAGATGCTTCTGGTGCTGATGTTATTATTGATAAAGAAAAAGTGGCGTCAGGTTTCAAAAAATATGAACGGATGAACGGTTTTAAACCATGGATTCGAAAAGTGAAATTTAACGCTAAGAAAGCCTACTGCAAGTTTCTTCGCTGTGAAGTCAGAGTACATCGATAAGATTTTAAATATCCAATGTGCTTCTAGTAAACACCAGCATAATGCCCTTCCCCATTATACCATGCGGGAGCATGGGGATTTGTTAAACTTTGGTTTTCAAAAAAGCTCTGACAGCAGCAATCAGTTGTTTCGTTTTGCATTTGTAAATAGGTTTATAAATGGCGGAGTCAGTGGATACATGTTACAATCGTCACGTAAGGTGCGATATTAAGGACACCGTCTACAGCCACTGCCTTTACAAATTGGTTTTGCAAAGATTGCATGGTTCCTAAATGCTGCAGATGCTACAGTATTTTTTACAGTCCACGAAATTGACAAACACAACTTTTCAGTGACTTTATGTTTTTCGTTAGTTTTCAGACTTGGCTATTTTTGGCTATAGGTTTTTGCCAATTTTGTCTACTTTTGGCTAATTTTTTTGTGGATTTTGACTATAAGGCTTTTTGATATCTGGCAACACTGGTTCCGATGACCACTATTCTTGCGTTACATCATAAAGATATGAAGCTAGTCACGTCATTTACACCACATGTTATTGCGTGGTCCGTCAAAAAAGGTTTTTGATCAGACGATTTGTAGAACGAAAGAGTAGAAACCGAGATTGCAGTGTTTAGCTAGCGCGATGCTGAAAGCTGTAATGCCATTAGGAGCTAAAAATGACAAAGTTTCTAAGGAGAAAAAGCGCAAGAATCTGGCAGTGTTAGCTAAAACGCAATGACTGAAACGTTTTTTTTCATCAAGCGTTTTAAGCAGCAACGTTAAAACAGTGGCGTTAACCAGAGCAATTGAAAATGTAGGTGAAAATCACGACGTAAGTTTCGAAGCACCTTTCACACTCAGACTGGCTGGCCATATTGACATGTTATTTTTCTGGTGTTTTTGTTTGTATGTCTGGTTTCTGCTTATTGTTCGGGTGAACGTTGTTTCTTAACGAGTTACTCTCTAGCCTGTGGAAATATTTTTTTCATAGTAAGAATATTCTGTGGTGTTCATATCATAATTCATAAACTCTCTTCTCGCAGCTAACTGTATGTGCAGTTGAGCACCGTATTTATTCGATTGAAAACCGCGGCTTGCAAAGTTTGTTTCATCATTTCATGCAACGTACAATCAAGGGCGGCTTACAACTTTTATTTTTTCACTTTATCGAAAGGTATAGATGACGCTCAGTCTTGCCTTGGCTGCGTTTTGTTGACCAAATTTTTCTTTCGCATTCGATTTTCTTCAGCATCACGTGCACATCCGTCACGGGAGGGATTATGATAAACAGAAGGCAGTTGTAGTGATGTAAGCATCATCAATACGGGAAACGCACGAGTACGCGGACGTCGCGAATGCATCTCAGAGCAGGCCCGTAACCAGGGGGGGCGCAGGGGGAGAAAAAAACCCTAGAAATTTGTTCTCCCCCCCTGGAAAAATGTGTTCGACATAATTTGAAAATATTGGACATAGTTCAAAAAATTTGGGACCCTCTCGGAAAACTTTCTGCCCCTCCTGGTGTCCCAAGCTGGTTACGGGCCTGTCTCAGAGGCTTAGGTAACCTATGTTCAAGTGCGGTTAACAATCAAGTGCGGCTTACATTAATTTTTAACACCATTTCGTGCGGCTTATAATAATCAATGGCGGCTAACAATGGAGTTAATACGGCAGGCACATAGCCGACCACTGGAAAAAGCAAACGAGAACGTTGCGAATCAACGAAAAATAAATTTTCTAAACGATGACGTCATGAAATACGTCACAGGGGCCCTCCAGTAAAAATTGCCCCGGGCCCCCCCACCCTTTAATCCGGCTCTGGGAATGGCGTTCCTCACCTCTTTTTTAGCACTACACCCCTGAGCTTCTTCCAATTACACGCGCATAGTGTTTTCCCCTGCCTTCGTCCGTTACCAACAGAACGGTCGCCGGTGGGTCTTAAATAGGGAGGCTTTACGTTTGTGCAAGGGGGCTTGACATTCTAAAATTTTATAAAAATCCACTGTTCATAGTATTTTATACTTCAATTTGGGGGACTTGGAAATTTGTTTTTTTTGTTTGGTGGAAATTTGTCTGGTGGGGGCTAAGCCCACCAAAGCCCCTGTGGCGACGGAACTGGTAACGAAGAGACATCCATTTCAAAAACGGTGTTACCAAACCATGCCAAATTCATCAAAATGAGAGCAACACCTTTTCTAAGCTTTGGTTGTTGAAATGACTTGACTTTTTCTATGACTGCAAATGTTAGTATACTGTTGAACAAAGGGGACTTCTACGAAACTCGACTGCCTACGGGCTGACTCTGATTCACTCTACTTGCAGTTCAAGCTTACAACCTGAGCTCTAAGTTAGCCACGCAAGCACATCAACTGCACTACTCGCTTCAAGAACGTCATTTTCCGACACCATTACGTCATGCGAAAAAAACAGCAGTTGCATCGAAACTGAGCAATGTTACCTTTGCAGAGTTCTTTACTTCAAGCGCCAAAATTTAATGTTGATCACCCCGCCTACTGACCAGGCTACGGCTTATGGCACTTATTGGAAATATCTCGCTCAACATCATAAAAATATTGCGAGATGTGCCAAGAAATGTCTTTTTTAAATTTTGGTGATGGCAAACAGCGGTAAGCCAACGCCTGAACTATGTTTCTTGTCAGGGCGGTTGAGGTGAACGCTCTTACCCAAAGAGCACTACGGTGATTCACTCAGTGGCCGTGGATCGACCACCCAACCCTACGATTTAGCCTGTTTACATGGCGCATTTCATTGTGGCCTAATTGTGACTTTTAGTCGATTGTGGCTTTTATTTTCTGAGTCACATTTAAGAGTGTGGTTTTCAGCGTGACTCAGCAAATAAAAAGCCACAATCGACCAAAGCCACAATTCGGCCACAATGAAATGCGCCATGTAAACAGGCTAATTGAGAGGTGGATGAGCCAGCGCCGCCCCAACGAAATGTTCATCGCTAATGCCTAGGTATCAGGTAATGCACTGATGTGCCGTTGGGGAGTTACTAGGGAACCAACGATAGGAGAAAAAGGATTAAGCTATCTTTGACTATTTCCCGTGATTTCATGCAAGGCCTTTATCATCAGATTTTTAGAGGAGGGGCAATATAAACCCGAAATACCAGATCAGTAATGTTTGGTAATCTGCGGTCGAATGTGGTCTCTTTCCTTTGTTCAAAGGACTATTGAATGGGGTCGGAGAAACGGATTTGCTTGGAGAGGAAGGTGTAAGGCAGGGGTGGAGAACAGGGCCGGCCCTAGCCGACGCGGGGCCCAATGCATGACCTGGGCACGGGGCCCAAAGCAAGACCTAGGCGCGGGACCCCCCTGAGCAGTGATTTTATGACGCCATCGTGTTTAGTCAACCGTGTTACGATCATGGCAGACCCCAGATATGCAGTACAGCACTAACACGAGAATTGAGCACGTTTATTAACGTTCGAAAAAAAATTTGCTAGTTCCGACAACAGCGTTCTTTGTTAACAATGTAATTTGTATGACGTTTCTACTGAATTCTCAAGCGCAAGGTGTATTTGGCAAAAATGAATAATCTACTCAAATACCATGGCGCGGGGCCCAATGCAGCTGCATCGGCTTAAAGCCGGCCCTGGTGGGGAACCTGCGGCCCACGTGAACATTTGATATGGCCCGTATCAGAATTTTTGGTACCAGGGTTAGAGCAAAACATCGCGTCAAAACGAAGCTCTATGATAAGTAGGTACTTGGATAGTAAGCCAAGAGAAATCACTCTTCCTCATATTTAGATAGAAGTAGAATTTTAAGATAAAATTACTTGGTGTTGCGGCCCCGCCAGCGTTGATGCGCAATTCATGCGGCTCGTGATAATAAATACGTTCCCCACCCCTGGTGCAAGGTCTGGGCGCAATCGCTCCCCATGCAGGTGTGTCAAAAATCCTTATTTCAGGACAAACACCGGGGTATTTTATCACATTGAATGACCTCGATTTTTGAGTAAACATTTCATCAATTTGCTTACTCCACTCCACAGCCAGATGTGTTTTTGTAGGCTATCCAACCAATCAAGGGCTTCTAAACACGAAAACTGAAGAGTTGTACCAGAAAGCTTTAGAAATTTCATCAGCAAAGTGCCGCCCGTCTCCCACCCTTGCTACTGTAACGGGTTTCTAGACCAAATAGAATCTAGATAGCCGCATTTAGTTACATCCGTAATTTCTCAGCATGGGTTCGACCTTAGATGTAACAAGGACGGTAATCACGAATAAGATGTTCGCTTGACCTCCCTGAAGCTTCTGATTGCCTGGCTAAATTGCTTCATTAGAACAGACGTATTTTTTTTTTTGTTTATGAGCAGACACGAAGTCCATAGTATGAACATACACACTCTGCAGAACGCAGGTTGATAAAAACAGACAATACAGAACGTAGTACAAGACATTGAAGCCGGC
>JGI24158J21664_10007364_pt1 | contig 14623 bp, 10 predicted proteins | sample Ectturendosymbi3_FD_21664 | JGI IMG/M metagenome (IMG submission 21664) | reverse complement strand
CAGGGATAGTCTGGGGGTTGTTGCCATACACCCTGTCCTTAAGGTATCCCCACAGATAAAAATCTGGGGGTTCAAGTCCGGTGAATGCGGCGACCACTGCGAATCACACCTGCGGATGATCAGTCGGTCAGGGAAGCGCTGCTGTAGCCATGCCAATGATTCTTTTGAGGAGTGGGGGGCGGTGGCACCATCCTGGAGGACCCTGACGACCCCTCTCCGTGGACCAAGTGCTGTCCAGAACTTGCCAAGCACCTGGACATATCGCTCGGTATTGATTGTCACAGACCGCTCGTTGTCGTCCTCGATCCAGAATGGTCCAAAGATCCCATGTTTTGAGATGGCAACCCAGGCAGTGCACTTCACAGAGTGTAATGGCCTTTGCAGACAGTGCTCGGGGGTGTTCTACCCCAGAAGATGTTGTTCTTAGAGTTCACGTGACCTGACAACAGAAAATGTGCCTCGTAGACAGGGAATTCACGACATCCGAACCGTTCTTTGAATTGCAAGTGAGCTGCGCGGATAGACTTCTGCCGAAAATATGCCTCAACTATAAATATCTTTTGCTCAGTAGTCAATGGCATCTCGAAGGTCAAGTTTGGTAGACTCTTAGAACATTAATTCTACTTGGTAAATCTGAAAAATAAAAGGAATTGATTAATTATTTCAAAAGTTATTCAAGTTTAGGTGATGACCGTTTTTTGTGTCACCCTGTAGTGGCGCAGTTGCCGGTTTACGAAAACGCATTTCCTTCTCAAAATTCGAAAGGCTTGGACATTTTTCTCTTTTCACTGAATACTTGTTACATTGTGCATTTCCGACGCAATTCAGGTCAGTCGGCGGCGCACGCTTTGAAGAGGCCGCACAGCCCTTCCGGTCTCGCACCTCAGATGTATTCTCGTACGAACCTCTCAATGCATTCATCTCCACAACACAAACATGACACTGGGTACAGTGGTAAGGCAGTGCAATTAATAGTTATGGTTTCTTCAAGTAGTCACAACTAGTGTTGGTTAAAAACAGAACGCGCGATCTTGCTAAAGATAAAACAAGTTTCACATAGGATTTTTAACTCACAAGGACATTTTAATCTTTGTAATTCTCACGTGTTTGTGCTTAAATTGAGTTCTCACTATTGGTTCCATCTTAGCTTTGCTAATAACCTGTGGATTTTGAGAAACTCTACATTTGCGTGTTTTGCGTAGAATTATTGTTGAGCTCTTTGGAGTCACTGGAAACAACTCTTGTACCTTGTGTAAATTAAAGGGAACCAAGTGAACCCATAGCACATTTTATGTTTTCTTCATTTTGCTTAACGATTTAGGCATATTTTGATAATGGCTGATTTGGTCCGTGTAGTGAATGGCAAAAATAATGTCAAATAAATAAGGATATCGATGTTTCACACATAATATTTTGCAAAGGTAGAATTCTCCATTTCATATCTGTCATGCTTTTGTTTAGAAACTTCATACTCGTACAGCGTGAAAATAATAGTGCCTCAAAGAATTGTGATCGTGCTGAGCTCTTTAATGCAACCCAAAATAAAAATCATGCATTTGACGTAAAATACCTTAATCTCACTCCATCTCACTAAATATAATCCGTGCCCGTAAAACCGACAGTGGTGGAAGGGTATTCAGACTCATATTTTTCCCTTATGCTTTGTCTGATCTTCTTTAAGACTCGCAATGTTCATCGACAAAGCAACAAGCTGTCACTTAGGAAGGATATGAAAAGTACTTTTTGTAATATTTTGTTAAAATATTCGTTCAAACACGTGCTAAAATCACATTCACTAACGGGAAAACTCTTATGACTTGCATCCACTAGGTCCAGTTCGAATGAAAACTCTATAGGTTAAAAATGATGGGTTGAGTAACGTTGAATAAACACTTCCTTGGCATTGACAACCCCCTATTGCATAGTCTGCATGCATGGGCGTCAAAATAATTTTTCCGGGGAGGGGGCAAATGTAGATTTTCCTGGTGGCCAAAAGGATTATTCCAGGCGGAAGTCAACAGTGATGAAATGTCCTTTAACCAACACCGAAACATTTTCCTATTAAACAATTAATTGCAAAATTACAAAATCCAGGGAGGCCTTCGCCCTTCCCATGTGTCTTGTAGATCGATGCCCCGATGTCCATTACAAATCATTGCCCATCGAAACAAATACCTGTCACACAAAATAGCGTCTTTTTTGACAAAAATTTGATCGTAGTTCGTACGTTGGCTTTGCCGAGATAGCTTTTTAATGTCCATATATATTTGTTATTAGTAATTTGCTTTTGGCTTGGTTTGCTCTTTTTATCGTATGCTTGAAACCGTCGAACTAATCCCTTTCTCAGGTTGTATGCGTAAGATTACTTTTTCTTAATAATGTTACGTCGAATTTGTTTACCAAGGTCATCCTGCATACTTGTCTCCTGCTCATGGAAGTGCTCATCATGCGCTGTCAGCAGCAACGCCTGGGCGTAAGTGTGTTTCTTCACTCTCGGCCGTGTGGTTTTGACAGCAACCGTGTAGTTCCACACTTCATTAACTTCTGTTGCAACATATTTTTCAACTGTTTTCACTTTTTGTGCCTTGGAGCAATAAAGTTCGTCGAAAATTGTAATTTGTTACGAAGCAAAGTTGGTGCATCTGTTATGTGTGTAAAGAAAGCATACAACATCTGGTTTTTGCCTCCATAAGGATTTGTGTTTTCTTTTGGTTGCTAGGCATGTACAGTGGATATCAGGCAAGTCATAGTTCTACTCCAGAAAGATCTGGTGCTGGTCAACAACCACTGTATCAAGGTTAGTGAGATGCTTTATACGGGGGATAGCATGAATTTTACGCGCTATACATACGTAGTAACAAGACACAGGTCGCCTGCTATGAATCGTTAATCTACATTTTTGAATTACTTTGAGACCTGAATCATCGTGCCGTTTCGCCGATTGCTACATTTCAGATGTGCTGAATGGCGGCAGTGTCTTCCAGCTATATTGTATTTCAGGTCTTTATTGTGTTGCGGTTAATGTGCATGTATAGGTTGACCCTTAAATTTCTAGACAACATTTTCAATATCTCTTAGCCCATTAGTGGGCCACGGAAGAATTTTTGATGAGTTGTGGCCTGGTGTTATTGAAATTGAGTACGTTTTGCAAGATGAACCTTTTCATCGCAAATGCAGGTGGCTCTTGAGATACAGACGTCATAATCAGGGTTGCGGGGTCGGAGGTAAAATATCCGACTCCAACTCGGTCTCCGACCTTTCCAAAATTTCCGACTCCGATTCCTTAACATTAAGGGAATGAAATTTGCCTGTCAATGGAAATGGTGGTCCACAGCAAGAAACCTCTGTTTCAACAAAAGTTTCAACAGAAACTGTACCATTTCAACAGGAATTCCCAATGTAGGAGTATGATGTATAAAATGATCCAGTTGGACATCCGGAGTCGGACAAAAATTCCGACTCCGACTTCCAGTGTTAAGAATTCGACTCCACTCAAAAACATCCGACTCCTCACGACTCCGGCTCCGCAACCCTGGTCATAATACGTTCTCTTTCGTCAGTATGTGTTAGAAATTATTACCACTTGGAAATTTCCAGGTAGCCTACCATGTTGTGCATAATATACAGCTACTGAAGGCACTTTAAGACAGACAGGTGGCCCTTTAATTTTTGCAATGAAAACAGTCTAGATGCAGGCTTATACTTGAGCCTCGAATGTCTGTGGTTTCGAACAATAAAAATAGGTTCATCCTTCGCAATGATTGTTTCACGTTGTGCTATTAAAGTTGTTTTTAATTCTAGTCTGTGCATGGGCAACAGTTGTCGCATTGCATTGGAGCAGCTGTACAGTCAGTGGGCCACGAACCCTCTGTTTCTTAATTGGGCCACATGCCTGAAAAGGTTGTTGAGAAGCGTGACTAAGACCTCTCGTACAACTATCGACAGTGCGTTGCACCACGAGCCGTATAGTTTGTATTCTACAAGCAAACCATTCACCGCACGCGTCTGATTACAACGACCAAACTCCTCATCATTAGTCTCTTTCATAATCCACTGTAAGTCAAAGTTCGTTGATATTTGGTAATCCTTTAAATCCAAGCGAAAATCCTTGGCATGTTTGTTTAAGAATCGTCCGATTATAGACATCGAATTTTTGGTTTTCTTCGTATACGCGGGTTGTGAGCCTGGTCACTGATTGCACACCCCATTGAGTTAATATCCCGCTAGATCAGCGTTTTTTAAACATTTGTATGATCTTTGATCTTTTGTTAAAAAACTAGAAGGCTTCTGCTAGGCCTGATTAATTGACCAAGACCGTTCCCATAGCCATGTCCTAAACGTACTACGGGCAACGCGTGTAAAAATTAAGAATTATAAAAAATCGTATTTACTTCAGATATTGCGGCGACAAATAATTTCTTCAATTTATTTTCGAAAATTTGCAGAGATCTCCAGTTCCCACTTAATTTGAGCGTTACTGAAACAAAAAATGCCCCTACATGCTCACTTGACTGTTATGTCTTGGTGCGGTAGATTTCGGTCACTTCACAAGTTAATCCAAATTGCATTACTCACCACCTTGTAAGTTTTCTCAGTGCTTTTTTATAGTACTTTTGTTTTTGCCATATTCTGTTAAAATGTACAAGTAGATCTAACGTAAATGCGATCAAATTCGTGATATTATTTTTTTCTTTAAGTCTGCTTTGTCAAAATGCGCCCAATTCCGCTGGAACAGGTTTCCAGAAAACAATTTTCATAAGCGCCCAACATGATCGTGAAATGAGAAGAAAGCTGATGTGCTTATAAACACAAAGCGTTTGCTCAAGATAAGGCTCTAAAAACAAAATATGTGGTCTGAACAAATCATAATTTCGATGGTGAAGTATTACACCTTGTGTCCTAACAATTGAACTGAGTGTGTTGATTGAGAACGTGTGCCATGAATAGCCGTTTTTCTTGAGCAAAACGTGTTTCGGCTGCGGCTGGCATTGTCTTGTGCTGACATAGTTTCAGGAGTTGTATCATCTACATTGGCGTCCAAAACATTTCCGGTCTATCGCCAACTCTGAAATTTTCACTTGCCGTGCGCCCAGGAAAATCGCCTGCTGCTGCAGAGAAACCATGCTTAAGAAGAAACGCTATTCATCAGCGACTCTAAACTGTTGGAAAAACTACATGACTACCTTCATCTTTTGCTCACCAAACTCTTGATTTGTTTCCAGGAAAGCAAGACCAGAGCTCATACAGTGACGAACCCGCCAGAGTGCGGATGCGCATGATGCCGAGTTCACTGAATCAACAGGTGCTTAATTGTTCGCAGTCAAGCATGCCTGGGGCAGTACATGCTACAAGATGTGGTTTTGTCTATGTGAAAATATTCTACGGTAGGGACACGTAAATGGCATCTTGAAGTTATGCATGCAGCCATAGGTGTAAGAGCAGGCAAATTTTTGGGGGTGCGAAGGATTTTTGCCCGAATTTCCCCAAACTTGCCCAAAACGTTTGTGTGACAATTGCCTGCTAATTTTCTACCACAAATATCATGAAAACCTTTTTTGGTGTGACCTCCAAAAAGAGGACTTCATGTGTTTTCCTGCAAACGTTGAGCGCCATTTTTGAAGACAAACAACGTTAGGAACCATTTCTGCCCGTGTTTTTAGAAATTTTGCCCAAATATTCAGGGGTTTTGCCCAGATTTTCAAGGACTTTGCCCGGATTTTTGACAAATCAAAACTTTTGGGGGTGCGCTTGCACCCCCGCCTCCTACATCACTGCATGCAGCAGAAACGGCACCGGCCAGCTGCCGAAACTGAAAGGATGGGACTCACCAGCATAAGTCAATAAACAGATGAAAGAAAAGTTCAACTGAATCTGCTTGCTGTAAGAGTGTAAAATACAGAGTGTTCCAAAAAATGTTTAGTCATTATGTAATCTATTAATTTGACAATTTTTTTCAAATGATCAAATTCCAACAGCATGTGGAAAACACTCAACATTTTTGTTTCATGTGTTTATCTTTTCAGGTGTTAGGAATGGCATTCGTTTCACTAGAAAAGGTGCTATGTGTGGCAGAGTATACTCGAAACGCAGTCCAGCAATGCTTTCTAAACCTTCTCGACTATTTCTTACGATCCAGTGGTCGTCCAGATCCTTTGGCTCCACACAAACATCATTCCTCGATTTTCTTGTGTTATTTTGAAATGTTACCTGCAGGTGGTGCTTTTTATAGAATTCTCTTATATTCCATACTGTACAATCTTCGTTGACAGTGTCCGAACATACTCCTTATCGCAGTGGTTCTTAACCTTTTTTCTACCAAGCTTCCCTTAAGTGATTGTACTTTGTTTCAAGCATCCCCTGTCTTTAAATAAGTAAATTGGACGGAACACTTTCCCGTTCAAAAACTTTCCATGTTGTAGAGGGCGTGAAGGCTCGCGCCCCCTGGAAATTAATTGATGCCTCCCTGAGGAGGCGCTCTCCCCGTTAAAAACCACTGCTGTAGCACATGATTTCCCAAGCTGAGGTCCGCGAACCACTGAGAGGGGGTTCGCGAAGATATGACAAAAATGAAAGAAGTCAAACATATACATTGCGCAGTATGTGCCAGAGATGAGCGTGGTCACATTTTTAGACTCCGCTCCTGTTTCCTGTTTAAAGACTCCTGGTACGACTACGAAAAAATTGAAAACATCAACACCGACTCCCGTTAACACTCCGCAATCTTCCAAGCAACTCGTATAAAAAAGGTAGTGTCTATTTTGCCTCATGCGGCAAAAGCTATGCCAGGGCTACTCTGCCTTTAGTTGAACACGATTAATTGAAGTGGTCACGTGACAAGTACAATACAGAAAGAGACAACTCTTTGTGGTTATGGCTTAGCCTACTCTTCATGCAATGATGGCACCAAAATTATGACAACACTTGGCCATTCACGTCAGACTGAGCCGTTGCAGACGTCATGGTCAAATAAGCAGGTCATGTATTCCAAACTTGTCATGTGAACACTTCAACCAGCCGTGTAAAGCTAATGGCAAAATATCTCCAGCAGTTCTTTTGCCTCATGAGGCAAAATAGACACTGCTTATACCAACCATGGGTTCTGAATATATCTATAAAATGTTAACCGTTGAAACAGTAGTTTGGCCTTCAATCACTAATCAGATATCTGACAATTATTGTAATTGAGCGTTAATTTTCAATCTTTACAAAAGACCTATTTGAAATTTCCAAGGTTAGCAGCTGTTCATTTGTTTTGTAAAAAATAATACCTTTCATAACCACTTGCTCAAACAAAACTCTAAACCATGGCTGCGCTAAACTAAGCCTAACATACACAATAAAGCAACATAAACAATAAAGCAAACCATACCAAAACATTTAACAAGATGAACATTATTCAAAACATACTATCCCTTGCAATTTAACGAATGCAATACAATATAATGTTATCTGTAAGCTGCCACTATCAATGGCCAACAGCCAACTTGTTCAGCATAGCTCCAAAATTGGAGCAGAGGTCGGCCTATATACGTGGTGACTAGAAATCTGCACGATGCAGAAAAATGTTATACTACTGCACATTACTTCTAACATGCCAAACCCTATCACTAACAGGTGATTTTGACACACTGTTTTTACATCCTCATAGTCTGTTTTGTTAACCATTGTTTTTTGTCTTGTGCTTTGCCCTCATCATTGTCCACAACCAACATCGTGATTGCTGCATGGATTCCTAAATTCCCGAACTGCGTTGTCATTCACGCACTGTATTTTTCATATGCACTAACACCATCAGTAGCGGTGAAATGCTCGATACTCCCACCCAGTGTCGCACTACAGTGACGTATGACAATGCTGACCTTGGTCAGAAAACACGTTTCAGTTAATTCCATTCTGTTCGACAACAACAAGCATCCCTGCAGGAATTTGAATAGCCGCTTTAAAAATTTTGGTTGGCTCACTGGACAGACTTTTAACGTTAACTCCGGATCCTGCTTCTGCTCCGGGTGGAACTTAAAATATTAACTCCGACTCTGGCGTAAAATGCAAACTTCGACACTCAGAAACTCCTGCTCCGTGGTCATCTCTGGTATGTACACCGTCAAAAAAATTGCTACAATAATTCGTAGCTATTCTACAAAAGCAATACCATCCGTCCCATTGATGTTGTCAGTTTTGCACAATACAACATTATTCGTTTTGAATTATTCTTCCGCGCTAGTTGGTAGGAAAATGATGAATCAAAAGGTTGGGGCCAAGAAACAACAGATTCACAAATGGGGGTCCGCGGCTCAAAAAGTTTGGGAACCCCTGCACTTACGCAAAAAAAGGCCTATTGAATGAAATGTCATTTTTATACCTGAAGCAATCGATACATAAAACAAACTTAAGAGTAGTTTCTACACATGGTAATGAAATCTGAAATCATTTGAAAAAAGTTATGGATGTTATTGTTAATGGATTGCATAATGATAACATCCATTTTTTGGAAAAATGGTATATAAAATAGTTTCCCTCAAATAGCATCGTCAGTTTCGGGATAATGATTTTGTGTAAACTAAAAACTAAGTATACGTTCAAGAATGTTGTCATTTTGACAAAAAAAAAACTTTTTCAGCCGTCTTCTCCATTTTCGGGCACTTCGCATATGCGATCCAGCTCTCCTGCACGATTCTCCGTGAAGACTGAGAAAGAGCATGTGAGTAAATGTGCAGTAGGCTGATGTCGAATCAAGGACCAATGCGCTTGAGGCGACAACTGCCATCTTGGACACAGAACCGTCGCCAGAAAATCTTCAATGGAGGGGCTTTACGTTTGTGAAGGGGAGCTTGACATTGTGAAAAAATTCACATCAACATCTACGGTAGTATACTGGACCTTGTTTAGTAGCTGAAATGCAGTCCATCACCAATGGCATTGAGAATCAGTTCAAGATTTTATTTAGAACAAAATTTATCGTAACAATGACTACGCAGAATACTTTGATCAGTTGGAAGTCTGGCTTCATAATAGAGTCCTGGACGGGGCGGGTTTTAATCCGCGCGGGTTGCGAGTACCCGATTTTGCGGGGCGGTTGCGCGAACCTGCGGCGCAGAGATATGCGTGCGGGGCGGGCGCGGGATAAAAATTCTTTACGCGGTTAACTGAATGTTGACTCGATGCAAAGTGACATGAGCAAAAAAGTTAATGCTACAGGAGAGCTTGTGGCACAACAAGGGCATTTCGGTTGGCATAGCTTCTCCGCACCTTTGCCATGTTCCACGCAAGGGTAGCCAGAAATATGTTTAGTGCAGAGGAACACATGAGTAAAAATCACAGAACTAGAAACCAGTTTTGCACTGAGGTTTCAGTGGACACTTGGAAATCTACCAGTATGTGGAACATGATAAACAGGTACTATAGACCATTGCATCGACATTGTCGAATTTAAGATAATAAAAATAAAGTCAGACTCTCGTGTTGTATATACACAATAATGAAAAACTTGCTGTGCCGCATGCGGGCCTCGGGTTGGACATTGCTGCTATAGAGACATTCTGCAGTGGTGGCGAGACCACAGATTGAAGTTTCCAGATCTGAGTGATCTTGCAGGAAATACTTTCTATGTGATAACAACTAGCGCTGCTAATGAACAAGTGCTATTAGCGATGATCATGTCGTGAAGAGCAAATTTGCAAGAGTTCCTCAGTGAACGACATGCTCTTTCAACGGTGCCCTGACAAAGAAATGCTGAAATTTGAGTAGGCTTCACATTTTTACCTTATAGTATTTTTCAAGACCTTTGAAATGAACCACTGGATAAATTGCCACCAGCGATGAAACACATTCCATCAGTTTTTAGTGGTTTTCAGTGCACACTGCAGGTTTGGGACGAAAACAGTGCGGGGCGGGTTTAAAATTTGCGGGCGGGAGCGGACAAAAAAATTCAACCCGCGCAGGACTCTTAATAGATTCACATGCTTGTTTTTTGCAACATAGAATCAGTTACATTGATGACAGTTAAAAATTACTGTGTTCTTGTTAACAGTAGGTTCCTCTTTGCAGATGCCGTTTTCTCCAGGATCAAGCGGGTCCGCCCATCACAAGTACACCTCGCCGCAAAGCAGCTCTCGGCAAATGTACGCCAAACATCCGTGACAGCAGTTCTTTTCTGCTAATTTTATAATGCCAAGACGAGTTGCACTTAGCCACTCGGCACGTTGCAGACAATGGCTGAGGGATTTTGCGCTTGTGAGAACGACGACATCGTTCGCAGTTGGTGGTTACGGAAGTGCTGACTTATATTTTCTTGTCGTCAGGTGTCTGGAAAACCGACAGTATTTCGCTCAGACGATACGTATAGCACAAGCCATGTGCGTCGGAAGATTTTTGTTTCAGGAGAGGGTAACTGTAGTGAAATTTCATTTTACCAACTCCTAAACTAAGAACATTTTTCCACAAAATTTATAGCAAAATATCAAAGTACAAAATCCAGAGGGCGACAATACCTTGCTGGCCCAACTTTCCGACGCCCGTGGCACAAGCGTTGTTGCTCGTTTGGAAATGTTAATATTTAAAAATGTTTTTATGCCACTTGCTTGCAGACATTTTTTGTTACGTTTATTGTTGACATATTGCTTGATCAGTGAAGTGGCTAGGGTCCGACATCCTCATGACTTGTCACTGAGCAACAGGTTTCTTGGTGAAACGAGACAGTGAACAAACAACTTGTCGAGTGGGGTGACGATCAGTAGCGCAGGAGCCGAGATATGGCAGTTGCTTAGTGTGCTAGTACTTCACAATGACTGCTAGGTATTTGCTTCTTTACTAAGTACACAAAACTTTAGTTCTTTGTAAAAGTGGATAAACAAACAATTATTCTTTGAAAAGCAAACAGTACATTAAAAGTAGGATTTATGAACATGCATCCCTGACATCTAAGTAATTGGCAGTTACATAATGCAATTCCATGTGTCTCTGAGGTTCCATTAATTAGCATGGTTGCGCCCTACGATGACACAAAAGTACGCCCAAGGCCCCAAATCATACCGTTGTTTCAACCGTAATGTAACCACAAAATTTGTACAATTACATTATTTTTATCACAAAATATTGGGAGTCAAAAGGTGTTGTGTCCCTGCTTGTCCAAAAGTTAGGGGGACATTTTCACCCCTGAAACTCGGTACCTGCAGTGGCAAAGTGTGACCTTTCTGGTGAGTCACTGATGGTTCAGCTGACAGAAGGTGGTCACTTCTACTTCGTGCTGTTTGTGACGTCACACTATGATAGCGGTTCCAAAGTATGGGTCGCGCCAAGGTGAGTGAAATCTGTCAAAACGAACTTTTTTCGTTTTTCAAGTTCTTTCAATTCCGTCGTAGACTGAATTGTTGCATCACAGGCATTTCATTTGATTTCGTCTTATTAAAACTGGATTATTGCATCGTAAGTGGTTATCCGAGAGTTTTAGTGCAGCTACTAGCCGTAACTAGCTGCTAAATTGAGATTCGTTATTTACGGATGTGCGGTAAACCTCGGTTAATCCGGATTCGATTTGACCGACGATTTTATCCGGTTTAGGCGAAGATCCGGATTAACCGAAGATAAGTCTTTTCTAGCCTGACGTCATCCAAGTACTGAGAAATCGGTGAAAATTAACATTGGACATATTTACCACCCAACAGCAAACTTTCGCAGAAGTAAAGTGAATATAGTGACGTATTTACAATGGTATAACAAACTAGTAACCGCCATATCCACGCAGTTATGAAAAATTTTAAGTTCATAATTTTAGATTACTTGGCTGCGAAGAAATCTGGGATTTTGGACTGACGCAGAGATTTCTGCGGCTGCTCCATAAGCAGTGACCAAGACATGTTACCGAGTATAATACACTCAGGGATAATACTCCTCTACATACGTACATTCAACACTAATCAATAGACTGAAACCGTGGTGCGGCTGCGTCCCTTGAGCGTATTGTTCAACGTGATATTCTATGCCCGTGTGTGACGTAATAATCGTCTCTACGATTAGTCGAAAGTTGCGAGCGTTTGCGGCCGTTATAATTTTAAACGTTCGTTGGTGATCGTGAGCACGCGTGTGTTGCGCCTAAAAGGTGTCGTATCTTTCCAAGAGACCAGTCAGTGTACTTTGAGAACACAACCGCGTGTAAGTGGAGAAAAATCCGGATTACGAGATGTGACAAGAGCAGATTTTATCCGGTATTGGCGAAGATCCGGATTAACCGAAGATTTTTATAAATAAAAACGTTAGAAATCATTCGTACCGCCAGTTTTATCCGGTTTTGGCGAAGATCCGGATTAACCAAGGTGTACTGTACTTTGCAGCCGAATGGTTCAGTAAATAGGCCAGTGGAGTACAACGGTTGATAGTACAGTAGAACTCATCTAATTCGTCAATTCGCTTAATTCGTTGCTTTTTCGTCGGTTCCGGCGGAATTCCTATCTTTTGTGTACATTTCTGTTCGTCTAATTCAGGGGTCTCAGACTCACCTTGCTCCGTGGGCCACATGAGGAGTTATAAGGCAACCCGCGGGCCCGTCGCCAGGATTTAGCAGCAGGAGGGACCAAAAACCAGAAGGGGGGTCATATTTTTAAAATACTGTATTAGATGTATGCAGCAACCAGGGGGCCAAACGTGAACCGGGGGCACAGATTTCAAATGGGGGGGCCGGGCACCACTGGCCCTCCCGCTGGCGACGGCCCTGCGCTGACGCAACAACGGCGGTACCTGAACTTACTAAAAACAGCTTTTGCATCTCCGCGAAAGGTACAATGAATTACAGACAAATCATTTCTAGCCGTCTATGGAAGTTGTTCACTCGCCAGACGACCACTTTTAAACACCGGTGAATGAACTTTATAACGTAATGGTTATTTCATCAACACTAAAAAGCCTTCAAAAAACTATACATGTTTTATTTTGAGAGGTTTCGGATTGTTCTTAATCTATCTTCAGTCACGTCTTTTGCGTCACACTTATTTCTAGCGTCAAAGAGTCTTTTGGTTTTGAATTGCTAGCATTGCCAAGTGTTGCTTTATTTTTTGACTCTCTTCGACTCGGCTGTGACTGTCTATCCAATTCATGTAGACAAGGGGTGGTCAAACTCTGACCCGAAGGCCGAATTGGTGACTGCCTTGCAACTGGAAGGCCGGATACAGTGCGATTTACGTGACAGGCAGCAGTTAATGCTGTTGCACTGCTATCCACAGTCGGAAGCGTGGCACTCAAAAAAAAGTCCAAGGATTTTAGCGGGTTGGACTAAACTGGTCGGCGGCCCGCAGGCCTAGTTTGGCCACCCCTGATGTAGACTGAAGAGAGGTGGTGACAGCACACATCCTTGTCAGAGTCCAATACCAACGGTGAACGATCGTGATTTAATTTTCCGACACGGATACAAACTTCTGAGTAGGAATACAGTGACTTGACGGTCATTAACAAGCGGCCGTCAACACCGTAGCCTAATCCCGCAACATTCCCCAAACAATTTCACGAGGAACCCGATCGTATGCTTTCTCGAGGTCGACAAAAAATGTGTAAACGTTTTTGGCATACTCCCAAGATTTCTAAAATATTTGCTGGAGAGTGACATTTTTGTCTGTAGTGCTATGGGCGAGATGAAAACCGCACTGGATATCATTCAATTTTGGTTCGTTTATTTCGCGGCATCATTTTTCAAGGCATTTGGCAACGTACTTGTTAAATATTTGAAAATTCCTGAAAAGCATCGCGGGCTGCACAAAACACTCTCGCGGGACACACGCGGCCCGAGGGCCGCGTGTTTGAGACCCCTGGTCTAATTTGCTCAATTCGTCACCTCTTTCTATCCCTCAGAAGCGTTTTGTTCGGCTAGCACGTCATTTGCAGTTTCGCTTTTGATGTCTAAGCAGCCAGTTTAACACGTGTGGGCGTTCAAAAAAATTAAGGACTTTATCTGAGAATTGTTGCACCTCGCAATTTGTTTATCGAATTTGTACACGAGGTGCGAAGCGCGACCCGACTGCCCACTCTCTATTGGAGAACGTGGGAAGTCTTTGCAGTTTGTTGAAGATTTAAAAAGTGCTAGATTAAATGGAGTCCAGATCAGTGTCGTAGCTAAGGGGGGGCGGGGGGTGGTCCGCCCCTGGCGGCACAAGTATGAGGGCGGCACAATGGGCTATGCCGTAGGTTATAAACCTGTGCAGGCTGTATTGAAATAAAAGTGGTTGTAATATCGGGACATTACTCGCAGCAGATGGACGTTTTTGATTTTGAGTAATTTAAACTATGGCATGTGCATTTAAGCGATTGTTATCTTAGCCAAACAATAAACAATCGTGTATCAGGGCGGGTGTATCAATAGGCTTTTTTACATGACGCTGCAACACGGTTCTCAACACGCTTATCAACTCAGTTGATGTCAAATTTTACTGATTCACCACACGGTAGTTTGATCGTAGTCCTTGTATGACGTTATAGAACTTAGGAGTATGGTAGATGACTGTGGGCAAACCTGTGGCTGTGGTAACCTCTAAGCTTTTGTCAGTTTTGTACCTGCGCGTAAAAGCGCTTTGTTGGGTCTAAAAAACATTTCTGTGTAAATCTAATAAATGTGTAGTTGGATTTGTGCTCGTCAAAATGGATT
>JGI24158J21664_10007363_pt1 | contig 14623 bp, 13 predicted proteins | sample Ectturendosymbi3_FD_21664 | JGI IMG/M metagenome (IMG submission 21664) | reverse complement strand
CAACCGCATTTTACTTTGTGACTGAGTGCTCGGACATTGCAGTGTTTGTTCGTTTTAGGGTGTGCATGTCACAATGCATTCGTACTTTACCTGGGCTTGACCAGTTTAGGACTTAGCGTCCCACTCTCCAGTAGTGTTGTACCAAGTGAACAAAGAGTGTTAAGAATGCGTCTGTAAACTTGACGCTCGGCCTCCAACGCCGTTACAAAACGTTTTGTTAAATAAGTTTCTGTAGCCCGGTGTCAAGCGAAATTTCTAACGTATTATTTTTTGTCAGTTATTTTGCTTCTCAGAGTAAAGGAATAAAGTTTGGCAATTACTTTTTTGATGTGATCCAGCCTCCAACGCTGGTTTTCAGCCTCCAACGCTGTTGTAAAACGTTCTGTTTTGTGTGCTTTTATTAACCAACGTTGTGCAGAATGTGTGCATTTGTGCTATGGACTTGGTGTCTGCGGGCAAAAATACATTATTATTATACGTGACCGTTTGCGAAAAAGTTGTACCACGGTTGAATAATCCCGATGACGTCATCGAATGAAATTTCATGAAAATCGCCTCCCCCCAAAATGAAGAGCTGGTTGCGCCCCTGTGCCAGGCAGCAGTAGGAAAGCGTGGGACACCCACAAACTCTCCAGCACATTACGCAGAGTCCTTCGGTAAAATCGAATTGACTTTGCGCAAAGCGCAACATTCCCGCCTTTCGAACACGACACTGCATTTCAGGTAATTTGATGCCGCACGACATCCATGAAATCGCAACCGGCGTACTACAGAGTTTTGCTCGAGTATGACGCCTTCTTTCGATCGTCAAACCGACCTTTTTTCGTGCCTCTTAGAAAGGTCTGAGGTTTTCCTAACGAGCCCTGGAGCATGCACTGTAAACGAGACTGAAGAAGAGCCAAGTATGGAAAAGCGACTTTGCTGCGATCGCTGTTGTGATGCCGCTTTGAACTCGCTTGACAAGTAATGCCATGTAATGAAGCGGTCGCACGCCGTGCAAAGTTCTGGAATAAAGCTTCGCGGCGAAACAGAACAAACGATATAAGATCGACGAGTAGACGAACACGACACGATCAGTTGGGAAAAAATCACTTTCTCTACAAAGCTCAGTAAAAGAAAGAAACAGGACCAAGCGCGTCTATTTTACAGTGAAGAAACGCCAGGAAAGCATCAGGAAAAAACGCGCAAACGGACTGTCACGAAGCATTACTGGGAAACAACGAACGAAAGCGTATAATAAAGAGAACCAGCAGACGAAACGCAAGGCCTTGCATGAGAACATTGGCACCTGGAAGTCGCGGCGTAGAAAACAACACCGCTTCGAATGGAGGCCAGAAAATAAAGAACTTCTTGATTCGCGAACACAAGTTAACGACTTCGCCGAAACGATTGACACAATAGAACAAGCATGCGGGGCCTGTTGTTTCACTTTACTGCGGCCTCGTAAGTCGTGACAGAAAACGAAATCTGTTTTTGTTACACAGGCGACGGTTACAACGGTTAAATTGCAGCGAAACAAGCCAAAAAACTTAACAGCAAACACACTGAAATTGCGTACATGTTGACAAAGCATTTGGCGATAATCAAAATAAATTTTTACGAGCCGGCTTCAAGGCCAGAAAACCCACCCGCACCTAGTGGGAGCACGGGGGGGACAATCAGTCGTGAAATTTTGTGGACAATATGGCGTTAGTTCTGTTTCAAGAATTCCAACAGTACTGTTTGACAAGATAAAACGTAGTCATTGATTAGCCTTGCTGTGTTTCAAATCGTCTAGCGACAATAAACAATGACAGCAGACGATAAGACTCTACACTGACTTATTTTGTAGTACTCATGATTGTTATTTGCAGCTTCGTACGTTTTGCACATTGCACATAGTAAAACGAAGCGTATACAAGAGATGCGACATTTGCTGTTAAATCTGTTTATGCTGTAAGTTTTGTCCTAGTTATATCGCAGCATGTTTTTCCATCTACTTCTATCGTCAACAGCAGCTTCACACGCCTGTTTGCTAAAACTTGCTTTCATTGTATCTAACAATTTTGTTGACCTTGCTGCTTAGTGCGCTTTAAAACAAGACGATTTTTAACACTTTCATGCAATGAAAAATATATTTTGCAAACGGCTTTTTATGCATCTTTCGGAGCGGGTCGCCACTCACCAACCACAAATGTCTCGGTAAAANGAATCCGCCTAGGGGTAAAATGGGTCCAATGGCTTTTTCTGGCAGTCGTAATTTTTTGCGCACCTATCTAAGCGCCCTNCTAAAAGGTTACACGCAAATTANAAAACGAGCAATTGGCGCATACCGGGAAGTGCGCAAACGTAAAAGTCACGAAACTACGCAAAGAGGAATAACAAGCGTAAGCAGGTGTTCGTCGGGTTAAACAAAATAAAATTGTTCAGCGCACGACAAACAGGCTGATTTAGCAACCTACGCCAAAAGCGTCACTGGCATGATCCACGCCAAGTCAACCGAGAGCAGCTCGTCCGCGCGGGCTAACCACAGCGTCAGCATTACACGTCCACTCGCCTGGTGATTCTACCCACGAAATGTCACCGAGACTGCTGTCGAACTGTGCACCGACGGCTACTTCCACAACCAATTTGTTAAACTTTTCTTTCAAGCGAAGCGCGCGAGGGCGAAGTCAACAAAGGTCTTACTTCTTCGGTGAATACGAAACGCGTCAAAGTGTGATTTGTTGCTGCTTCTTTATTGACGAGTTCGCTGCGTCAAAGTCGAGCTATAGCGAACGGCAACGTCGTGGAAGACCGGCTGTCGTCGGTGGTGGGTGGCAAGTTGCGAGATGGACACAAGCTAAACAGCGTGGACGCGGCAAACAAATGACCAAGCTGATAAGAGGCAACGAGTGTTGACAAAGTGCATGCGTGGTGAGACGCGAGCATACCATCGATCACGATTATCTACACGTATCCTTCGCAAACAGCCAAATCGGTGTGCAATTGCCGCTGGGAGGTCGTTGGAGTGATCGGCGTTGAGGAAACAAAACAACAGAGCAACAAGTAAGCTCAGCCGCAGCGCTAAGTCAGCAAGGTTTCGCACGTAAACCAAAGCGCGAGCGCACCGCCGTAAGTCTGAGTCAGCATTGCTCGCCGACAGCAACTGGTTGCGTGAGAAAAAATAAGATGGGCAAGGTTGCGAGGCTGGCAACGACGGACGTGTCATTCGTTCTTTCTCAACTTTTCTCGCATTTTGACGAACTCGGGCACGGCTTTTTCTTCTTCGTCAACACGCTCGCTCTGCCGCACATAAACAAGGTGTTACTTCAAGCTTGCGTCGGAGCATGCGACGAGACAATGCGCACGAACGGTCAAATCACAGCGCTTCCGCGACCACAAGGCTATTCTTTACCTCTGAGCGATTAGTCTTTTCAAAACAAACCATATCACGTGCTTAGTTTCAGTAGCGACGGAATTGCGCAACAAACGCCGTCAGGACCGGGATTTCCATTTTTCCGATGCAAGCACTGCTACCAAGTTACCTATCAAGCAACTGAGTGCGAGCCCCTGGACTTCTAAGCAGGATGCGGTGTCACAGCTAATCAGCAGAAGGTGAACGCAAACGCCATAGCAGCGGAAAGAAAATGGAATTTTGTTTTTCTCACGTGAAGAAGCATACAACCTCTTACATGTAGATAACCTAACCTATGTAGACAACCTGTCACATATGTTTACAGGCAATGCGAACGGTATCAGCGCTCTCGTACCTCTTCGTAATCTTTTCTTCTCTTTTCGAGCATCAGGTCGAACTCAGACTTTAGCTCTGGAGCAGGTTTTGCTTGACTTTGGTAATTTTGTTCTCTCCGCTTTTCTTGAAAAACTTTGGACAATTCCGATTTCTGATTGAGGACGTCAATGCCCCTGCAAAAACACAAATTTACGATGGATACGATCGGCAACCTATCGTGTTTGCAGGCAAAAGGGTCAGACGCTGGTTCTTGTTTCGCTGAGACATTTCGATCATTTTCCAAGTAGCTTTCTGTCATCTTTCGTTTTCGAACATCTTTTGACCGAATAGACTTTATTTTTTTCGGTCATTTCAAACAAAATTCGATCAGTGACCAAAAAAAACACCTACCATCGACGTCACTGCAGTGGTATCACCTGAGTCGCGTTTCTTTGCTTTGAAACATCAAAACAACTAAATGCCGGCCAGCAACTCCAAATGGAAGCAACAAACAACAAAAAAACATAAAAAAACAACCGTTATTGCTTTCAGGCAAAACCAAGGAAACGGTTCCGACAAATCGAAACATCATACAGTTGCCAACCGTCACCACACAGCGAATAGTGTGAGAAAAAAGACGAAAAATGCAACAGGTCCCGCTTTTTTTCAACCAAGGTCTCCTGCATGTCGGGCTTCTCGTTCTTGGTCAGTTTGGTCAAGGCCTCCTGAAAGACATACTTAGGAGGCCTTGGTTTGGTTGCGATGAACAGACATGGCACAAACATATCATTTCGATGCTCTTCGCGTTCTCGTCCAATCAGCAAGTTTTGTAAGTTGGCACAAAGACGCGACAACTTATTTTAATGTTTGCGCCAATAAAATCAACTCAGCACAGGGCGGATCAATGAGCAACCTCTGTCAATAAACGCTGGACTTCGATGCCCACTGCCAAAACCGCGCACACGAGGGCCTACAACGCACCAAAAGCCACAGCAACATCAACATCGATCACACGTCGACCAGCCAAGTTACCAGTTCGTGACAATGAAGGAAATTCGAGGAGAAAGAATAAATACACGAACGAGCATTTCAGCGTGCATGCCGTCGGAACGTGTCCGGTTGTGGCATCCGGAATGCTTCCGTGGACCCCATTGCTTTATCGCGATGCGTGAGGTTAATTGCGAAGTTATCCTTAAAAGATTTGTGTTCTTATTTGGACCCTATATTCACCTGCACACCCACAAAAAGACGGAATGCACGACTTCACAGACATACCGGAAGCAGAAACTGGGCAGAGTGAAACCAACAACCGGAGTTACATGGCAACCAAGGACATTAATTTTTAATTTCCAATCAGTACAGCGAAAGTTACTTACATTTGACAGGCGAGTTGGTGACGCGGACTTGCGACCTAAGCGCCAATAACGCAAAAAAATAAGAAAAGGCACAAACCTTAAGAAAATTTTGACAAATCATGGAAAGACAACTTTTTAACAGAAAAACGTTAGACATTCTTGTCATTGCGGTTTTTTTTCTTGAATGACATCGATTCCTGCATTTGCACACGTTATTTCCATCAGTACGTACTATCTAGGTCAGGGGTTCCCAACCTTTCTCTGACCATGTACCCCTTGAGCATTGCGACAGACAAGCATGTACCCCTAAAATTTCTTATGACAAAAAGGCTGAGTACAATAACAAAACTCCACTGAATTTTTGATAGAACTTTTATATTTTACAATATTTGAAAATAAATAATACTTTTCTCTTCTATTGCTAACCTTAAATGTACCCCATCAGATAGCCAAATGTACCCCTAGAAGTACTACGAGAGTTTCCGTCGAACGTTACTCATGGGCTGACAATAATCCACTCGGCTGAGAGTATTGAAAAAACTACAGATTTTGTTGTTTCTCAGGTAAAAGAAAAGCAATATACAGGTATCCAGCACTCCTAAGATTTTACACGTTTCTTGTAAATAGAACTAGAAGTATGAATTTCGTGTTTACTTGATGCGCAAAGTTACAGGCAAGAGTAAGAAAATAAAAATTGAGCGACAATGGGCGCGGACAATTTAAAATTGCATACAATTTGTGTAGATTGACAATAATCTTGGGTTCATTTTATACGGCACTATTTGGAATGGAGAAGAGATCGAAAAGCCAAAGGTCCGTCCCTCACAGTGAAACGACAGCTACAACACTGGTGCCTGGAAAGACTGGTATTTCCACACAAGGGATGACGACGAATCACAAAAAGCGCTTCCATCGGAGAGATAGAGAATTTTTATAGTTTAAGTATTTTTTTTGCTGTAGAAATTTATGCGGCGTGTGGGATTAGCTGTGAGCTAATCCCACACAACTTGATATGAGTTTTTTTAAGCTCTAGGTTTGGTGTGAGCTTTCGAGGAATCTGCCTGCTTTGCTCTGCTTTCATAACTTTGCGATGATTTGGACTTGCACATATCTATGTGCAAGTAATTAGTCTTCACAAAGGTGACGCAGTCGAGTCAATCAGCAAATTGTTTTACTAGGAAATCGATTTCACGTATTTTACGCATCTTCAATCCTCAAAATTGCAAGCAATGGCTTACAAATGAAACGAACAACTATAGCAAGATTTAGAAGAAGCGCACGAACTGGAGTCTCAGACACATGCTGTGACCGTAAATCTGGGCTCACGAAAGCTGAAAGTAAAACTGACGCCACTTAAGAAACGACTAGCTGGTGATGATTCAACCACAGCTGGTCGCGTTACACATAAAACATTCATGGATGGAAAGGAAAGCTGAGCTTGCAAGGTACAATTTTTCTGTCACACTTCTTAAAAGTTTTACTGTAGTACCATCAATAGAATTTCATCAATAAAGTCAGACTGTTTCATGCGAGAACTCAGCGCTAAGTACATTTGGCCAACTCTTTATTCCAGCACGTTCGCTCGCGCTGGCGTGGCCAAAAGCTTGCAAAAAATTCTCTCCCACAGTTCCTATCCAACGTGAATTTCGTGACAAAACTAGGTGTTTGCAAGACAATAAAACAAACTGGTCGACCATCACAAAGAAGTGATATACTGTACACCCCTTTCACTGAAACGCCGCAAGAGCAATAAAATACAATAGCAACACCTATCAATTCAATCCGATGTTGTGCGGTTGAAGTCGTAAATACTCGGTTATCACTGACCGCAGCAAACAATTTCCTGTAACTAGGAAGTATAGCAGAACAGGACAGGACAGCGATATTGCACGTAGGGGAATAATTTAAATCGAGCTGAGGTCGAGGAGCTGGGAACCAATGCCTCACGATTTTGTACTACTTGGTGACACCATTCAAAATCTTCTTCTTTGTTCAAAAACGAGCCTTTCAAAATCAGAGTAGTTTNATAACTGTCAGCGCAAAAACGCCGATGTATCAAGGCCGCAGATTGGCCAAGTGGTAATAAAGCTCCGGCTCATAAGCTCAAAGCGGTCTTTCATGAACTCTCTACGTATGTTCCAGTTCTGCACCAATTCAATGCTACGTCTCTGAACACTTAAAAGCGCCGTTTCGGCAGCTCCAGAAAAGGTCGCTGAGCGTAAAAGCAGCCTACATTTGCTTGACCCAATCTGACACACGCTGAACCGACTACTAACTTTCAAAAATAGCGCAAATTGATGAAAACAAAAGCAAATGCGGTTTACCCAAGACACTATTGAATTTGGCACGCGTTTTATAGTCAGTTGCGAAGATACGAGAACAAACAGTGAAGCTAAGCAGCAACTTGCTTTAGTGCAGTTGTCTGTTACACCAAGCCAAAAAGTGCTATGGCAGATACACTTCCGATATGTTTTGGACCAGTTGCGCATCCTTGAGTACTTCATGAAGTTACCTGATGTATGATGAAACGCCATTTGTCTCGCTTTACATTGACGATTTTGCTAATAAGGTATTGTGGCCGTATATATCGTTGTTTTTGTTGATGAGCCTCTAGCAGTGAAGCCTTAAAACGTCTGCATCATGTATGTTTCCGCAGACGGCTACTTCAGTGTCTTTTCATTAGTACGATGTTACATAAACCACTGTTAGCATTTAGAACCAACAGCAAAGTAGTATAATTTATTTCATAGGTATTGCGAGCTTGGTGCCCACCACTCTGTGCGCCACCAACTCCGTCATCTTAGAGCAAAGAAATGTATCTATGGATAAACGTCAGGAGCGAAGATCCTGAACAGTGAAGTTATCTACACAAATTGAACTTGGAGGATAAGCATTCTGGGTGTTTTCTTTTTACCGACAATAAGCCTAGAAGCGCACCACTGGTTCTTGCCTAACTTCTTCGATTTAAGATAAATGTGATTGGAGTATTTTTCAAGAAAAAAAAACATCAAAAGTTTTACGCGTTAAGCGATGGCAACGGCATAAAAAAACAAATCAGGCCTAATCTAACTCTAAAAAATCTTGTGCTGATGGCATCACACAACCAACACCTATAACGAAACTGAAATCCCGTAAATTGCAGCACATCTGTGGCACAAAATCCTTCATAAAAACTGTACAGAGATCGGTCAATTGAAGAGCAAACGAAAATTTCGCAGCATGAAATATTAATACGTTAAGAAATCAACAGTGTCGTGGGTCAATGAATTTTGAGAAAATTGGAAGAATCCCTCGCACACTCAAATACCGTGAAGGGCTGCTTCATTGCAGTACAAACGACTCCCTTTGTAGCAGGTGTATCAGCTGCACGCGGAATTTCGAATAAGTAGATAAAATGTTCTTTCTCTTTCATGTCTGCGCTTGCGTTAAAATCTACTTGACAGTGTTCAAACATAATGAGTCACCATAGCAGCTAAAAAGCTTTGTCGCATAATGATGTTGCGTTTAACTGCATACATAGACGAGACTATGAGCGGCGGTGAATCCCTGCGGCACTTCGGTTGCAAATGCAATGCTGCAAGTATACGACCCGTACGAGGGCGAAGGTTTTGACCAATCAGACCGACGCACTTCCGATCCGATCGGGCGAAGACACGAGCATTACGTCGTAGCAGGTTATGTTTACGAACTTACGTTGTAGCAGGTTATGTTTACGAACTTACGTTGTAGCAGGTTATGTTTACGATCTGTACAAAGGCAGAGCAAATAACATGGCGTGCAACATAAAGACTCGGAAAGTCGGCAAACGGAACTGGCGGAGCCGTTGAAGGTCAAGAGTGAAATGCGCTACAGAAGTAGACTTATGATTATACTATCACAAACTAAGGTAAACATATAGCTTGCCAAACATCAAGTTGGATTTGAAGTTTTCGCAACATTTTCGACCAGCGACGCTTAGTGGGTCGTGAAGTGATTCACGAATCAACTCGCATTAACCACTTGCCAACTTGTGCTTACAAGAACCATTTCTTGTGCTTACAAGAACCATTTATTGTGCTTACAAGAACCATTTCAATGTGTTACAAGAACCATTTCAATGCCATTTCAAACTTGTGCTTACAAGAACCATTTCAATGCAGAATCATACGTGTTTCTTCTACAAGGTACTGAAAATTAAACTAGCATATGTTGGATGTTAACTAGTTGGATGAAACAAAACTCATCAAGTGAACACAACGATCCACATAATGCGTTCTGTGCGTGTTCGGTCGCAACGAATTCGTGTGAAAGGTGGAAACATGCTCTTAGCAAAAGAGTGGGCAGTAGCACCTGTTGCAGCCTGGTTTGCATTTGACGCGGACCGGTAAGTCTTTCAGTTTTTTATTATGACGCAATTGCCGGTCAGCATCGGTCGATAGTTGCTTCACTATACAAAATTGAAAAACTTTCGGTCGTAGTCGGTTAAATGTAAGCCCACTTAAAACAGACAGGGCGACTAACTCCGTCATCTGATGCACAGTTTACAACGCAGAAACACAGACACTGATGTGAAGGTGTGTTTGATTTATGGGTATGAGTTCCGGCATCCCGCTAAGGTCGCTATGTTCCAGCACAACATACTAAGGTGATTCAAAGTGACTAAGTACTAGTCACACGTTGATACGCGCACAGAAAAACCACCATCAACAGAATTTTGCAGAGCACAGAAAATACGACTTGAAAATTTTCACCTGTTCATGCAACTTTCAAAGGAAGAGTTTTTTTTAAATCACAGGGGTTGCTTGAAGTCAGCCGCCCTAATTGGCGTTAGTTTGCTTTTTGGCTTCGGTGAAAACAACATTATGGTCATAACGTGTGTTTGAAATTACAGTTCGCGTGCTTTCTCAAGTCTCGCTTTGGTTTATGATTTCACCCGTAAGCTTTTGCTTGCAATTTACAGTCTGACCGAAGAGAAGTTAATGACGCAAAATCGACTTCCTTGTAAAACACTTAGCGAGCAGAGCTGAGCCGTCCTTATGGAGACTTGCACAAATCATTTCCTCACATTTCTGGGAACCACAGTTTTTTTCTAAATGATTGCTGCAGGAATGCTTGAATGTTTTCGCCAAAAAAGTTTGTAGTCGTTGGACCTACATGCAATTATTAAAATCAAAGCAATCCAAACTTAGCGAAACGATGTAACAACCTTCCCGACAAACCCAAAAAATACCGAAAACTGGAGACCTGCTACATCAAGCGAGAATGAAATGACGTAATGAACAAACAAAACAAGTGTATTGAAAACACTGACATCAGTTTAATTGGAAGCAAAAATTAATTTTCTGGAATACTCATTACTAAAACGAAGGCAACCGCTTTAATGTTGGGAAGCACATTTTCTTTTCTAGGTAGGCTTTACTGTGGAGTTTCGAGGAAAACCTTGTTAGAACACGTTTCCTCCTTACAGAAATAGTATGCATTCTGAAGAATTAGATACAGCACAGGTTTTCGCTAAAAGTTCTCGTCTCCAACGGGTGAAATTAACCCAACAACATCACAATACTGTCAATAAAATCTCGTATAGAGAAATGTAAATTTGGCAAATAACTCAAACCAAATACGTGAGAAAACGGTGAAGCTTTCTCGAAAAGCCCTAATAAGTCGTGAAATAAAAGGTACCAACACTACTGGTGATGTTAAGGATCAGGACTCATCCACATGTACATACCGAGCACTTTTCGAGCCCATCTGGACTAACACTGCCACTACAGTCACACATGTACAACATTATGCTAATAAAATTAAAGCAAAAATCACGTACAACTACTCTATCGAAATAGTGCACGAGTAGCGAAACAAACAACCGACCAATTTCAGTAACAAAGATATTGTGGATTCTACTCACAATTTATTATTAAGTTTCAGCTCGTTTTGCATTGTGCGATGACTTCGGGATTCTAAAACGGGATTGACAAGCTTCTTCGGTTGAATTAAAAGATGATCATCTTGCGAAGGCTGCAACGCTTTCGGGAGTGATGGCATAGATCGGTTGTGGTAAGCTGTGCAACATCAAATCACTTCACAGCGCTTATTAAAATGTACCGCGTTCACAACCTGTTAATTTTGAACTATAGCAATTGCACTTCAACTATAACATTAAATAGTCTGAAGTTTTTGTTTTACAACTTAAACATGCACGACCAGCGTATGACACGAGTGCGTGAACAACGAAAAAACCAATGGTTGTTCGTGGCATGGCTTTAATAAATGTACTACTGATCCTTTCGGTTCAGTCCGTATACACTGGGCAGACCTTGCTGGATTTGGCAAACTTGCTAAAACACATGAGGAAAAAGCAAAGTGCGCCCATTGATCATTGATTCGGGACAAGTAACAAAAATATACGGTAATTCTAGAGAAGTGCACCATTCTAAAAGTTCCCTGGAATTTTACCTAACGCCACAAAACACTTGCTTTTCCTCAATTTGCTGATATGTGATTGAAAGGAGGAAGTCCCAGTAAATGATTGGGTATCAGGCAATGCTGCAGGGTGAATAAAAGCTGTAACCTGTCAGGTTACCCCGGTCTTGAAAACCTACACATGACAGCAAAACGCCTATCATCTTGGGGATGAGCCGAACATAACAAAATATTCTATCATGTACGTTTGTGAGCTGTGTTTTAAATAGCTTGTCTGAAACTACTCTTATGACAACCTCATGCCATTAAAGATTCGCTAAAAGTACAAGCTTTGTCCAGTATGTTAATTCAAACATCAGGGCTGTAGAGTTATACTACCTGCTACATATTGAGCATGATTTACTGCATATTTCGAAGTCGAGGTTATCTATGAGAAATTGCTGCCAAGTAAGTAAGAGTTTTACAACTACAACAGCAGGAAGTGAGCAAGACTGCCACTGCAGGCTGCCTTCCTGTATAAGCATGATATGCTATCAACTCACAATTCGTTATCAATAAGTTCCATAAACACGGAACAGCTTGGAAATGCCACAATGCATTCGAAATATATGATGATTACACTTTGACATTTTGCAGCATTTAACTTTAGCGCAACATTTGGAGATGGAATGGTCTAGTTAAATGAATAACCTATTACCTAACCAACAAAAAAGCTACAAATCATAACTTTTGAAGAAATCTACAATTCAATGTTTCGAAAATGTTGGGAACACATTACCACAATATACGTATGGAAAACAATTCCACAGCACAGAAAACGACAGACAAGGCACATAAGTCAAATAAAACTAAGTAGGATTGATGGCATATATGCTTCCAATTCTAAAAAGGATAGAAATTATGGACAACAATGTGGTTAAGCTCATACAATTTTGAATGAGATGGCACATTTACCTCAATGCCACTGTACCCATTCGGAGCATATTTTGGAACATAACTTTTATGCAAAGCTACCAAGATAACTGAAAATTTTTTGAATGATCATACACAGACTGAAGTTTAATCTTTAATTTGTTGGATTTTAGTAGGATTCAACAAATTTTTATGGGTTCTGCATGTGGGAGGGCACCCTGTAGTTTTGTGTTAAACACATAGGTTTGACTTTTACTTCTGAGAATGACATTCACTCACTTGCAAATACCATTTCTGCTTCCGTTTTATCCATTGGGTCTGCAAAAAAACAGTTGAAGTTTTACAGCATGGCTTGTTACCAGCAAGTCCATTTTAGATTCTTTTATTGTTGCACATATTGAGTAATTTGTACACAGTTGCTTTGAATTAAGTGACATAATGAAAAAGTTTGTGCTGCACACAGCAAATATTGCATTACCAAGGGATACATCAATACAACATTTCTCAAACAGTGATTCAAGTGGGCCACAAAACTGGTCAAGATGTTACATTACAAAAAGTAAGTACCTAGCAATGGATGATGATTATTACTAAGTAGCATTTTAAGCTTGAACAATGGGATTTAATTCCCTGTACCATCCAGAAACAAACTGTTTTTATAATTTGAATGCAGGTTTTTTATGGCATTTTAGGGACCTGATTTGGGTCCCTAGAATTGAAAATCGGGTCCCTACAATCAGAGAAAATCATCATTGGGTCCCTAGAATCAAAGAAAATCGGGTCCCTATAATCAGAGAAATCGGGTCCCTACAGGTTCACATCGGGTACCTAACATTTTCCTTAAAAAAAACCTGTGAATGCAACAATTACTTGCTTATTGAACTGCAAAACATTGACTGGTTGTTGACATGTTATACTGCATCTGCAATTAAGTTGATACATTTCTGTCATTTTTCACAGTATCGTATGTGGGCCTCCAAAATTATGTCTGTAAAAGTGGGCCATGAGTTCAATAAGGTTTAAAAAGAATAGCTTTAGTGTAACTAAAGCAGTCACTTTGTGATTTTAAGATATTTTAGCTTTGAACATTGAACAAGTCCACTGACAACTTGCATTGCCCCAATCATAATGTCAGTAGCTTTTTCAAAAATGCACAGCACTGCACAGTTGGCTAAAGATATGACAATACAGAAGACACAGTAAAGCAACACCTGCCTTCCTTCTGAATCAATTAACTTGTTGCAAAGACACTTCCTCAAATTTGCCTGAAGCTTGTCTATATTTGTCATCTCAGTTAAGTGTGCTGTTTTGATGAAAAAGGGCATAACCTCACAAAAAAACATTTGAGCAAATGCTGAAACATCTTGGTTAAAATGCATTTTTCTTCAGGACTACATTGAGATAATGCAAACAACTAACCACAATACTTAGTTATAAAAAAACATCTAAATGGTGCTTGCATGAACAACTACACATCCATCTGTCAAGAACCCAAAATAACATTAAAAGCTCTAGGCTTGCTGTAAGCTTTCACGGAATCAGTCGACTGGGCTCTGCTTTCTTCGTTTTACAATGCTTCCCACTAGCACATATCTGTATTCACTTAACTAGTCTTCACAAAGGCAATGGATCTGAAACCAAACGGTGTGTACTGTTACTTGCAATCGATTTTTATTTTCAAAAAATTGCTGAAGTAATCAAACCCATCATCTTTGTGGATAACAATTTCTAGGACCCAAGATAATAACTTCAATACTTTGAAAAAATGTGATGAAATAGTTAGCTTGCACTTGCTTCATATAAATTTCTACAGCTAAAAAGAAAAATAAATTTTGTTATTTTGACAAAAGCTCTGAGAAAAACTCACTTTGGGACATTGGTTAAAATAATTTAGAAGTTACACAGTTGTTTATATTTATACCATATGTTTGAACAGCTTAAAACAAACAAAAAAAAACATTTTAGGGCAGGGGTTCTCAACCTTTTAACACTTTGAGAACCGGTCTACGATATATTCGTACTTAATTTCGGCCTAAAAAACAGCAGTTTTCAGTTGCCTTACCAACGCCCTAGCTCCTCCGTCGATTGCGCTAGAGAGCTGTTCAAGGGCTCGAATGGATCGGCCAGTCTAGTAGATTGCACTCAAAAAAAATTTTTTGGTTGGGGATGCGGATTTTTTGTGACTTGACGTCATAAGTGAAGTAGTTTTAGGGTCATTTTGGCTCATGTTGCCTGACCTAGGGCCCAACCACTAGGCCAAAGTGTT
>JGI24158J21664_10007362_pt1 | contig 14623 bp, 9 predicted proteins | sample Ectturendosymbi3_FD_21664 | JGI IMG/M metagenome (IMG submission 21664) | reverse complement strand
AGCCAATCACGATAAAGGACTGCACACTTGTTCGCTATTTATAGACTGCTCGAAAGCATTTGATACTGTCGATCATGAAATCTTATTAAAAAAAATGGAAATGAATTTTGGAATTAGAGGCATACCATTGATGTTAATTAAAAGCTACTTGACAAATCGTAGACAGTGCACAGTTGTGCAAGATTTGAAGTCTAAAATTAATTAAATTTACATGTGGGGTTCCACAGGGTTCCACCCTTGATCCATTATTTTTTATCATGTATGTAAATGACCTTCCCAAATGTTCTTCATTCAGTACTAAACTACATGCTGATGACACATATTTATGTTTGGCACATACTGAAATAAAAGAATTAAAACTAATGGTAAATAACGAGTTAATAAAAGTAGATGAATGGATGCGTTTCAATATATTATCTATAAATTAAGCAAAATCAATGTGTTTTCTAACGGGAAAATTATTCAATAAAGCTGAGGAAGAAAAGAGGAATTTCAAAATTCACATTAATGATGTTCTGATACACCGGAAAACGTCTGTAAAATACAGTACTTAGGTGTTTTGTTAGATGAATCTTTGAATTGGATCTCCCATGTCAAATACTTATCGTTTGCTTCAGGTATGATATATAAAATTCGAATCTTTGTGCCAACTACTGCTTTAAGAATAATGTTATTAAGGTTTCGCATATAGTCATCTCCAATATTGCAATCGTATCCTATGGAACAGCTTGGGATTCTGTTCTTAAACCTCTGAATACTATCCATAATAACGTTTTGCCCGCTCTCATATTTTGTGATTTTAAATGTCACATAACTCCTTTATACCAAAATAACTGTTTTTTCAAAAAGAAAAGATATTAATTTATAAATTTCATAATACATTACCACAACCATAAAACAGCTTTTGTCAAAAAATTATAGAAACTCATTGTCATTTCACTCGATCAGCTTCCAACCAAAATTAATTTATCCGTAGAGTTTGCTCTTCTCTGGGAAAAATAAATCGAAAATATCAAAGAGCAGTGGCACGGTCCAGCATACCACAAGAGTTTAAAAATTTCTCATATGGTCGATTCTCCAAAAATTATAAAATGTTTCTTATCGCACTCTACAATACCTTACAAGCTTGACTATTTGTAATAAACCGCATTTTGTATTTGACTAGGATATCAGATTGAATTTGAAGTTTATTGCTATTTGGTAAATCGAATATTTTTTTTTCTTTTGTTTTGTTTTCAACATTTGTTTATAAATAATAGCGACATACAACTGGTCATAGTATTTTACACAATTTTTAGGGACACCATGACAAGATAACCTTCAGGTTTTTCGGTGTCCATGCCTCATGTTTATTCTTTTGTTGATGTGCCTGTGTATTTATAATGTTTTATACTGGCGGCATAAGCTCAATACAATACAAGTCAGGCTAACAAGAATATTGTCATAATTGAATCCTTCATATTTTTGCTAACTAACCAACACTTTTTTCAAAAGTCCTTCTTTCTTGATGCAATTAATTTCTTTACACCCAAATTCACGTACACTCCCCAAACTGTAACCCTCTCGCTTGATTTCCTCATAAAAATAACACTTCACAACTAACTTATGTCACCAGATAATCAGCAAAAACAACACAATGATACTCATATCACGTATACCGAAACCTTCATTATCAGACGTACACCTAAGACTCTTTGCATCCCATTCTGCCTCTTCACATTTGTGACATAACGCAAGCCAGTATCCACAGAAAAGAAAAACCTTAATAGACGTCACGTCAGATGAGCTCGAAAAGACCGTCCAACAACTCAAGAGATTGCACAGGCCATCTTCTCTGTCAGAGTTTAGTCCACAGCACTTTACAAAACCAACTTCTCCACTTGAAAGAGGACTCTTCATACTGCTCACTTGTTCCCAAAACCGAAAAACGGAAACCCCTCAGCAGCGCACAGTAATTACCAGTAAAGTAACGACCTTCAGACCTCCAGGCAGTTTTCATTCAGAAAGCATCGAAGTACCACGCAAACACATTGCAGCCACGCAAAACCGGAAATACATAAAAACGCATTCAATCATGCGTTCTTTAGCATTCGCATCGATACCAACCTGAAAGCCAAGCACAAGTGAGTTCACAAAAGAAGTGCTATACTTGCAGTCTAATCCACTTATCTCCACAAGGCCCCTAATTATAGCCTTTGAGCAAGGTAACTTTCAAGGTTTATACAATTTTCGCTAATTTTAAAAACCAAAAAAAAAATAGTAAAACAGCGTTGCTACCACGATGGTAGTGTTCTGCAAAGCGCATCGAGCCAGATTTCAAACGTGACTTCCTTTTCGTTCAAGCGCACGTCACTTTACGCACTAACTACTGCACTTATCAGCAAATGCAGCCTGTTTTTCTACGTTTCTTTTTGCTATGATTTAAAACCGCCGATTTTAAGCAAGCGTTCCACCTTCGACGCCAACTACTCTGGTAGACAATCAAAAATTAGTCTGTACTCTACCCCGTCTCACTAAAGCAATGCATACCTTCACATAGTTTGGATGGTACAGTAACTTTATATCTTACATTTGGTCAAACCATCCTACTTTTGTTAAAGTTTCGGGACCAGCAGTACCAGATGCACTGCAATAGTTGATTCCGTCAACTATACGTCAAGAGTGTGCAGCAATTTTTAAATGGTAGCCAATATTAATAAAAATATGCGTAAAAGTCACCCACCGCAGGTTTTATGAAAATCGAAGACGTAAGGTGTGACAAACAACATTACTTGTGTCTCACCAAGCGCAAACTTACACTTTAGAAACTTATGCACCCGGAGCTTCAACGTCTATTTACTTCCACATAGAAACCCGATTTTCGGTTCGCATATATTCAGACAGGCTTTCCTTAAAGGGACAAATTTCAGGATATTATCTAATGCAAAAGTCGTACTTCGCTGTGAATTGTTAGACATCCTTTTGTACAAATTTGTTCAGTTTCCTGTTGCGCTTTAAATCATGTCTGCTTTTTCTCAACCATCCACCAGTTTTATGAAAGACGAAATGAAGACCGCCTGTACTATGCTTTCAAAGACAACAATAGTTATGATATGAACACCAATGTTAAAAAACTTTGCAACAGCTGTCCAACCTTTGAGAGCGCAGGTGAAATAACTTATCGTGACTATGTCACAGTATTGTTTTATGCATGATAAACATAATTTTTACGATTGTGCAATCCTTTTCATGCTGACAGCGAGGATTAACTATTGGCCGATTTACTTCAGTAAGGCCATGCGTAGAGGCAGAGCAGAGACATCTCTAAGTTTCACGTTTTAGCACTCACTTCTGCATGAGGACGTGGTTAATTAATATTGTCAACACAGTAGACATGCACCCTCCGTTGCACCACACTTAATGCGCAAAATGTGAGTTTCAACATTTAAGTGCTGTGATACCTAATCATGTGCTCAGTTACAAATTTTTACATTTCTTAAGATTAACATTGATCGTACACCAAGTTTTAGAAGACACTGTCACATTTTCATCTACGTAATTTGAATTTTGCTACTAGCCTCGAAATTTCAGACTATTTCACCATCAAAAGAGTGATTCAGCCTACCTTTACAATGTTTCTTAACATTTTTTTAATGATTTCGGCACAAGAACAAAAGAGCTAATGGAGATATTTTCATGGATCTCTAAGCAACCGTCTGGCCGAGCTTGTGACGAAACCACAACTAGGCAACCTCTTACAAACGCTCAAAAGCCACCGGACACCTCCGCAACGTAAGCGAATTGTTAAGTTGATATCATTTTTCACCACATATTCGTCTTAGATGAACAGCAAAATTAAATCAAAACAAGTCGAAACGTCTCACTGGGAAAGAAACGTATCCATACCTTCAACACTTGCCCTTATTCTAAGGACAAACCAATCTAAGTTTTTATTATTTATATAACACAAGGCTCTTATTCTGCAACAACTATTTTTTTCAGTTCACATACATTATAAACAATTAATGTTCAATCCTAAGAATACATGTTTTCATATACAATTGTTTTCATTTACCTTACAGCAATTTCACTACGGCTAGCAAATAGCTGCATTACGACTAGACTACAAACTAAAATGCCGAAACTGAAAACCTTGGACCAATTCATTAAACAAAGAAATGTGAAAAATTTTCCATCACTTCCGCCCCATCCATTCCTGGAGAACATCAATCATTTGATCAATCAGCAACAAGCAAACGCAACCAACACACAGAAACTGACTCAAGGTCCACAAGACATGTTCAAAAATATGTTAACAATATACAAGTGTTTGAACAGGCAATTGGATCAACGCAGGAACAGATGGTTTCCAATTTATCGACAAAAATGATCCAAAATCCAGTGATCTCACCGACAGCACACTTATCTCAACAATTAAAGTATATACAATACAAGTTGAACAACCTCACAGTTGAAAGGGTCAGCACAAACATTGCTGACCATGCCATTAGTCAGAAGCGACGACCAGAAACTGGATATCAGCCTTATACCAAGCAACGGCAAAATCAACATTGCCTATATTACAAATCGAAACAGAAGGTCCATTTAATAAAACATTGTCCACTACTCACAGAAAAATGAATGAACTATGAGTTCACGAAACAACTTAGAAATATATTTGGAAAAAATACTTCAAAAAAAGTTCCCCAGGAACGTAATTTTTTGGAAACGTGAAATGAAACCGAGAATATATATGTCCAATATTTAGATTGCAGAACATACCCTACTGCAAGATTTCACTAGAAAGAAATTTAATGTCCAAGTATAACAAGACACATTTTGAATAGTGACAAACCCTAACACTCTATAACCACATACATAGAAAGAAGCATCATACCTCTCCACGTTATGTGCATACTGTCATTGGCGGACTCATATCGCGCGATACACCCACTCCAAACAACTAACTATTGTGGACTACTGTCACATTAATTAATGCTCAGCGGCTCACACCCTCCCACTTCAATAAGCCTTAAAACATGCACATATTTCTTTGAAATTGTTTACGCAAGCATAATTCTTAACTGATGTATTTTTCAGAATATAACCTTAACATAGCATGGCTAATCACATTTTTGACACTGAACCTACGAACCTTAGTGGAAAATCTGTAAAATAGTCCGTGGAGAAATACACATTCAGAAACAAATGCTGCTTCCGAATAGGATAACAATATTGACTTAACGTAGATGAAGGAATAACCAAAACTAGAAGGGTTGCACTGTCAGCAAGAAACGGAGCGATGAGCAACACGTGAGGACCTACACACGATCTCGGAGCAGTTACTCACAATGACCAAAACGCTACGCTACATTAAAACCCTTCTGGCAAAAAGTCTGAAAAGATACTGTCTCACTCAACCAATCAATTTCGAGCACACTGCAAAACATATGTTTCCATTGCAGTAACTCAGAAAACACTGTATACAATAGCAGAAAAAGTAAAACCTCTATCAATCAGAATCGGTGAGACACGCGCCGTTAGCATTTCTACTTTCACCCAGCATTAAACATGCACCCAGATCATCACAAGTTAAGAATTTAACATTTAATGGAGATAACAGACGCAATGACAGACGCAATTCAACTATCTATATCTCAATACAACAATTTTTTTCCACACACTTCGTACCGACAAGGAAACAGCGATACAAATCTCGATTTTTTAAGCATTGGTCTAGCTTGCCAACAGACACTGAAAGACCAACAAAATCTTCTACAGTACGTGTTGATTAACAACACTGCAAATACATAGCACATGGCGTCTCAACATACGTTTCATACAGACTACGTATTTCCTCCTGAAAACAACTTTCAACGAGGACTTATCACTCGTGGTTCTTTAGAGGAACCAGAAAACTTCCGCAATGATTTCCACTAACAACAAAGCCGTTATTACGCACTGGATTAGTTTACAATGTACAACGCAGAGCACATCAGAAGGGACACAATATTCATGATCCATAAAGATGCAATTCATAAATCCTAATACTCCACAAATGCGGCATCACACCTAAGAGGATCGAGAGCTCACTACGCTAACAAGCTAGTTTTACACAATCGAGTAACGTTGAAACAGCGGCGCCGCATTTCCTAAAAGCGGAAAGCTTCGTTTCAAACGGAAACGATAAAGTCGCAGCAACGCGGCGTGTTGAATTAACCATATCGCCTGCTTATCGTGACTTTAACTCGCTCCCTTTGCAAAATTGAAAAAAATGAGGATGTGCACCTATTTACAAGTCACACAACAAAATGAAGCTACAAAGAGCGGAAAACGCCCCGACGCGTGCTTACTTAGTTTCTCGTGGGTGACTTCATTTGACCTGGGTAAGCGTCACCCACGCTTAGTATTCCAGGAAAATGCATCCCGGACTAGCTCAAAGAACAAAAAAATAACAGAAAAGATTAGGAAAGCAACCTTACGGTGAAAGAAATAAAGCGTGAGGACGCGACAAGAATCGACATATTTGTTATTTTCTTGTTAGAGTCAGCTTGAGAAGCGATTGTGAAAGCCAGATTCGCCAATTTGATACGTTTCGAAATGTCTCAAGCTTGTTTGTTTGTTTCTGTTCATGAGAAAAAAAGACAAATTATTCACGTTACGTTTCCATGGTTTTCACCTGGGCAAGACAACGTATTTACAGTCGGACCGAAAAGATACACCTGGCGTTTACAGAGGTGCCCAGATCAAGGATCTACGTCGCCGCACCTGAAATGCAATTAGGTTGGCGATCACTATTTAACAGTTTCCTCATAGGATGTCAAAAACGTGTTTTTAATGGCAAGCAACTCATCTTGTTTGACAATATCCAATATGTACACCGACAATGGCGACATTGATTTTTTTTACTCTCGCTTCCAGGGTTTCGGAGAGGAGTCGTAGGGAGTCGGAGGTTTTTGCGTGGATTCAGAGGAGGATTTCTAATAACACTGGAAGTTGGAGTCGGATTTTTTGTCCGACTCGGACCCGGATGTCCAATCGGATCGTTTTTACATCACACTCCTGTTTGAAAATCCTGTTCAAATGCAACAATTTCTTTTGAAACTTTTGTTGATTTCTTGCTGTGTACCACGATTTCTATTGCGTATAACAGCCAAATTTCATTCTCATGTTAAGGACTCAGAATCGGAAATTTTGGAAAGTCGGAGTTGGAGTCAGAAGTCGGATATTTTACCTCCAATTCCTCAACCCTGTTCGCTTTATCTATTTTTTGAACAAAAATATCACAAACATAACTTAGTTAACTTTGCAAAAGTATTTTGTTGCTGTTTCTTTATAACAAAAAACTTTCAAAAATTTGGAAACGTTTAACGTTGCCACGGAACGATCCGCTTTCGTTATCTCCAATATCTCATCGCGCATATTTTTCAACGCAAACGTGAATGTCAGTAAGTTATATGAAACTGCCAGTATATCGCTGATAATATCATCATTTTTTGATTTGCGTTAGTCTTTACTGTGTCTACTGGTATCGTTTCTTTTTTTGCAGATAACTCAGCCTGAGGGTTCCAGTCTTTCACAAGCGTAATCTAGCTGTCATTGTACAGCTGGGGATTAAGGTCATGTCACGATTCGTTTCCAGCCTGTCGAAAACTAGCACGGATGCACGACGTAAAACACGACTTGCGTTTGGTTTTGACAGCTGTGCAAATCTCCATAAAGCTTTTCTACCTTATTCGTTGCTGCAATGGCCTACGAATCTGCCTGAGGCTTTTCCATCATTTTACTTGATGGAACGGCTTTGCTTATTTAAAAAATAGTTTTAGGTTTAGCTGGTTCTAAGGTTAGGTTGCATCTTTTATTGATGCAAATTGTTTTCGTAGAATTGAAGTATTCAGGACAATGATCAAGTTAGGCGTGCAGTAACTTAAGGAAAACAACTTCAGTTGTTTCAAAGACAATTACAGCCTTGATGGACACTCCGTCAATGGGAAACTTTTTGTTAATGTTTCATGAACTGCCAAACACTCCAACTGCAAGTGAAATAGGGTTTCTAAAATTTTTCATTGACTTTATTAAACCTTCCACAACGTTTTAGCAACGAACATCGTATTTTAAAAAGGAACAATGCCACATTTCCTCAACAGACGCGTATCTTCCTGTCATCTTGCAATATGAACAACAAACCTTGGTCAACTGATTGAAAATAAGCATCCAGGAAAACACTAATAGCTTATGGGCCAATGCGTCTTTTCAACATACAGTACACCAGCAGTAACCGTCTATCGGCAAAATTCGTTGCTTTTTTTCGCATCCTAAGGTGTCTTCACAGACTCTCTAGCGCTACTCGTTCGAGTTATGGCTAATAATAACCTTAGAAGTCACGATCGTGTCTTCTACGGGACTTAAAAGGGTTTCAAGACGTTTGTTGTTCAGCATTGTACAGTTCTGTACATGAAGGCACAATAACGTACCACAAGAATTTAAGACCCAATAAATTCTCACATGATGTCAAAACAATAGATGAAACCGCACACAAGAGTACTTGCAAGATCCTTTTCAGTATCACCTACCTAAAATTTATTACACAAATAATTTACGATTTTGCGATTCTTGCAAGAAAGCTTTTTCGTTTTCCGATATCACAACCCCCAAAAATCTTGAAAAACATCGTACATTCCAAACGGAAATGAATGGCCTGGTGCTACCAGTGCAATTGTTCACACACATTTCCAGCATAAAATCGAAGAATGTGCAACGTACAGTTTTGAATGAACCTGATTAGACCTTTAAAAAACTAAACGGTGTCCTATCCTCAACCAAGTCTAGTTTCACTCTTTCACCAGAGTGCTTGCAGACACAATCACAATAAAAGAACTACTGCTATCATATCATTTATTACACTGCACAAATAAATCTCACTTAGCTACATTGAAAGCACTTACCAGAGTTGGATCTACTGTATTACAATTATAATTACTGCAATTACATATTTTCATGTACTTGTAATTATAATTGTAATTGAGATTTTTTGTTCTTGTGTAGTTGCAATTATAATTGTAATTTATAAAAAATTTTGACCAAATTACAATTACACGTACTTTCAACAATTTCACATTGTTCGAAAAAGCACATAAACAAAATCATTGTTACTCTTGGCATGTGGCCTGCTGCAGATTTCATTGCAAGATTGATGCGTACTGCGCAGAGCTTGTGAAGTGCACAGCACAAAAGCAACCCTGAGTGAGTGTGCCATATTCGTACATGAAGCGTTGATTTGGCAGTTAATGCATGATACAGCGAGAATACTTGTGATATGGGTGGGGCACAAAACAGCGAGATAGCGCTCTTTACAGTGTTCCGTAGCCACTAACAAAACATTAACGTGGCGTGAAGTCAACGAGAGCTAACAAACGGCTGAAACATTCAAAGATTTAAAACAACTACAAAGTAGAAGTGTCTATAGGCTGTACGCTAGGTTACGAGAAGACAGCGATGTGTTGTGTTCTTATGTGCTGCATGCAATGCACACAATGTCTTTTTTTTACTTTTTTCAAGCTACACTAAAATTAGTTGCACGTGACCAGTTGCCACTAAGTATTGTTGACAGTCAAAACACCCAGACACTTTGTAAATTAGATTCAATTAGTTCTACAAGTAGATATTCTACTAACAGTTATTCCACAAAAGGAAGGTTCTTGCGAACAACAGATCTCTGGACAAATCGAATTATGGCAAGTTTGTAGGGAAGGCCTGCACAACTCAGCTCGACAGGGCAAATTGATCAATGTAACTTTGGCGCGGGCCGCAAAAGTCGACTTACTTTCGTGGTAGAGATTTCATTGTAGGTTTGAAGAAATTCTGGTACGACAATTATCCCAAGTTGGATTTTTGCAGCATTTTCTACAATTGAGAAAGCACTCGGGCAACCGCAAGAAAAGCTCAAGAGGGCTGCATGTTGTGCAAGTCTGTTCTAGGGCATCACGTTTCACTTCACTGATACAGAATGGAAGGTTCGCATCTTTGCCCTGGAAACAGACTCATTTTTAGAAAAGCTTGCAGCTTGTAACGTCACCAAGCCTTATGACAATGTTATATAAAATTTCAAATTAACAGTGAAAACAAACGAAAGTTGCTTCAGAGAATGGCATCTCTATGGCTGAAGCCTTTCAAGTCTTCTGTAACTTTAGTGTTGTATTGTGCTATCACTAGTCAGACATTTTTTTTTGTTATTTTTATATGTACTCTTCAATTGGTTGCTTTTTAATGTAAATGCAAAAACTTTCAAACTGCGAGAGATATCTGAGGTGAAACCCACCATTAAGCTATGAAAAATCCACCATACCTCTATGCATTGCTTTCACCTTTTTGATATATCAAAATATATTTGTAATTTCTATTTGTAAGTCATTTCAAGTTTAAGAATAACTGTAACTTGAGATCCTTAGCACAGAGTAATTGTAATTGTAATTTAATTGAAAATTTTAAAGGAGAAATTATAATTATAATTGAATTGATTTGATGTAATTGTTCCAACATTGCTTCATATCACCTTATTCGCAAAATTAAATTATCTCTCATTGGGAATTTGCAAAATTGTAATGACATTTTTTGGAATAGCCTGAAGCAAACTGCATGTCTGCTGGCTTAGCTGAAACGGCACTGCTGCTGTTGCATTTCGTAGGTACAAACACTTTTGTACAAACACTGTTGTCTGAAAATAACAAAAATTGTGCATACTGTTTAAAATAAGACACAGCCCAGAAGTGAAAATTGCAGTAACTGACGTGACAAAAAAAAAAAATATTCCTGTGATAGAGCATTTGAACACTGGCAATGCGTCAGCAAGAGCCGCCAGTCTGACACCCTCTTTCATGTTCAACAGCCAGCACTGATTCGTTCACTGTCCAATTTAACCAAGATAGAGGAACCATGGCATCAAGCTAACAATTACTCTGCAAAAGCAAGTTCTAATTTAATGAAAGTTATAATTTGGTTCCTGCAAAAACTGAAAATTTCACTTCTGCTCCAGTTCCCGGTCTGGTGTTTATTCATAATTTCGACTCCGGGTCTTGCTATGCCCCCGGCAAAATCGTTGAACGTAGTGATCTCCTCTGATGTGCATCTGCGTTCTCAACCAGGATCTTATGATCATGTTTTTGAAATAGCAAAGTATGCGTTAATTTGATGATACATAAGATACTGAATTTCATTGCAATTGATTTCTTCGTTATTACTGTAAAGGGTAACACTTTGTAGATCCCTTTTGAATATTTTTGTAGTTAGAATATACACCACGTCACAACAAACCCGGCAAATTGTCACACCTTGCCATTTCGTTTATGCACGTTTTGCATCCAGCATTTCTTTGCTAGAATTCTCGGAGTTTCAACTCCATTTTACAGTGAGATGAAACTTACTGCGTGTCCAAGTTGTTTTTACGTTTCCGTCAATACGCATTCTTAGGCTGGGAACTATGCTGCTGAGAAATGAGCAATCTCATTAACAAACTGAGCTCTATGAGTTGTTTGCTTGACCACACCCATTAGGGCCTTGCTATTATGCAGAAATGCCTCTGGTGATCCAGTAAGTGGTGTAGAACTTTTACAAAGACAATGTCTTTTTGCCGATGCAAGAGGAAAGGATGGACCAAATTATGTCTCAAGTTCCATTGACGCTATTTATTGTTAATACAAGTATTACCTTGAATGGGTTGTTGCAATTAGACAATTCAAAAGCTACACATTTTGGAAAGAGTTATATATTGCATGTCACTGGATGCAGATTTCTGTTCGAAGATATACAGACTGTTCTTTTTGCTACTCATGTTTTTTCGTAGCGTTTGCCACCAGGTTACAAATCAAACAGATGAATAAGCTCTTCTGGCGATTATATTTTGTTATCAGCCAACGTTTCGGCCACCTCTTCAAGTGGGCTTCTTCAGGGCAATGTTTCAACCACAAAACGGGTAGCAAACCAATAACAAGAAACAATGAGTAGTATGACGTACGAAGACAAAAACGCAAAGCTTGCCAACTCGTTATAAAAATGGTGACAGTGTGTCACAGAAAATAAGTGTAAGTGTAAAATGCCAAAACGTTGGAAAATGATGAAGCGCAATAACACAACAAAACAGGACAAAACCTACATTGGAATGTATAAGAAACCGGTTGAATAGCGTAAAGGTATATGGCAAAATAAAGAACAATTGTAAAATAACGAACCAATGATGTGTAAAACTGTGTGGTGAGAGTTTGTAAATCTTTAGGCACAAAGGTGGTCAATAAGAAGACAAACTCAAAGTCCGGTAACGGATAAGCTTCACTCAGCGAAAATTTTTCACGGTGTTAAAAAATATACGTTGAGAGATGATGAAGTATAACAACATTATAAAACAGGTCAATACCTACATAGGAACATAGGAAAGGGCAAAAACTGGTTAAATAGCGTAAGCTATGGCGTAAAACAGAGAACAAAATGTGTGAAAAATAGCGAACAAATGTGTAAAATTGTGTTGCGAGAGTTGGTAAATCTACAGGCACAAAGGCGGTCAATAACAAGACAAACTCGAAGTCAGGTATATATCGGATAAGCTTCACTCATGTTTTAAAACGTTGTAATAAATCGCCGGGAAATTTGCACTTTTATAATTCTCGATGTCAGTTTTTAAATTAACATATAAAGATTCTAAAAAGATGCGTTTATGGTAGTTATTTACATGGTGCAGAACATGAACATAATCCCAATTGAAAGCATGGCCAATTTGAACTGCATGTTTTGTAAGAGCTGTTTTCTCTGGGTTTTTGAGAATATTTCGTGGTGAAGCGTCTCTGTGGTGCTCTTTAAGTCTAGCACTCAAGCGTCGTTTTGTTTAACCAATGTATCTGTGTTCACAGCTCCCACAAGGAATTTCATAAACAACGCCTCGACGTTTGCTAGCAGGAACCGCATCTTTTTCTGAAGCTAAAATTATACTTAGTTGGCAAACTTTGCGTTTTTGTCTTCGTACGTCATACTACTCATTGTTTCTTGTTATTGGTAAGCTACATGTTTTGTGGTTAAAACATTGCCCTGAATAAGCCCACTTGAATAGGTGGGCGAAACGTTGGCTGATAATAAAATATAATCGCCAGAAGAGCTTATTCATCTGTTTGTTTGATATACAAACTGTTGACAAATGGGATAACCAGTTCAAAAATCGAGTCGAGAGGTTTGTGCCATTTGATTTACACAACTGACCCCGTCACAAAATTAATACCTGATAATTTTTTTTCTTTGATTAAGCTTTTGCCTGTTAGGGAAACTTCTTGTTTGTTTCCTTTTACTACATCACACGCAATTTCAAGCACATTATCCTTTCAGACTCATAACAATGCTATTGCTCTTCAAAAATGATCGTGGCGATGTGCGTTGTTCTACACACATAGTTCATCCTTTGTATTGGCCATACCTTTTGTGCAATTCATTTTGTTGTAATGACAATGTAGCATTAGGCTTTCTACGACGTGTTACGAATTTTTATTGCCGGACGTCAACGATAAACGTCTCCACATGCATGAGATCAGGGCAAAAGAAATCAAAGGGAACCAACAACGAGCCTAGCAACCGAGATGCTTCACGTTCGCTACGTCATCATCCGAAGCCAACGGTGCATCCAGCAAACATGAACGTTTTAACATCAGTCATGGAACGGAAACAAGTTCAGGAGACCTCCGCGCGACAGACTTATCTGATCGAGTTCAGCAGTTCACACATGAAGGATAACCGGAAACCGGAAAACCCTAATCTCACTTTAGTGCTTCGGTGTGCTCGCTATAAAAGATCGTTGCTTCCTGTTTACGATGGTTTTGGTCTTCCTGCGCGCCGCTAGAAATTAATAGCTAGTTGTATCCTGATTATCAGCGAATATTAATTGCGCTGGCGGAATTTCTTAGTGTCCATCCGTGGGTCTGTTTATGTGCACAAGCGTTACCTCAACCTTGAGCAAGAGCAAGTTATGAGTTGCGTGGCGGACGTTGTCTTAAGCGCCTCGTCCGTTTAGTAGAAAAATGCGAGCAATCCCATTAGCAACAATAAGCAGGAGTTGCAACGCGGGTGGTGTTATCTTCGCTCTTTTCTTATCAAGGAAACAAAGTTAATCTGCGCACGAAAGTTAGGTTCATCAGAAAATGGCGCTGTCGCCTTGTCACTTAACAAAAACCCGTTGGCAAAAAATGTTGCCGTTGATCTGACGTTCTGCTTTAACCTTATCGCGCATCTTCCATCAATAGTTTGTACTGCACCTTGCGTGATGAAGACAACGCAATCTCATACAATTTGTGTCTTTTATTCACGTTGTCCCTGCGTTACATTCACCTGTTGCTTATCTTTTTTTCGTACAAAAAAACAACAAGTTTGAACCGGTTACTTTTGTTTTAAACCATTCAAAAATATTTTTAAACCATTCAAGAAACCAGGTGAATATATTCAAGAATCAATCATAGATCTCAAGCTTGGGTTTATATTAAATGTCAGGGTGTAGGGACTGGGTTGTAGGTTGGTTGTTTTAGACGTCCCTACTAGTTGAGGGGTCAACCTAGTTGTTGCAGGAGCACAGGTCGGTCTCCCAACTAAGCAACCTGACGTCTTGAAGTTGCCAAGCCAA
>JGI24158J21664_10007361_pt1 | contig 14624 bp, 9 predicted proteins | sample Ectturendosymbi3_FD_21664 | JGI IMG/M metagenome (IMG submission 21664) | reverse complement strand
CACCTATCACGTCCTGCAACAGAAAAGACATTCGTTAAAAAATGGGTTTTTTATCGAACAAAATATGGGTACGCATCTTTTTGGGTCACCCTGTATTAAGAGTTTTGTTTGGCACGGTTGCTTGGAATTTGAGTTGCAGTTCAAAATGATCCACTCCCTTCATTTAAAAAAAATGACGTTTGTTAATCATTCTATTTGTGTTGCTCTGTCAGGTGGATGACATGCTTGCCAAGGATATCGCGGAACTGATGAGGTTAATTCAGAGGGAAGAGGCGAGAAATGCGGAAAAAGCGAAAAGGGAGGGTCCAGCTGTGAAAGGTTACCTTTGCATGTGTCTCATTTTGCATTGTAGGCTAACATCTGCAGTAACGACATGCGGCAAATCGCGTAAAGCGCTGGTTACTCACGGATGAATCATGAGATTATTTACATTTTCAGTCGCGCAGACTACTGGGTACAGAGCTTAGCTGTGCCGGTCAGTGAGTGGAATGAGGTGCTTATTTCATGCAACAGTTTGTGATTGGATCACGTGTTTATGGCCCTTTCGTTTAATCGGTTTTTAGGTGAATTGCAAACTGCTCGTTCCACGCACGGTTTCACAGTAAATATTGTAATAGAAACCAACGTGTATTTCATTACTGTAAGGCGTTGTATCGTGAAACGGTTGAGAATTTGACCGTCTCAATATGATGCAACGCAGCTATAAAACCAAATGTGTTCTGAACTAGTAATTTGGCTTCCGTCAAAATGCTCACTTTCGTTGCGAAATAATTATGGATTTTATGGAATTATTTTCCCAAAAAAGGATACTAAATGTGTGGAAGTCATTGGTATTCCATTCTACAACATTTGCAAATGGTCATAATATCCATTTATTCGACCCAGATAAGAATGCTAGTGAGCTCTGAAACTTTAGATTTCCCCAAAGATATTCGAAAGTAAGAATTGATCCTGCGTTAATTTTATAAAATTATCGATAAACGTGAATTTTCGGAAGTTATCTGTGTTGTTTGTTTTAATCTCTACTTGCATTAAAATCGCCAACTTCGGCTGAAAGATGTGTCGGGAGTTGGGTTGCTCCAAATCGTTTTTATCCAACTTCCTGGGCGCAGGTTTGTTACATGGATACCGATTGCGGTTAACCAATGTATGCAGCTTATCCATCTTGGCAATATCGAAGACTTTTACTGGTACCTATTGGTATATGGTAGAAAACTTGATATTGGAAAATTTTTTCGAAAGTTCGGTGTACGTAAAGCAGCAAATTAGTGCGTGGCTTAACCGCTTAATGTGAGAGACCGAGATCGGGTCTCTGCGCTTAAATTACTTTGCTGCAGTCGCGTCTTTCCACCATTGTCTGGGTAACTTTTGCTCTGTGTCTTTAGTGCAAAGAAATAAAAACCTAAGCTCAAAAGCTAATATCTGGCAGTCGCAGTCGTGGAATCTGCTGCACTTACTGTAACCACTTTTCACGCTTCACTGCAAAAGTTAATTGGTGCTTTGACTTTAAGTTCGTCCAGTGGGTCCATTTTGATCTCGCTAACCCAAATTGTGCTTACAAACGACTTCCATGTACCGCAAATATGCGTTAATAGATATTTTGCTCAAGATGCAGGTGTGAATGTATGCAGGTGGCGTGTTTGCCCACGCGATGGCTCAAGGTGAGTATGCTGCGTGGATAATTGCATCCGCTTTCACGTAGTTCTTTGCTTGATCAGTTAGTTGGTGAGTAATCACCGTCTTCGAAGTGCTCTCCGCAATTAAACGAAGCAAAAGGCACCTTTGTGCTTGAACAATTGATTTTTCTGCTCACACTAGTGAATAGTTGCATGGTTTGTGGAGTTGTAGTTTACGTTTGTATGTGACGCCAACTGTTGAAAAATGTTGGCACGGACGTTGCCGCCCCGCAGGAGTCAGGTAACTGCTGGTCCTCCTAAGAAATTCCTGGTACTAGGACCACGGCAGAAAATGGTACTTGCAGTCTTGCTTTCGTTTTCATTTCAATACTTACAGTCTTTAGGGGCCAGCTCTGCGGGAGAGGGTTTGGCAGGAAATACTTCCACGGTGCAGTTTTTCCATCTTTGTTTACTTACAAAGTCTCAGTCCACACTCCATGAGAGGTATTATACGTTTAGATTTACGTGGTACTAGCCGCTGGTTGGCGCAAAATGTGGAAAAACCACTGTGCGATGCGAAACTGGCGTCAAAAATTACATTTTTCAGAAAGGTTAAACATGGAAATTGAGTTAACGAAGCTAATCTGTGCATGTTAACGCAATCAGTAAAGCCTGTTAGCCATTGGGTGATTTTTCAATGCAAGCGAATACCATTGATTTTGTTTAAATTTCAGCTGCACACTTTAGAAATTATTTATCCTGCACGCTGCATTATATACGTTGGCGTATGGACATTGTTACTTTGCTTGAGTTTTTTTTTTGTCGTTTGGCAAAATATTACTAATCTTTGTGTGGCGTGTGGACTAAGCGAGCCGAAAAGCCCGCAATGCCGAGGTATTCCAGTGTGTATTTTACCTACGTAACCCTCGTATCTGCGTATTGATTGCACTCTATATTTGCGGTATTGGAAGCTTGAATCCTGCCTGCATTAGTGATATGATATTGCCCTTGAGCAGTTTTTCAGAGTGAGTTTTTAGATGGCTTGATTCTCTTTCTTTCGCTTTTTTAGTATTACTTTGTTGCGTGATCTAATTTCCTCGCTACGTATTTCACATTGGACACTCTCTTACCATGCAACACTTCTCAGCAGGCACCCTGTCATCATGATATCTTCTTGAGCGTACAGCCAGTCACTGCGGTATCCTTGATCTCTAACAGTACATCAGGGTTAGAGGTCTTGACCACAAGCATTCTGTCACTAGGACATCATTCAGTTTGGACATTCTATCTCTAGCAAGTATCATACCATAACGGCTTCCTTAAACAAATTTTGAACCAAAGCATTTATGTTCACTCTATCAAAAAAACTTTTCATCGTGGATCTACCTTCATGATACACCTTAACACCACCATTCACTTCCAAGATTATATGTGACTGTTTTCTCTTGACGAATATCGTAATAATTCATCCCCATACCGTATCTCATCTTCTCCCGCATAAACAATTTTTAATGGTCCATTTATAATAGAATTTCCCAACCAGTGGTGCGATATAGCATTCCAAAGGCTGCGAGGTAACGAATTTCGCAACACATCATGACGCAGGGTTGTGGAGTCAGAGTCGTAAGGAGTCGGATTCCTAACAACCCTAGGAGTCGGAGTTGAATTTTTTTGTCCGATTCCGACTCCGGATGTCCAGTTGGATCATTTTTTACAACACACTCCTAAGTTGATAATTCCTGTTGAAATGGTACAGTTTCTTCGAAACTTGTTGAAACAGATTTCTTGCTGCGTACCACGATTTCCATTGATTTTAACAGCCCAATTTCATTCCCTTTATGTTAAAGAGTCGGGAGTCGTAAATTTTGGAAAGGTCGGATTCGGAAATTTTGGAAAGGTCGGCGTTGGAGTCGGATATTTTACCTCCGACTCCGCAACCCTGTTATGACGTCGTATATATGTCCATTGTCCAGCCAATTACTTTATCGCCATTTAGAAATAGAAAGTGATGCGAGAACATTAAAGTTTCTTTGGGGGTGGTGTGGGGCATCAGAAAAGGCTGAGGACTATTGGTTTATACGGAGTCATCACTTTCAAAACAAAGTTCTCACCAGACGCGTATTGTCTTGGCTGTCCTTTGCAGTGATGTGCATCATGAGTTGAACATTCCTTCTCTGCATTTTTTCTCTTCCAAGAGGTCTCTTGCAATGATATCTGTCTTTTTTTCAAGAATTCTCGTCTTCAGATACCTATCACCACAGACAACGCATCAAGCTGAATTGTCTCACCTAACCACAGACACTTTTACCAAGGCAGCTCATGCAAGACCGACTCTGCAAACCTCGGTCATTTCTCTGATCCTTCGATTCCTCCTCTGCGGCTCCCTGCAAACTTATTTGTTGTTTTTTTTATGAAGAGTGTGAAAAGCGCGTAACAACTTAACTGTACAGTGGAATGAACGTTTGACTGACTAACCTACAGTTGTGCTTTTGAAGTAGACTTCCTCCAACTGTTTTTCTCAGCTTGCGTTCTTAAGAAGTTTTCCACGGAGCGCATTAGTAACTTCATACATAGCATGTTGTGTAGCTTTTTAGCCTTATTCTAGAAAGTTGAAAAAATTTACTTATGATGTAAAGATAGATCAGAAACAAATTTTTGCTGATATAGCACAAGAACAGCATACATCTCCTATTTTGAGTCGTTGCTGTTTTACTGCTGCGAAAAAACAACGGTTAAGACTGTTTCGCGCAGTAAGAAGTTCGCTTCTTTGTCATATAAGAGCAGGCTAAACCTGCGTGTCGTTTCAGCCATTGCAATAACCGCCTTACTTTAGTTGCTGGCGCTATATTTTATTCTTGGGTTACAGTGCTATGGCGTGGGTCTGGGTTGTACATTGTTCCGTGACGCTAGAGTGCCCATTCGATTGTGGCTTCCTGATATCGCAGTGAAAAATCAAAACGTCTGGTCTTGAGACTGGCTAGGAACCACATCAATAAAATACTTAACCTTGTCAATGCAGTGTTGTTTAAAAAACGAATTTTTGCTACATATAATAGCACTTGCTGGCTCATTTCCTGCAATAGAAATTTTCTACTCTGTTTGGTGCTGTGTGGATCAGGTAGCCTTTCTGTCAAACGATTTGAGATACAGTATTTTGAACAATGTGGCAAAAACTTTTTACGGAGTTTCAAGAAGTGTAGGTTTATTTCGGCTAAACTAAAATTTTCAGCAGTTTGTCATTTGTCACAATTGTCATTTTCCCTCAAAATCAGTGTCACTCCTATTCCAATCCAAGCTGTGTTAGCACTAGCAGCATGTGGAATATCGTCAACAAATCTTGACATTCAACCCACACGTACTGTTTAAAGTAATGGGCTGCTTAGAAACTGCTGCCAAACTGATTACTTAACTCAAGCCCTTCTGAAAGCAATGACATATATAAAGCGTACTGCAGCCCTTAAATTACGAAGATTTGCTGATGCACCATTAAGTGTTGCATGACGTTCAGTTGTAGCGCAACACTGTTGGCTGTTCAACTTCGTCGCGAAAATGTTGTCCTAAATCGCCTCCTTGTACAATCAGGAGGAGCCTTCGACTCATCAACTGACAATCCTTTTACAAACAAGTGGGGTGAAGGAGCTAACGCCGGAATTGATTACGAGGGCGAATGGATCGTTGCAAACAAGAAACCGGAGTATGATGAAATCTTCATGAAGTTGAACCCCATGAATGGCAAAATAAAAGGCAGCGAAGCGAAGAAGGTGACTTTACGTCTGTTGAATTTGTAAGACGTGCTTTGTATTAATTTCTGTTGAACTCTTTTTCTACAGTGTCAGCAACGTGATTCTGTTCATCATTTTCTACTGTCTTGTTGTATCAGTGCTTTGGACAGAGCCAAAAACTTAAGCTTCAGGCGTGTACAAACTTTTCGCTGTTGCCAACGCATTGCGATTATTTGCATGACTTACGGCCCCAGTGAGTTCAAGTTATTTTTATGAATTACATTTGAAAAAACACAACGGTCGCAGAAACCTAGTGACCAACAGCAAGCCCAATTTTCACCCTAACCGGTATTTCTCGTTTTTATCACGCTGTGCTACAGTATACAACTCGCACACCAGAACCAGCGCTTTGATTAGGTGCTAAGTGCCCACATATTCAAATTTCAAACTATATATAGCCGATCCAATCTACAACTCTTTATGACATCACGATCCAGATTGTTTCGCTTGGTGTCGTCTGATTCTTTGCTGTGCTTCTGTTATGTTCTGCTTCCACACACTAAGCCTAGCGTGTTTCCACACTTCCGTTTGGCCGTCTTTCTACTAAGTATCCGCATGCAGTAGACAAAGAGTTCTTATTAATTCAAAGCCGCATAAATTTTTATCGACGGCCGCAGGTTGTGAACTTGTGGTTTAGACCGGAGTTATCCGAGTTATCAATTCTTGCCGGACCGGAGTCGAACCTGGAGCTGAAGAAAATTTTGCGAAAATACTTTAAGCAAGGTGCTAGATCAGGGGTTCCCAACCTTTCTCTGACCATGTACCTTCAGCATTTCGACAGATGAGCATGTACCCTTAAAATATCTTATGACGAAATATTTTATCAGCACTAATCATAGATATATTTAACAATAAGCATATACTGATGTTTGAGATAATATTCACTTATATATGCATAAATATTTGGAAATAGATGTTATACAAATACATTTTCCCTTTTATTGCTAACCTTAAATGTACCTCTTCAGATGGCAAATGTACCCTGGGCAGGGTTTCTTAACCCGGGGTGCTGTCACCCCCAGGGGGTGCTACAATCAATTTCAGGGGGTGCTGGGGAAGGTCACGTATGTGGCGGACAAAGGTTTGTCCATGAGCTTTCCTTTGTTTTCTTATTGTTTTTGTAAATGCTACTGCCATAATTGCTGTTTTTGTTTTCGAGAATGAACCAAGCGTATGATCAAGATGTACTGCACTTGTCTTTACTTTATCCTTATAGTAACCAGGTGTTAGCCAATGGTAGGGGGTGTTGGACTGCTTAGGCGTGACCAAAAGGCGTGCTGAGGTAGAAAAAGTTAAAGAAACGCTGCCTTGGGGTACGTGTGCCCCAGGTTGGGAACTCCTGTGCTAGATTATAATTGATGTTTCAATATACACCTTACACCTGTCCCTTTGTATCAGCTGATTCTGGGTAACTGCAAGAGTTGTAAAGTCAGGCAAGAAAGACCTTCAGTTGCCGAAGTAATTGAGACAGTACAACTGCTTACTGAATAAAATAGAATGGAGGCTGCGTTGGATTATTTTAAGACATAGTTTTATTATTTGAGTAACAATGCCTCGGCAGCTTTTATTATCCCACCTTTACCTTGTTTCCCAAAGTCTGAAGAAGTTATTTGTGAGAACCAAGTTGTTTTACTAGCAGCGTATAGATGTGGCTACAACATAGCTTTTCAAGTGTTATTACTACCATGAGCTAAAGCAGATATTGTCACTTAGTGTAGGCCTATGCCCATAGGTGGCAATTCCGTACGCGCCACGACACATTCAATTTACAATTTTTTTGTGATAACTTGATGCTGCTGCTTCAATAGTTTCCGCAGCGGTTATTGCTTTTGTTGTTAATGCTATTATCACAGTTGGTTTGCAAGTTGTGCTTCCTAATATTTCGCGTTGCACGAAGAGCTTTGGCTACTGGGCCTGTGCCAAAATGCGATCGTGACGTAGCACATTTTCATGCAGATGTTAGCATGTGTGTAATCGGGGTCGTCCTACGTAACTGGGGCCCCACATGTTTGGCTCACTGGGCATTTAGTCAAGCCCTACGTGTGTTACGCAAAAATGATTTTAATAGGATACTGTGGACATCTAGTCGCAGATATAAATTTCATAGTGTGTTCAGTGTGTAAGTGCAATCAATTTATTTGTAAACATGTGCCATACTTGAACGAACGCTGACCTTTGTAATGTACCCCTTGAGTTCGGAAGAAACAAGCAGACAAACAGAAAAAAGCCATTTGACATTTCATAACAGCTGCCTCCATCACAATTGGGTTTCACTTCACAGCTAGTTTTTTTCGCTGAGACATTTCAGTCACTTTTTGCTGAGACTTTTAGTCACTGAAGCATTTCGGTCATTTGTCTCACAATTGTATTAAAACTCGCCGTAACAGTGTTTTTTAACCTATATTTTCAAACATTCTGACCAAAATGACTTAATTTTTTTCGGTCATTTCAAAAACGTTTCGGTCTATGACCGAAAAGAAACCAGCTTCCCAGCTCCAAACAAACACGTTTGCTCGATTTTTGGTAATTTTTGAAGCAGTGTTAGATAGGAAAAGCATTCCCAGTTGGAAGATCAGGCGTCAGAATTGAGGCAGTGCATTTAGAGTGTCAAACGCCCATTTTTAGAGAAAAAAAGCAAAACTTGAAGGACTGGCTTTGTATTTAAGTAATTGACCTCCATAAAGGTGACATCAGTGAATGTATATGCAATTTTTTAAGTTTTTTGAAAGAAACCGTAAACAGCCAATCAAAACAGGCTTTCTGTATTGACTCGACTTTCAGCAAAGCTTAAGATACAGATCTAGGTAGAGTCTACATACCCTTGGGTTTGCATTGTATTTTAACTTCGATTTTGAGATTACGTTTTGGTTAAACAAGGGGAGTGTAAGGTAAGGAAGTGTCTTATTTTCATGTTTTTAAAGGAGTCAAGCCAATATTTCGTAAAATGTCGTACCCAGAATTGTAGCAGGAGTCGTGATTTCAGAGCAGGGGCGAAGCAGGAGTCGGAAAAAAGTAACTCTACCCACCTCCACTTGACATTTGTGTAAAAGAAATGAGTTGATTAGTGCAGCTGCCAAACCAGTAATAAATGTGAAATAGCAAAAAAGTTCCAAAAGCAAAATGCTCAAGTACACACGCCTCGACGTGGGCCGTACATGTGAACGGGGCATCAAAGCGACTAAGTCCCACACTTCGCGTTCCGTTTAGTTTCGTCGGTGAGTGCATTTAACGCAGACTTGCTGTTTGATGCGACCAGTTTAGCGGCTGTCTTGTTACGGTTGGTTGGCTATTATCAGCTGAACCAGCACTGGTTTCAGACTTCACGCGTTGATACGTGGCGCTTAAATTTTGATGGGTCGTTGCGTTAGCCGTAGTGCAATAGACGTGGGTTTTGTGATGCGCTGTTTTCTTTCTTTGTATTCTGATATTTTTCTTTGGCCATTTTGCTTGGCGAAATGACAGACGTCCCGATGTCATTATATTTTTCTCAATTAACTACTCTCTTAATTACATCATGAAACTGGAGTATTTTTCTTATGGAACAAAAGTTTTTGTGTAAGTGTTGGTAAATCTCTGCTAAAAACACACGGTTTGCCTAATTTATTTTCATCGGTAGTCCGTGAAATCGTATATGAAGAAAGTTGCTACGAGGGGCTGGGCTCAAGAACGAACCAGTGCTGCTGCATTTTCACACCAGCGCAGCCACAGTATCGTGTGGTTTTCAATGTAACGCCGTTCAAAAATGCCCATCTCATTCCAGGAAATGTTGAAATCGAAATTGCCCAACACTGCTCTCGCCAAAGTGTGGCGCCTTGCCGATTATGACAAGGATGGACTGCTCACCGAAGAGGAGTTCGCGCTGGCTATGCACCTCATCAACATCCGATTGGAGGGGCACAGTCTTCCCGATGACCTCCCAGATCATTTAATTCCTCCAAGCCAACGAAGTAATTTGTTGTAAAAAGAATGTATTATTTATAACTTGCACGTTAAGCTGGGTCATTTTGATGCCAAAACTTGCATGATTCTCTTCGTTATTCATGGCATGACAGTGTGTCTGTCTCAGCGGCGGGAAACTTGTAAATTGAAAATAATCAGGTGCACTGGATGTCACGCTGAAAAAGTCTCGAAAGAAAATTGTAAAGCTTTGGCCAACAAAAATCATTTCCAGTGACCTTAGGAGGCGTGTTTGCAGAAAGCGATTGCTGCAAAGCGTGCAGTGTATGACCGAGCATTGCGAGCAACTTTGATTAGAACCGTATTCATACTGCTCCCAACGCAAGTGGCTGTTATACACCGCGGTAGTCATCAGGTGTAGATTTCGTTGAATCAAACGCCACATGGTTTATGATTGAAAGGTACTACCCGCTACAACTGCGCAGTTTATGCCTTTTTTGACTATTGATTCAAATTCAACTTATCAATCCTATGTTTAACTAAATAACAAACCAAAGTTGTCCTCGATTGATGCATGCATGTAAACTATGGATAAGTTTTCCAGTCTTGATGTTTCGACACAAGGTTTTTATATCATTTTGTTTTGTTGGAAACCAAGTTCCTTTTCGATCACCTGAGTTAAATAGTGAACGTAGTTTTTTTTGTGAAAGACGGTCTATCAATAGATGGTTCGAAATCTTTGGTTAAGAATTTTAACTGCTCGATTGCGAAAGTTTCGTACAGTTGATACTTTTCATGTGCGTTTGCACCTTTATATGTGGCCGTGTTAATGACATGCGCATGAGCCAACAGGTGAAGCTGCAGACGTGGAAACAATCTTTTTTTGGTTTGATAAACTTCCTCTTTACAAGAGAGTGTTATTGTTATGCAAAGAGAGTGTTATTTTACAAAGAGTGTTATTGTTATGCAAAAAAAAAAAAAAACACAAAATGTTATGCAAAGGTTATCCTTCGGAGGGCATTTTAATATGATGCATGTTCCCTCAGTACTTGCTTGTCTGTGAAAGTTCTTTTCAGAAAAAGCATTGTGGAAATCGTTTGAGTGAAAAAGTTCACGAGTGTTGTTAACACTTAGAGGATTCGCAGCCATTTTATTTTATGTTGTCACTGATGAAATTTACTGGATGGAAATATCCGCTTCATCTCGCCCTAAAGCGTCATGACATACGGCGTGTTGCATATTGCTTTGAAAGCGCAAGAACCAAACCCACATTTTTTGCTACTGCAAAGTATCTGAAAATCGGGAGTGGTGTTGAGTACATCTTGATTTGCGACTTTCTTGATCACTTGAACTTGAAAAGCCATAACTCGCAAACGTTAATTGCTGAAAAAGTTTTTGGATGTACCTGAAATGGGTCAAGCATCCTTAACTGGTATTACGCCCGCTTTTGTGTCAAATGTATACGGGAAGTGCTCATATCTGGTTGTCATCAACACGTCATCAGCACCCGTTAAATTCGTCATACTGTACTTCCCAGCAAGTTTCAGACTGCATTAACCAAGTTTTGAATGTTGTTTAGCATATTGCATACCTGTATGGAACTACGGCTTCGTATAGAAATTTCCCGGACGTTGCTTTCAATACGTCAGAAAATTATTTTGTTGCTTGCAATAAAGCACTCCGAATTCGGTGTTTGAAAGAATACATCGAACCGAAACCTGTTTGGCTTAACTAGTATGGGAAGTGCTGCAGGTGTGGGATAAAACCCCCTTTTGATTTCCTCGTTTCGAAACGCGGTAAGAAAGCTTTCTCAAACCGGAACTATGCATGTCTAATGATTGATCACTGTTTGATTGCATTGCATGAACAAACTTTCAATTTTTTGAACAGAAAAAAATGACTATAACGACGAGTCGTACTGACCACCGCAAGCAGCCAATACATATTGCAGAATGAGGTTTGCATTTTGTTTGTTTGTTCGTGATTTGTTCGCTGCGAGCGAACGGCGATGGCCTCGCTCCTCTTGGCTTCTGGACGTTGCGCAACTCACTCGGTCTTGCGAGCTTCTCCCCGAGTCCCATCGCTTTCGTAACACAGCAGACTTGTATGGCGGCTGCGCTGTGTTTGTCTAACTGAAAGCGCTGTGCGCCGTCTTATCAAAGGCGATAATGACGGTATTTTCTCCTCAGTCACTGTTTCACCGCTTCAAAGCAAACGCTTCACTTCGCACCAGCAACGATTTGAGTGCAGGACTTGGTTAATTGCGCAAAGTTCTGAAATTTTTCGACTGTTTAGAAAAAATAAAAAAAAGAAAGGGCGTTTTTTCTATTTTAAAATATGTGTATGTAACTATATTAACGATTGGTCGTTGTTGCCTTGCAGAAAAGTAGTGGAACACCGGACCGGCGACTTGCTTCATCATCCACACATCATATACATTTTTGTTGACTTCCACTCGGTCGACTACAGCAAATATTTTGACTCTAGCTTTTACGTGCGTGGAGTTGTACTGCTTGATTGATCGCTGTTCTTTTTCGAGTCGAACGTTCTCGGCCTGTCATCGTTGCATGCTTGGTAGAGCTCTCTCTGCGCGTGTGTTTGCCGTGTTTGTGTTAATCAGCACGCTCTTTCGTCCTACTGTATTTCGATATGAAATCGCCAAACACTCGCCGCTGTACATGTTGCTCGCGACTGTCGTAGCGCCACAGCAGCGTCGAGCCTGAAAACGCGGTCATGTGCATACTCTGGGCAAACAAAGGTCTGTTATCGTCAGAACGGAATGGCGATCGTGTTATTAAATAGCGAGTATGCTGACCTCACACACCATTCTCCGATCCCAGGTCGTGCGATGTACCCCATCGTGCGTTGGCGTTCCGCAAGTGATCGAATGCTCGGCACAACAGCGCACAGGCTGTTGTTACTTCCCGTCTCTTTACACACAAAACAACCATGTGTACGTTTGGTTCAAAGTTTTTCAAGCACTGTTGACCTTTTATAGCTGTGGTTTGTTGTCAACTACATGTGATGTCATTTAGATGGAGATAATTAATGTGACTCAGTCCCATGTTCCTGGGGATTAAGACGGTTTGTGGTGTAAATAAGAAGAGAATGCGTCCGTTAGGGGAGTTGTGGCTCCCTTCGTTCACATCTGGACCTTGCGCAAATGCAAGCTTGCGTTCATGTGCATGTCAACATTTCTCTACCTTAAACAATCGTCTTGTCAACAGAATATCAAGTCTGTGGTCATTATCGTCGTGTTAAGATCCTACTGACCTTGATTAGCAAGGGTAGTTCGCTGGATGCGCGGTGTTTGACCAATAGAAGTTGCCAGGTAACGAGTGGATGTTTGCAGAACGCACTGAAACAAGGTTTCGTTTCTCCGAAGCAGTGACTCGCAAGCTGCTTGGTGTGCGTAGGTGCTGCCATTGATAGGAAAGAAGTGCAGTTGACTTAATCAACGTTGTTAATGCGCCAATACGCCTTTCCACACCTCTGTGTCAATTCCGCGACCGCCATGACAAGCATGACCTTAGCCGACTGTGATGAGCCCTACCAGCGGGCAAGCGTTCAATGCAGTGGCATCGCTATGACGTAAAAGTGCTACTCTGTGAACGCCACAAACGCAAGTTTTACAATTTCACTTAATTTTTCATTGTTGGCTTGAACGTCGTCAGCAGTTCTCTTTACGGAAAGGCCGGTTACAGACGAATGTGCCAACGTTGTGCATTTGCAGGAGGCATGAAAAGGTGGTCGTCGTCTTAGTTTGCGCCTCAAGCTAGTTTGCCGTGTTCGTATATATGTTGATTAATCGTAAGTGGACATTTTCAGTGCTGTGTCTGTTGTGTATACTCCTAACTTAACTTATCTTTGGTTAGCGAGTTAACCGTTGCATGCTCTCCGAATCACAACGTGCGCTAAATGACCTCTCCGCCCACGCTTTCCGTATGCCTTCGCGTCAACGCATTCTCGCTGTCCTGCCACAGCAGCCGGGTGCTGCTGCTTCTGCGCTTTCACACTTTGCCGTGACCAGCGTTGGGCCAGCCTTGAAAGCGTTGCGTTTTTCGTTCTTCGTTATCCCTTCCTCCTCATCGGCGAGGTGAAACGCGGTTCGGCGCTCGCGCGGACAAACGTCTTTTTCCTGAAGAGGGTTGTTATTTCGGATGACGTGAAATGCGAGAGCTGACGTGCTCCACATCGCTATGCATGTGCGCCGAGTTAACGTCGAGTTTGCCTTTCGCACTTTACTCTATGTAGAAAAAAAGCACTCACCCGTGTTCCTTGCGTGACGACATCAGTGTCTTTACTTGAATTCTTCCTGACCACGCTTAGCAAATCCCTTAGTGTTACTGGCCTTTGCGAAATGTCCGCCTGTTGTGAAAACACGGTGGTGGAGACGATATGGTGTTCACAGCTTCAGTGTAAACGTGTGGACGTTTTCGCATATAATAAAAAGTGCAGTAACAGATCGTCAATCAGGGTACCTCGTCTATGTGTACACAGTGTGACCGGTTCAAAATATTGCAGCGCATCACACAGTGGTGTAGGAAGCGAAGGTGCAGGAAGTGAAAGCGCACCCAAAAAATTTTTCATTTGTCGAAAAAATCTCGGCAAAATCTCTGAAAATCCGAGCAAAAATGATGCCCAACGTTGTTTGTCTTCAAAAAATGGTGCCCAACGTTTGCAGAAAAACAAATGACGACCTTTTTTTTGGAGGTCACACCGAAAAAGGTCTTAATGATCTTTGTGGGAGGAAATTTGTAGGCAAAAGTCGCACAAAAACTTCTCGGACAAGTTTGGGCAGATTCGGGCAAAAGTCTTTCGCAACCCCCAAAATTTTCCTGCTCCTACACCTATGGCGTTACAAGACCTTCGAAACTCTTCAGCTCCACAGCCGTAAAAAATTCCACTGTAAGTCGGTAAATACCTGTTCAAACAAAATTTTGCAGATGTGATATTTTTGCTTGCTCTGGCAACTTCACATCACTTAAGGCAGGGGTGTCAAACATACGGCCCGCGGGCCAAATCCGGCCCGTTGCGTGGTTGGATCCAGCCCGCGGGATGATTTCGTGAAATGAGAACTTCTTTGTTTGCTTCAGAAGTCTATCCAGTTATACTTCAATAACTGGTGACTATAGATTTCAGTTACGTGCTACCTTAACGTAATTACTTATATTTTATTGTTTTTTTCACGTGGAAATTTCCCGTTTTCTGCATATTTCCTTTTGCATGTTCACACCGGTTTGTTCTTTCAAACAGGTATGAACATGCAAAAGTTCAACTACTGTTGATAAAGTTTAACACTAGAACTCCGGGAAAAAACATACCTTGA
>JGI24158J21664_10007359_pt1 | contig 14626 bp, 13 predicted proteins | sample Ectturendosymbi3_FD_21664 | JGI IMG/M metagenome (IMG submission 21664) | reverse complement strand
TGGCAAAATAACTCCAGCAGTGCTTTGCTTCATGAGGCAAAATAGACACTGCCTTGTTAAATTTTGGAAATGCCAAAAGGCTATGTCTATTTTGCCTCATGAGGCAAAGCACCACTGGAGCTATATTGCCTTCAGCCAAATATGATTAGTTGAAGGCAAAATACTGTAGTTGCAGCAGTGCTTTTGTCTCGTGAGGCAAAATAAAAATTCATGATTTTACATGGGCAGATCGGGACTGGATCGGACTGATGATTTTCATACGTCTACACAGATTGCAGACTTGTGGGAATACGTCTTTATTGTTAAGGCTTAGTTCTGACTTCCAAGTGAGCACTGAGTGCAAAGCTATATTTGCTTTGTCGAGTTTTCGAAATTTATCTGCTCAGTTTTAAGTCTGCATGGTGTTCTAACTTTAGTTAGTTGTCCGATAGTCTTGTCAACATATATTTCTACTTCTCATTGCATTTCAGACAAAAGATTGAGAATTGAGATTCAACCAGCAGGGACGTATGAGGTGGAAAGGGAAAAGCGTTTTTGCATTGCATCGTCAGCAACATACAAAGGATAAGAAAAATTCGACGTTGCCCCCCGGGATAAATTTCTGCGGACGCCCATGGATGCACATCTAATTCTTGAGGCATAAAGCGTGGTGCTTTTTGGTTCAATTCTGTTAGTCACTCAAAAACGATAAACGCCAAAGTTGGAAGATTCCTTAACCTATATAGGTTACTAAACGCAGTAATCAAACAGCTCTACAATTTTGACGCGTGATGAACAACCTACAAACATAAAAAAGTGAAGGAATATTTTGGTATTCAAGCGCGAGGCCCCGGGCATTTGCCTAGTTTGCCCAATGGTTAATCCGGCCCTGGTCGTGGGTCATCTTCGGCAGCATTTCTGCTGCCGCGCCCTGAGAAGGGCGTATTATGACCCATCCCATGCCGAACACATCCAGCACGAATAGCAGTAGTTGCTCTTGTAGTGACAGGTTTGGTTGACATTTGTAGCAAATGTTGTACAGGGAGGGCCACGTGAAGGCACCTGTCGTCCTCCCCGACGGTAATCGCACTGAACAACTTGATTCAGTACAGCCATTTCTTTGTTGTGCAACTGTTTCGGCTAAAGTTCTAACAAAAGCCCCCACCACGACCACAGCTAAATACCCTTTGCCATTACGCTGTTTTCAGACTAATGATCGTAGTCTTATCAAAATCAGAGCAACACCTTTTCTCAGCTTTGTTTTTACTTTTACTGCAAATGGTAAGTGCACCATTGAACAATGGCGCCAAGCCTTTCACGAAACCCACACTGCTTATCGGCTGGCACTGATTCACTCAACTTACGGCTCAAGCCTGCAATCAGAGCTCTAAATTACCCACGCAAACACATCCACTGCACTATCTCTCTTCAAGAACGTGATTTTCCGACACCGTGAAGTCACACAGAAAAACATCAGTTTTATTGAAACTAACCAAATTAACCTTTGCAGAGATCTTCACTTCACCCGCTAACATTTAATGTTGATAACCCCACCTAATGACTAGGCTGTAACTTGTAGTACTTGTTTATTGAAAATCTTCCTCTAATTATTAAACAATAGCATGAGACGTGCCAAGAAATGTTTGTCTCCAATGCCGATGGATGTCAGGCAATGTGCCGTTGCTAAGGATCGAACGATAGGAGAATTAGGATCAATATAACCTTGATTATTATATATATAGTGATTTCAAGCAGGGCTTTTTCATCAGATTTGACTGGAGAGGGGCAATTTTGAACTGCCGGATCAGTAATTTTTGCTAACCTGCAGTCGAACGTCACCTCTATCCTTTGTTCAACATATATTTGACTCAGGTGGAGGGAAGTGGCCTTGGCTGGGGACGGGGAGAAAGGTGCAGGGACTGGAGGGCAATTGCCATCCAAGTAAGTTGGAAGAAACCCTGATTTCAATAAGCCCCCGAGGAAGTGCACCCCGAAGCCCCAGCGTCTCCGTGCCGCTGGTTGTGCTTCATGAGAAATGGGTTACAGAATCGATAAAGGTTAAAAATGCATGGTTTTCATCATATTCGCTCGCACATTGCATGTATGTATATTGACAATAAAACATGTCATGATTTTACAATCAGTTTATCACGCACATCTCGTGAAACCAGTTGTCTGACTATTATCGGGTATTATCCGGTTACCTAAAATACAAATATCCGGATATATCCGTTATCCGGATAGTTAAAATTATATTGATATGCGAACTAACTCTTGTCATTTATTCATTTATGCTGCTCAGGCGCTATACGTAGAAACTGAAATGAAAGATCTAAATCTTCAAGTAACGTTAGCAGCGCAAAGAGTTGTGGGAACGCGTTCCCACCCTACCACACCCCTGACAACAGCCGGAAACCTATAGAAAAATAGATGTTTGGACAATGTGTAGGTGTCTATCAGTATACACTACTTGAAAAACGGTTTTCTCGACAACTTTTTGTAAATCAGTCATACTAAACAAAGCAGATTTGCATAAATCGTAGTTTAATGGTGAGGTTGCTGGTGAATGCGACCGAGAACCTCGAACCAATCACACCGATCGTACGCAATCACGTGAACAAGGACTATTAATACGTAACAAGAAAAACGAAAAAAATTGGCAGAGTTTTAAAGAAACGCGACTTGACAAATTTGAGACCAACAAAGAACACAGTTTCTGATATGAAACGAAAGCTGAACCTGTAAATAATTAAAGTGAAACATGCCTCGAGTGTTACATAGCACAGAAATGGTGACTCCTGACGACACACAACGCGGCAAAACAGCTTCAGCATCAAATAAGCATCAGACGTGGGTTAACACGTACAATTTCAACATTCACCCAAGTTGCATAGCTGGCGAACAATCTTACTACGGATGGCCTTGAAGCAGCAACTACAACTGCCCAGCAAACGTTTGGTTGAGAGGTCACAGGCACCGGATTTTGCGCTGCGTGTATTCGAGGATCCACCAGCGGGATACTGGCCACTGAACCAGATATTCTTGAAATACTTGAGAGAACTGTAACGTAACAAAGAGGTGGGTATCCTCAGGTGGCAATGTTGCGAAATCAGGGTGCTGCCATTTTGCAGGGAACAATACAATGGCAACGGGTTAGAATACGATATGTGATTCGTGTGTTGACCTTGCAAATTTTCAACGGTCATGGCTGGCAGGGCGTTGCTGTATAAAAATATCAATGTTATCCTAGCGCAGGGTTTTTTAAGGTGTTTTCGGGGCAAGAATCGGCTCCCAAAAATCAGAGAAAATCGGGTCCCTACAAGTCGATACCTGGTGCCTAACATTTTTCTTAAAAAAAAGCCTGTCCTAGCGGTTTACCAGATTATGACGTAAACAACCAGAAGCCCAGCGTCAACAACAGAACTAACAAGCCTCTCCCAAGTTTGCTTCAAGCCTGATCCCCCCAGCGACCAGCAACGCACTGTTGGCGGGTGCGTGGTCGGCATCATGCCATGAACACTGGCAGTGTTTCGAACCTGCACGTGAGGTCTGTTGTTCAACATTCCAGCACCTCTCAAACATCCAGCTCGAAAGCGCGCTCTTCAGCTTCCTCTTCTCCGGGATCGAACTGGAGACTTTCGGATCTCTCCGACGCGATAGTCATAGCATAGTTCACTTGCTGCGCTACTCTTTCCGCTGCACTTTGTGAATGGCAAACTACACGAGGACTCGTCACAGCATGCTGTCTCATCAATGACGCCACAGATGACGAAGACGAAGCGACGTAAGTGTGTTGGGCTGAGGAGGGGGGCTGAAAATCAAGCATACAAATCTTCAACATTGATATATCTAAATCTTGACTCAGGGACCGAGCTTCAGGGGGGAATGTCCCCAAACTTTTGGACGAGGGGGACAATATTTTTTGTTGACCCCCAATATTTTGTGACAAAAGATAATGTGGTTGTACAAAGTTCGTGGTTACAGTACTGTTGAAAACCTCCAGCATAACGCCGGGGAACAAATAAGAAAAATGGACATTATCACTGGATTTCCTACAGACACAGTGTAGAGATTTACCACGTAAACTGAATTACCATGATTGTTAATAATAAAACTTAAACTTGCCAAGGAATTTGCGAGGTCCACTGATACAAGGTGCCGTATCTTTGGCAAAATTTAAATACTATTGCGATGTACATGACAAACAACGACATGATTTACGTGTACTTTTGGGTCATTCTAGAGTCCAGCCATGCCAGTTAACGGTATCTCATAATTGTATTGTCTCCACTCCCACACGCAAGACTTAAACATGCATGGCAGTAACAAGGAACACACAAATACATGAAAGAACACGAGGATATATGTGGCGGTAGTAGAGAGTATGCTCTTGGTGGCGTAATGCATTTACTTTGATGAAACACAAGTATAAAGGTCACACACATGAATGACGCCATCATGACTACTATAATGTAGTATTGCGATGACTTTCCAAGTACACCGTAATATCAACAGTCAATTCTCAAAACTTGCACAAAACAATAAAGACATACTTTGGTAAGCAAATTTTTAAACAATGTGCCTAAAGAAAGCACTTAGGGCATAGCCCATGGTAAAAATATTTTTTCAAAGCTGCAGTTCAAAGCCTAAAATCGTACGTTTCTGATTGTCCAACAGCATATTAACGGTGAAATGTTGTGAGCTACAGAAGCTGTCAAGTGTGAAGCAGTCATATCATGGCATCCAGCATCTGTAGCCTACTATTCAAGTTATTCACACGACCCGCATTGTGTTGAGCCCTAGACTGAACTATCTTTCTTAGAAAAAAAGTAAACACGGCCAGCAATACAAGTTATTTGTTGAATAGCTTCCACGCAACCAGTTGAATTTCTCATACAGGTTTGGGTGGAATTTCCTTAGAAAACATTGTTTGGCATTAGCCTACCAGCTTCAAGCCTGGTGTTAGCCTCATTGCATCCATCACTTCTCTTCTGTTCATAAGAAAATGAGCTAGAACTTATTGCTTGTACCCTAGTTGCTACGCCACCTCCAACAGCTACTTCTCCCACAATAGCTTAAATAACTTGAAACGCAAACTTTAGAAATTGCCCCTTCCCTGCAGTCGGCAAGTCCAACACAAAACTACAGCAGTATAGCAGCCATGTGACTAAATCTAGGTGTCTAGGTCGGTTGCGTCACACGAAGCGAAAGCAAAACTGAAAATTGCATGCCTTGATTCTAATACCAATTTTGTAGTGTTTACGAAAAGTAAATTTGCCGTTATCGAAACACAAGGTATTTCGCTGATAAACAAACACTTTTGAATAGAATAAATTTCGAACTACAACATACACGCATAAAAGGTTGGTCAGCTTTGTAGGTTTTGCGCATTTCTGCCAAAAACTTAATTAATTTCAAAAAACTTCTTTGGGAACACGCATTCAATCGCAAATTTTGAATGCATGTTCCTCCACTTTTTTACTGAAATCAGCAGCAAAACCACACACGATCGAAAGGCTTTCTTGTGAATACTATAGCTTATATTGTAAGAAAGCTTTAACAACGCAGATTTACGAGAAGTTCTTGCTGTTTATTTTTTCTCCTGTTTATTATTTAAAATTTAAAGTTTTGAAGTATTCAGGTTTTGTTGACTGAAAGCAAGGCATGCACGGCAAAACAATGACTCATCAAACGTCACAAAACCTCACGAGTTTTCATAAAAAAAGATAACTTCCAAACGTAACATGTTCACATGATGGTAGTTGTCATGCTGACAAAACATTGAAGTATGGTGTTGAACTGTAGTTCGATTACTTATACAGGAAAGCACGTGTTGCACGAAATACTTGCTGCACGTCTCGTCTCCAGCACCAAACCTAATATCCGATCCAAACAGTGGAAACATCGCTTTATTGACGCCACGTCATGTTTGCACAACGCTTAACTATGGTTGAAACCACTGCACAAATAAATACAACACCACATGACATATCAAAGAGAAAATACCAACGGTAAGTTAAAGTCAAGACCTTGGGACAGAAGTGCTGTTGAAGCCTTTGCGAAACACAATCATGAAGTACACAATAATGACAAAAACAGGTACGTATTCATGTCACCATGCGTGGCTTGCAACCCTCTTCGTGGTCACAATATGTAAAAATAAAATCGCAAAAGGTAAATGGTGACCACTCAGACTAGAAGAAAAGCCTTATGGAAATGAAGCATCATGAAACTTTCTCCGAATTAACTTGTGTGATTAAAACAAGTTGATATTTTTCAGGTTAACAGAACTGGCAGGATTTGACATGGGTGAGGAAAGTCAGTCACAACCAAACAGTAGCAGTTGATGTTGGGCCGAGTTTGACAGAATTGCAGGAACTAAACTATCGGTTACAGGGTTCTTGCATTTCTGCACTAACTCTATGCAGTAAAACCTCGCACCATGATGAATATATGCGTTTCCATCAACACTAGAAGCGAACCTAAACCGTTTTAGTTGAATACACTAAAACCTGAACCGTTTTAGTGAACAGTGCGGCAATGAGCTAACGCGTGGGACAACAGCAAGCTACACATCTTCTTATAACTCTGAGCTTCAAAAAAGAGTAGGACAGCAGTAAACATGGACAGCAGTAAACATGGACAGCAGTGAACGTGGACAGCAGTAAACATGGGCAGCAGTAAACATGGGTGTCGTAGAGATTTCCCAGTGGGGAGATAAAACGATGAAATTTCATTTTTCCCTCTCGAAACTAAGAAAACAACCTTTTTTTGCTGAAAATGTTATACGAAAATGTCAAATTTCAAAATCCAGGGGGCAAGATCTCCCCTGCCCCCCCCCTTCCGACGCCCATACCAGAAAACACACTTTGTGCAAAATTTCCTTTTTCTGTCAACAACGTGAATACAAGGCAATGAAGAATAAAACGAACAAAACAACATCATTTCGGAATTGGAATGGACAGTCCCTATTTTTCTACGCGTATAATTTATTTAAGAAAATCAGCAAAGGCATTCCACAGTTGGTTAAAACCAGGAAATTTGATGCCAACTTCAGCCATCTTGGCGTCGATCCGCTCACTCTGTTCGCGTGACATGATTTCTTTCCAGTCACCAATGATACCTTTGCGAACAAATGGAATGTCGTTTGGCCGTTGTTCAGAACACTGCAACACGAAAAGATTCTATTTGAATAAGAGCTGATGACGCCAACTTCGTAGGCGAAATATATACTCTGTAAGATCTTAAAGTGTCTGATTCTTTGCTGAGAAACGATTTCTTTCCATAGACAAAACGTACTTCGTATAGAAAATGAAACAATGCTGTAAAACGAGCAGTCCTCTTTAGGAGTGGAAAGTGGGACGGTAGGCACACGGGGTGAAAGTGAAACTGAAATTATTATTGGGTGTGCGCTGTTTGTGACGTCACAGTGTGACGTCAAATTCACGTTTCAAATCCAACGTTTTGGCGAAGTTTTATGACACTATGCATGTCATTATACACTCACCCTCCTTATTCATTGTTGTATAACTTAACATGTCATTGTGTTGACTTTAAACTATCAGAACTCCAACTTAAAATGCAGGTGCAAAATACACTCAACGCTACGACCAAGCAATCATAACTGCAACAATATCAGACTGCACGTTACAACCAAGGAGTAAAACACACTCAGCCCTACAATAGCGCAGTTTACAACTGCAAAAACAGTCTGAACGAATACTCTTTGAATACGAGCAGTCGAGCCCAGCAGGTGAGCGTCTCGAATAACGCACACCCAGGATTGCTAGATAGAAACAAACAGGGGAGTAGAATTCACTCAGCCCTGGAACAGCGCAGCTCACAACTGCAAAAGCAGTTTTCGCAAATGTCTCTTCGAATACGAGAGCAGTCGAGTACATACATATCTTTATAGCTTTTTTGTTATTTTACCTTGATCGCATTAGCTGTAAAATATCACGTCATGTTCAGTTTCACAGGGTGTGCACCGCACATCTAGCACACCCGGAGTATACGCGCCTGATGTGTTGACCAAAAACTTACAAATTTGTCGACGTCCTGATGCATTGTTTTGAAACTTGAGTTCTCGACAACATCCAGCAGGAGTTTTCTGTCATTTGCTTCCAGAGCTTCCCGCCATGATGGTCCAAGAAAATCCGCCAATCTCAATATTTCACTGCAAGGAAAGTCAATGACACTCGACGTAAAATTATACAAAGTTGAATCAATGCGGGGCAGACTCCCCTGAAGAGGCGATCGAGGCCAGTCAAATAAAGTGCGCAAACGTTCATTTCCAATATTTTACATCATTATGTTGTCGTCTTCTGCAAACAATTAATTCAAAACTGAGGCAATGAAGAATATTTTTGCTACTACTTTAATACAAATACAGTAGTTTGTTTCTTTCATTACAAGCGTTTTGTGAACTGAGAATCCGATCAACAACGCCCGACAAGCAACATACCATGCTACTGGTGATTCAAGCAACAAGCAGACTCGGGGCAATCGCAAACCTAATACTAATCGATTAAACTGGGCCTTGGCTTCCGGGCCTAAATCGGGCTTCAAAAATAAATGTCGGGCTCGGGCCGGGTTCGGGCTTCAAAACGAAGCCTGTTTACAACTCTGCATCACTGGTCATTTCGTTTCAAATTGAAAGCTACCAAATGCTGCACTGGCTTGCAGACAATCCGATGGCTACCACACATCTGAAAACATCATAACCCATTTTGAAGAAATAGTCATCAATTTTGACATTATTAATAAACGACTTTTCAGCGTTGCTCAGTTAGTATTCACGCCTGATAGATGTCGTTTGACTGATTAGTATTCACGCCTGATAGATGTCGTTTGACTGATTAGTATTCACGCCTGATAGATGTCGTTTGACTGATGAAAGGTTTCAAACGTTGATTTTTATCAACTGAAAAATATATTTTACACAAATTTTCATTTAGTCAATATTTAAAGCGTTTTTTAACTGCACAAACATCTCAGCAAACAATTAATGTGAATTATTGTGAATTTTCTTTTTTGGTGTTTACGTTTAGTGATTCGTAATTCCTTTCTTCCATTCGTTCATATCGTATGTTGTCTGAAAATATGCTTACATCAAATGGGTTTTGTTTTCTTTCTGAGGATGTTTCAAGACAAATGTAATCGCGATTGTAATCGTGATTACTTACAGTGTAATCGTAATCGATTACATTTGTGATGTAATCACCCCATGTGTGCTGGTCACAAACAGAGCTGCTGGTCGTGGGTCTTGAGTGGCGAAAGCGCAGTAGTATCGTGAGGTTGGCGTCCGGATGACCGAATGTTTCTCATCCAGATTTTACACTAAACAACTTTAATCAAAAAGCTGCACAGAAACTGGATCAGTTTGTCAGCCATTGCGTTTGCAAGCATGTTGTGAAATAATTTCAGTGCATGTTTTCTGCTGTACTAAGAGGCACCTTGCAAGACAAACCTGTGCAGGACGTGAGAGTGCATATAGTTTTACACAATAGATCCATAGCAAATACAGGGTTCCCGCACATTTTCAAGAAACCATTTTCAGTGCTTCTTCAAAACCTTTTCGTTACTAATTGAAAAAAAATCAATACCATCGATTCTCTTCATTTTGCCAAAACTTTAATCACGAACCACAAATCCACACATTGCATACCACTTCAACAACATCTTCTGCTTTACCTTCTGTAAAACTGTCGTAATCAGCAAAGAACAAAATTTGAATGAACAAATGACTGAATGCTTACAGCATCAATGTCACTGAAAGTATGCAAGTTGGTAAGCCTCTGTTACAGGCGTTTTATGATACAATTGAAATGAAGCTTCAAAAAGTCTGCGATCCTGACTAGACTGTTCTTCCTTTAGAAGTATTACGCAGTTGGTTGGTGGAAACTGCTGATGCCACATTTATCAGATCTATCTTAAAGTTTGTTTCTTTCATGTTTTCAAACTTGTTGGAAAACTTGGGACCATCCATTGACATTTGTACCCTTATTTTCTATTCTAGTGTGTCTTCTACGCTTTCATACACGTCAGTTGCTCTGGCGTGCCCATAAATTTTGAATCAAAGTAACAACTGCACTGCTTACAAATTAAAACTAATCAGTGTAATAATACATGATTCTGCTCAGAAACACAATGATTTCTTTTCCTGATAGAAATTCCATACTTTTTCAATACTTCATACACATTTTAGCTAAATTCAAAGTTTTTAAGGCCTTGAAAACCGATTCCACAATTCAATACTTCTTCAATACTTTCAATACCGCGCGGAAACCCTGCAAATAAAGCACAAAACCACTCCCGACGACATTGGACAAAGTTACCGATTAGCACGAACCTTTCTATATCGTTCTTCATGTCTTCATAAAGCACAAAGTGTATATTGGCCTGTTGCTTGCTTTGCTCGTGCCATTCAGGGAGGAGCTTGAAATAATCACCAGAGTCGCACGCGCCTTCCATGAAAACCTCAAAGAAGTCGTCAAACGTTCCATCTTTGAAATTGTAAAATTCATCGAAGCCAACAGTGTGGTGGAAAAACGACACCACACAATCCTTGGGATTGCGAGCTGAAAAACCAACGCTTGGTCATATTAGAAATTACATGTTCATTTTTTCTCAATGAAACGACTTACCGATTATTATTTGAAATGAGTATGACACAAACCAGTTAGAATTTTGCCAATAAGGCAATGAATTAAAGACAAAAAAAGAAAACCACATTTCACTTACCAACGAAGATATATTTTGCTTCTGAACTTCTAGGAGTCAAACCATAGTATAAATGGGTCTTAATGAGTCGTTTGGGCCAATTTTGAGGGGGAACAACCCCACCAACGAACTCCAGGAAAGGGGCGTGATTGTCTATTACATCCCCTTTTTGGATGGGGACGCCAGAGTTCCGCATCAAGTGTAATATATTCAGCATCCAGGTTGTTCCACACTTTGGATACGAAACAACAAAAATATCTCCAGGATCCGGTTTGAAGTTAACAGCATTGTTGAACATCTCCTGCGTGATGGAAGACACAACCGGATACCCATCTGGATGGTTCGGGTGGTTTACTATGTTGTAAACTGGACGAGATCTAACGTTGGTCATTTTGGATTTACATCCGCTAACTGCAGCCTTCAATTTTCAAGAACAAACTGCTGATGTCCTGTTGCTCAGCCAGTCATGCAGTAACTATAACCTTGGGACAAGAACAAATTTTCCTGACTTCTAAACCAATTCGAAAACCTCGACAAGCTTCCAATCACGACTTGATAAGCTGCATCAGCTGCTTTTTAACTAAAGCACTTTGTCAGCAGTGAGGTCAAAGTATGTGCGCACTCGACAATGCAAACAATACTTCACGCTGAACCTACACTGCTCGGAACAGTGACACGATGCGGAACTGCTGGAGGCGTAGCCATGCTACGGTGTACACAGCATGCGAGTTAAATAATGCTCGGAGTCAACCATGCGCGGCGAGCCGTTACCTACTCACGTGATCGACAGTAGAATATAATCGGAGGTGACGACAACACGACATCAGGCCGGGCGTTACTTGGAGCTTTTAAGTATTCTAACTCTTGCTGGGAAAATCGTTCCAATGGCAGACAAATATGATGTGATAATGTACTTGAATTTTGTTTTCATGTCAAAACCTGTCGCAAACCCTTTCTTGCAAAGTTAGTGCTACAGTTGCGAAGTTGAAGCACTGCGGCGAGAAATGAAACCGTCAGTCAGATTGAGCAAACCTAGAGGCCGTCTAGTCTGTGCAAAAATTTGGTCAGAAACGAACGTTCAGCGGGTTTACCATCTGTCTGCGTCACAAACACTGAGCATAATGAGCGATGAAGCTCGCCAAGCAGAGCCACCCACTGCGACCGTCATGCATCGTTAGTTTAGATGGCGACGCAAACTTGGCAAAGTGATGATTAGGGCCAATAATCCAAAAGTCAATAAAGTCAAATTTTTTCTGCCTTTTTAAAAATTTATGAAACGTCCACAAACCAAATTTCACGCTGATACCATGAGCCACTCGAAAGTTATTAGGTCAAAAAAAGTCAAAATTTATCGTAAGGTCAAAATTTTCTTGCAGCAGAGTTTTTTTCTCGTTATCGATACTTTATTGAAATTATAACAACATATTTTGACATGTTTTTGCAAGTTTAGTTGCAATTCTGAAATAGTAATGGGTTTGTTGCGACTTCTGACGTAATAGTATTGCTTAGCCCACAACTGGACGATTGAATATTAAGTAGTCTAGGCATGGCAATGAAAGAAACGTGGTCATACAGTACTTGGTTGGGCAAATGCTCAATCCATTATGCATATTAAATATTTTCACTTTATGATAATCGCAGATTTGACTCTACTGTAGTTATTAATGTGCTTATCAACATATCATGCCTAAGTTTAAACAACCAAATTCTTCAAAAGTTCGAAGTATACTGCATGAATATGCTTTGAGTTTGCCTCAACATCTAAGGGTGAATTATTTTGCAAACTCTGTGACTGCGCAGTGAAAAGTGACAAAAGGTTCATGGTGGAAGCACATCGCCGCAGTGCAAAGCATCAACGAGGTTCGTTCCATGAAACTGAAAGTAGCCAGACATTTTTAAAACATGCTATGCCAGACTTTACAGATAAACTACATTTTGTTTCATTTCAACAGAATAAACCTATCAGTTTGTTTTCAAATACAGTACTGTATATGAATATGAATATGTTTTGCATTCCGCATTTCAACTGAAAACGCAGGAAATGACAGGTCAACAAAAGTCAAAATTTTAAGTTTTTAGGTCAGATAATTCGTTGCCCTAGTGATGATGAAAACAAAACAGGTTTCGGTGTAAAGGTTGTAAACATGATTATACATGTCTGCGCAATACCAACAACAAGGTTTTTAATCTCCCGTCACGTTGCCCAGAACTACGGCATCTCTCAGCAAGATACAAGCTTAGTGTTTCATCGGTTCGTCTTGACCGCGTATCATTCCTCGAAACTAGTCGGCAAACTGTTCAAGGAGCTCAACAAAATACTGAGAATCAGTCCAAGTCACAACTTGAAATACGCGCCAGATCTGTGATAGCCTTCGGGGATCGCTTCGGATCCTTTGGTAACATGCAGTAACTTTTCTCCAACTGCCCTGTTTTCCCCACATGACCATCACACTTAACGATTATTTTACCAAAATAACTTGCAAGTTAGCAACAATACAATTTTCGCAATACCAATTCCACATCCTTGGCCATTACAGATTTGTACAAAAACCCTGAAGATCCTTATATCTTGTGTTATTTACTTAGATCTTAGAAAGACCTTCCGCTATATTGCCGACAAAACGTGACCATTACGGGGTATGAGGAAACGCTTTCCAACGAAAACAGAAAGCTCAGGAAGAAACACGAAATTATCTATAAAGTCAATCGTTTCAGGGATCCCCCAAGATTTGGTTTTAGGACCATTGTTCTTTGTTCTCTTTATAAATGACTGACCCGCTTCCAATGTTGTGTAAACCATACTTTTTACTGATGATACATACAGTTTTAATATTGAGTGACAATATTTTGGAAAATCTGCAAAACTCGGTGGGTTACCCGAGAAATAGCAAGAGTAACTAATTTGATAACTGCAAACAAGCTTTCATGAAATATTTCCAAAACAAAATATATGTTAAACCACTAACAAACATGTTAACAACACATTACTTCAAAATAACGTCAATCGCATTTGAATGAGTTTTGAGAAGCATCTTGGTGGAAAGAGAATCGTAAACGGATGTGTCGCAGATTACTATATCCAAATATGCTGGTGTAATACAAAGCCAAACATATGTGAGTAACCAAGCACTTCGTATGTTGTATCGTAGCTTCATAAATTCATGAAGGAATATGGAATTATTGCGTGGAGAGGAGTTACTGCATGTTACCAAGGGATAAAATCAGTTCTTTTAAACCGTGACTCTTGAAGTTACTAGCGTCTGTCAAGTGCAGAAAATTTTGCAACTGAAAGATACTTCCAGTCTTGACGTGGGCAAATACAATAAATCTCAGCTACCGGCTACATTAAAACCATCATTTCAAGCTCATCACAGATGTCCATCCATTATAATACAAGGCTGACTAAAACTCGGCGATTTGCATTACCGAAATCACGTTCAAACAGTGCAACAGAAATCTGGTCACTTACTCCATTCGAAATAAAAATCAACCGTGTTTGGAACTTTTTGTAGCTTAAGTATAAAGTATAAATGCGTATAAAATTGCAGTAGAATTTGCCTAATTCGTCACCTCAAGGGGATTTGAAAAAAGTGACGAATTAACGCAAACAGGTGAAAACTCTACCATAGAAGCTCGTATACTTTATCATAGTAAGTCGTATATAGTGCTTTTATTTGCAGTAAAATACAAGCTTATGATGTTATGTTTGAATACAGCAATTAATTCCTCTATTCTATCTAGACTCCTCTATTTAAACTGACACCTTTTAAATCTTTAATAAACTTTGAAGACTTCCCACGTTCTCTTAATGGGAAGTCGGGTCAGCTTCGCACCTCGTGTATATATTCGATAAACAAATTGCGAGGNGCAACAATTCTCAGATAAAGATCCTTAATTTGTTTGAATTCCCACACGTACTAGCTGC
>JGI24158J21664_10007357_pt1 | contig 14628 bp, 15 predicted proteins | sample Ectturendosymbi3_FD_21664 | JGI IMG/M metagenome (IMG submission 21664) | reverse complement strand
ATCCAAAGACTTAATCATCGGCTTGTTTTGATTACGCGCTTTCTTATCCATCCACCAGTTCATGCTGCAACTGTCGCAAGGTGCTTGTGTTGTCCTCCTGATTGCGTGCACTTTGTCGAATGCTTTGATTGCAGCAGACACTTCATCCCACTTCCGCAGCAATCCTTACGCGGCACTGGTTGAACTCCCCGCAGGTTTATCACTTAAGTTTACTGTGTCGTCCACAAAGCTTTCCTGAATGAGAGGGGGTAGGGGGTAAAGTAGAGAAAGGGTCCAGGTTGGCCCCAATCGCTGTAACTCGGTATCAGCCAACTAGACATTGGCCGGATTCACCAAGCAGCTACAGTATACACAAGTACCAGTTGGGCTTGCTGGGTTGAACAACGTTCCGTGTTGCAGGCGTCCCGTTGTCGCAACTATTCCTGACCTTGGATTCGAACCCAGCCCCTCCGCGTCACCCTTTGACCTACGCCTCGAGAAGCCAGTTTTATGACTCGAAGTGGAAAGAGAAGCAGGAGAGGGCTCTGGCGTGCTGGGCGAATTATATTTTCACCCCTGACGAGTTCAAATGTGATGTTGGTGAGTTTGTTTAGCACAGTGGTCATGCTAGAGCGATGGCTATTTTGCCAGTAGTGTCAGGAACCAGGGTTGCCACCTTGGTCTTTTATGCGACCAACTTGTGAAAATTTGGCCGTTTTCAGAAGTGTTTTGGCTGCAGATATTTTGTTTGACCTTTTTTGAGTATTTCTGAAAATTGACCTAATTGGCATGTGGTGCCTGATTCCGGAATTCACTTAAAATGTCTCCATGTGCACTTTCACGAACACACCTCCCTCCTGACAATTTAAATTAACCAGTTTAACATTTCCAACTCAGAGAATGGAGACAGTTGACGACACATAAAGATCATTGTTACATAATCGATTGATCGAACTTCTAATTCCCAATCTGGTCAGTGAGGAAATATCAACTTGCTGAATTGTGTTAACGAAAAAATATTTTATATAAATAAATAAAAGCCGCGTTTGGTCGCATGAAAGGCTTAAGCACCGAAGCTTTGATGGTTTTGCTCACTCCCTCCTTTCAAAATGCGCAGAAAACAAACCTTTCCTGAAATGCTTTTTTACACACAACTTAATGTAAGAAGAACACCATGTGTGTGCGAGTGTCTGTGCATGGCGCAGCAGCCTGGTGTCGGGTCGAATGTTCTCAACTGAAGTAAATGTTGATTAGCAAACGTTGTTGAGACATTGTTGGGTTCGCGTGTTGTACAAATATCTGGTCCCGTGGGGCTTATACTTGTGATGTTTGCAGACCCCCTTGTATGGGGTACCTCCCCCGGCCAAGCAGCCCCCAGCAAGGAGGCCGCCTCCCACCGCGCGTATCGCATCAAGAGCAGACTTAACTCACTGCGGAGAGCTGCTTGCAAGATCTTCAACGCTCCACACTTCTCTGACATCATCCGAAGAGTGGAGGAGGAGGTGGACACTTCCCGGATCCGTATGCGGACTGACCGGTGTGTCTGGAAAGACCTGGGTATGATGCCGTCGGAATGGTGTGCAACAATTCTAGTTTGTACCAGTCTCCAGCAATGTTTTGTGTTGTCTAGGCAACCGAGACAAATTGCTGAAACTTCTGATGAACTTTGACAAGCTCTGGCTCAGGATCAGTTTGGAGGTTGTGTTCGGGGAGACCGTCCCATGCTTCCAAGGTGAGCTTCTGTTGATTTACATTCTGGCATCCTCCCCTCTGCCCCCACCTTGAATCAGACCTCGTAGTTTTACCATTTTGCGACTTTACTTTTAACGTTTCCATTTATGCTGATGCGTTGTCATGGAGTCTATGATTGTGACGCAGGTGAAAAGATTGTGACCTCACTGTCTCGATTCGTTGAACAGCGAATTCTTTATGACGCAACAATTGCAAGCACGTACGCCCATCCATCCGTGCCACATTCCTTCAAACCAGGGTTTGTATTTTATTTTTCATGTATTGCGTGCCTTGCGATGAGCCTTCATTGTGTTTCATAAAGAGCTTTATGACCTCATCTAGTAAGGACATATTTTTTTTTCAAGATACGAAAAAGCATTGAACCAACACATTTTGAAGAAATTCCTCATCCTGCTCTACATGCTCGATCTAGCGAAGCGATCACGCCTGATTGACCACGATCCGTGTTTATTCGAAAAGTGAGAGATGTTTTTGTGACGTAACAAATCCTACATTGGAAGATGTCACCTGTTTTTTTCAAACCGCGTGATTCGTGCGCAGCCAACTGTAGCATCAGTATATCCACACAACCCGACCTTGTCTGAAACCTCGATCAACTTCTTGGCCTTGAGATAAATCGTTGTTTCAGAGAAGCGCTTCAAAAATATAAGTTAGTTTCTGGTGTTTTTGGCTGAAACAGTAGACAAAGTAAAGGGGCAGAAAAATAAGGTTGTGAGCAGCAATAAAGGAGCAAGTATAAGTGTCCCAACAATCCTTTATTGTCAATACTAGTAACGTTCCTGTTGATGCAGGGGAGCTGTTATCAGAAGTACCCGCGCCGTCTTGATCGCGCTGTCACGTGACTTCCTGCAAGGCGAAGGTGACGTCATAAAGCATTTGTCATACCTCGGTTACAACGTCACACACGAGCAATCCTTCCTTGATGAGTTCGCATACGGCGTTCATAACCTCGCTGTTGATATGAGGTTGGTGAGGTTTTGGTGCCATACTCTGCTTTATATGTGAGCACGGGGGCGAATCTGTTTAATGTCTGGTCAACTCACCACAGGGATGGTGTGCGGCTGGCAAGGTTGGTTGAAATCCTCCTCCATGACTGGTCGCTCTCGAAAAAGCTCAGAGTCCCTCCGAGAAGTCTGCTGCAGAAAAGGCACAACGTTGAGGTGATGCTTTGTGTTTGACTGACGCAAATGTTCGGTTAACACAAAGATACGTCATTATCACCCTGCCAAGTGACGTCATAATCACGTGTTCGCATGATTATGTCGTCATAGTTGCTGCATGTGACATAACTTTGTTTCAGTTATAAAGTACAGATAACACAGTAAACAGGGAAGGGGTGATTGATTTTATGTGTTGTCTGCCAAACACGTAGTGCAAAGTTTGTCTTGATCATGTTTTAACTTTTGCTCAACCTTCAATCAACGTTAACGCGAATATCCATCAACAGGTGGCGATCTCAGCATTGAGGAATTATGGAATTCCAGTTGATGATGGGGAGGGAAGGGTTGTGGAATCGTCTGACATTGTGAAAGGTCATCGTGAAATGACTCTGGTGCTTCTATGGAATCTTGCCGCACATTTCCAGGTGGATCAGACTGCCCCTCCAGCAATGGAGTCAATTACTTAGTTTCAACAAAAATTATAATTACGCTGTAAATACTGATGGTCAACAATTAGTTGAAATGTAAATGTCTTTTAGTTCAAACATCAAAAGGAAGACTCAACAGTCCGTTGACATATTTCAGGCAAAATAACATATTTCAGGCAAAATAACTTATTTTCATTGAATACGCCCTGAATTTCACTATTCCCAAGGCACTGGTTTCATTAGTATGTTTCAAAGTTCTTTATGGTTCTTTTAATTTGACGCTGATCATGACGGAATGTTGTTCATTAATACATTAGTCGTTTGTTAGTATTCCGAATTAGTATCGTCAGTGGGAGGTTCATCAAACCCAGGTGGGCAGGGGGGCTTTTGACAGGAAAGGGGTGGAAATCGTTCGCCCCTAAAATATTTTCATTGTTCTGCATTTTGACGCCAGCCACTGGTTTTGCGTTTATCTGGAAAGAATTTACGAGTTTTTTTATCATCTGATATTTGCTTCATCTTTCAATAAACTTCAACACCTCATCTTTCCATGGGTCGTCGCCATTTAAAATTTTGAACGCTTTCTTTTCATCTTTGAATTCCTTCGAGTGTTCTTCGTTTGTCTTGCTTTCGAAAACCACCATCTTTTCCCTGGAATCACCTTCAACTCTGAAAATCAATCCACACTCCCCTAATTTTCATGATTTCCGAATTGCTACCCCCTCAAAAGACCTTCGCTGTCCTTCTACAATTGAGGAGTTTCGCGTTCCTGTCAAAGTTGCAAATCACCAGACGTCGATGTCATTCCATCGGGATTGCTCAAAGCTGATGAGTCTCTTGTTCCACAACTGAACAAAATTCTTTGCAAGTGTTGGAATGAAGGTTGTTTTCTGAAAGAGACGAGAGAAGCCAAGATTATCACTTACTGCAACATCTACAGAGGACATTTCGATGTTGCTGGGAAGGTTTTTTCCAGGGTCGCACTATCTCGCGTCCGCACTCACACGGCAACCCCCCCCTGAATCGAGGTGTGGTTTCCACAGCAACTGTTGTGACATGATCTTCTCACTGCGCCACATCCAGAAGTACAATCAACAGCGTTGCCCGATATACTTTGCCTTTGTTAACTTGACCAAAGCATTTGACAGGGTTCCCACGCGGTATTGAAAGTATTGAAAAAGTATTGATTTTCAGAATTGGTTTTCAAGGCCTTGAAAAAATATTGAATTTGGTCAAAATGTACATTAGGTCTTGAAAAAGTATGGAAATTCCAGATGGAAAAGATCAGAAGTGCAAAGTAATACTTCACCAGCTACCTCAAGCTGGATTAGCCCAAGATCGTGACTGTGGTGTGATGTTAACATGTTCGATCATTTTTTGATCCTGGCCCCAACTTCAGATTGTCTTTTTTCAAGAGGAAGTTAGTATTTGAGTTGAGTTTACTGGCGCAAACATTGGACAATTGCATGCAGTTGAAGTTGAAGTGCTTGGAGACCGACAAAAAACTGTTAAACAGGTTGTCTCGTTGGCTAACCCTCGACAGTTTCATAATATTTTATCATGGTTTAAAGTTGAAGGCCGAATTATTGTGTAGTTAATCAGGTTACATTTTCAATGGGGCTGCAGTCCGCTGGATGATCAACACAGTTACGCAAGAGTGCTGGGTTGCAACCGGTATCTATCGTTGGTATGGAACTTTTTGTTTTTCGGTATCTATCGTTGTTTGCTCAGTTCCGCAAGGAGCTAAACATGACAGAGAAAATGTAAGCCCAGCTAAAATGAAACTTTTCCTGGGTTTCCATAACTCCTTCGCATCCAAGCAGACAGTTGTTTCTGTTTAGAAGTCATTTATGTTAAATATATGCATGATGACAACCAGAACCGTTAGCAGGAAGTCTTTAATAGGGGTCTTTACGTTTGTGCAAAGGGTCTTGACATTCTAAATTTGATAAAAACTTCACTGAATTATATTTTGCTTAATATTTCCATTTAGGGGGGAGGAGCTTCAGCCCACCAATGCCCCCCGTGGCGATGGGACTGGTGACAATTTCTGTGAATTCTGCCTGTTGTGGAGCTCTTGTTGCTGCTATCACGTGGACAAGCAACTGTTGAACGAGGTTTCGTTATGAACAAAGATATGTTTGATGTAAATTCATGTGGTTCACAACTAATTGCGAGGCGGTTGGTGAAGGACTACTGTACATTGCTAATTTGGGAGGATTAAAAAATGTCACGATTGGGAATAAACTTTTGCAAGCTTCACGTGGAGCCAGAAGTTGATACTTTGCACATCTGGCTGCAAACAAAGACGCCGAGGAGAAAGTCAGTGAAGAGAAAACATTAGAAATCAAAAAAATCCAGGGCTGTGGAAGCCGGAGCCCGAGTTATTTTGGATGGCTGGTTATTTTGGACCAAATTGTTGCGGAGCGGGAGTCAAAAACTTGTAGACGTTGGAGCCAGAGCCAAAATTTAGATGCCAGAGCCTTAAATTTGAGTACTGGCTACACAGACCTGAAAAAAGCACAGAATGCCAAAGCTCTTCACAAAGCAACCAATGAATTGGCAGAAAAGCAGAAGATTTAAGTCATTTGACACTACTTGTGCAATCAAACAGTTTCTGAAAAACAGCAGACATCAAAGAAAAAACTCAGGCTGGAAATGTTATGTGATTTAGGTAGTGCTGAGAAATTACGTTCAGCAGTGCTTGATGGTACGAAATGTAGATCAGGGTCTCAAACTCAAATTGCTCTGAGGACCAAATGAGGACTTACCTGGGAATCAAGAGGGTCGCATTATCCCTACTCATTACCCAAGGGCCGCATTTTGACGCTGACGCAACAATGGCGGTGCCTGAATTTCACTTGAAGCAGCTTTTACATCCTACTGCCTGCTTAAGGTGTCGTAGGTTAATAGAGAACTCGTTTCTAGCCGTCTCAGCATTCATTTAAAGGAAGTTGTTCACTCGCTGGTCGAGCACTTGTAAACATCGATGAATAAACGAAATAACTTGAAAGCATCGCCGGCTTCGCAAAATATCCGCCGACCGCGTGTTTGAGACTCCTGGTGTAGATGTAGTTTGCTGCAGTGTTCTGTTGCCTTTTGTGCTGTATTTCATTCAAGTTTTTAGGTATCTCTTGTTTGTGTGTAGACAAAGCAAACCAAGTTAACTGCATTATGTTCGTTTACGCTGTTGCCGTAAGTCTTCCGCCACTGATTCTTTAAATCTTGTTCTTTGCAAGTTAGCACAGTTTTGCTGAAGAAAGAAAAGCAGTTCATAATATTTGCGCAGTTTTGTGCAATGTTTAAAATTTAGTTTCATGATTAAGAATTTCGTAAAATGGAGATAAGGCATGGTATTGAATTTTTTTAATTTAGTATTGAAAAGGGATTGAAAAAGTATGGAAAATGATTATTAAAATTGCGTGGGAACACTGATTTCAGATGTTCAGCAGAGAAGGATTGTAAAGATCGTTTCACAAAAAGTCAACTGCCGGCCTTGACCAATAATTCTCAAACAGTTGTTGGCCACACGCCACTAAGCGCTACACCAGCAGCTTGCTGACCATGTTCGAAGTTCATTCCCAGATAAATGTTTAGAGCCTGCGACTGCTCCTGCCGCAAACGACAAATCCTTGCAGTATTAAATCCCTGTAATCAAATGTCATGCACAACGACTTAACTTAAGCAACTGTTGTTTTAAACAAATTCACATCGTGGTGCGTGGACGGCTGTTTGCAGATGCTACTGCTTTCATTCGCACAACAGAGCAAGCCTCCAATCACCAATAGGCGGTGATTTTGCTGCTGTTTTGTGAGGCTTTGTCTGTGGTCAGTAGCAACAAAAACTGTTGCAATGCGTCATTTGACGTACACTGATACGTCAAGATGATGTCATCGTGAACGGGACAAAAAGTCGTCAACTTTTGCTTTCCGGATTCTTGCACTGTGTGTCCAACGACTGCTCTGTTAGAAAAAAATCCAGTCCTTGATCATGAATGCTGCTCTAAACTTCAGTTCCAGAGCATGACTCGATCCACAACTTGCATTGCGCACCAAAGACAACACATACAATGCTTCAGTGCTAAGTATTCCGCAGCTCCGATATAATTTACCAACTTACATGAAGTAAGAAAGGAAACAACAGATTCACATGCTATGCATTTGCGCTGCCATATGGATGGACAGCATCAGAAACGAGGTTATTTTAGAACACATCTGCTGTTTAGTTATCATAAAACAATGCGCTTGCGCTATCTTGGTCTCATTTGGCGTCTTTCTCAGTGAAGCTTACAAAAAATCATTCCATGTAGTGAATTTGACCTCAGGTACTCAAGTATTGGTCGACTCCTTCCAGAGATGTTGTAAAATAAGATCCACGACACCTCAAATCATTTCCTCCGATTGAGAAACATGTGTTGGTATAATCGTCAGGCGTGCTGTTCATTCCTTCGCCATGTTTCCCTGGAATTCGACTCATACCGTTCTTCTGAAAGCAATCGTCCTCTCTCGCATGGCTTCTGCAACGGGGGATAACTTTCGAAACTTAACAAATTTTTATTGCTTTGTTGGGATGGCAACCATTTTGTTCACGGTCTACCGAGTGCCCATTCACAATTCACAAATGACGCTTGGTATTGATTCAATTACATTTGCACAAGTTTCGAAATTTTTCACTTGAAATCGAAAATGAGATTTACTGTTAAGTTCCTTAATTGACAGTTCAGTCCATCACTGACCCATCCATTGCTCGGTTATTTATCTTAAAATTATATTTTATTAAACCACAGCTTTTGCTTTTCGTCTCGTAACTGAGTCACGAACTTCCCCGGAAGAAGTCCTTGTGCGCAGTGAACCGTACAATGAAACGACAGTAGATTTCCTGCTTCTAACTGGTCTGTTATTTCTGTTCGAAAGCACCTCACATCCTGCGTGAAATACCAACGGAACTGGGTTGTCCTTGCCTCAACCTACCAGTCACTGGTTAAAGCTGTCTCGCAAAACAGCTGGTATATGTATAAATACCTGGAAATAAACTGGTATATGTATAAATACCTGGAAATAAATAATACATAAATGTATTTTTCGTTTCTATTGCTAACCTTANATGTCAGGTTGGGCTGCCCTGTTGTAAGCAGTGATGCAAAAGTACAGCTGCTTCNACTCGACACCGTCTGTGATCGGTGAAGTTCAACTGGAGGCGCCACCTAAAGCCGCTGCTTCCATTTATAAACGAGTCAGCGCTGTGAAGCTTCTACTGTAGACCTGTGCATGTTAAAAACATACTTAGAAAGTTATTNATTTGCTNCAACCGAAAAACGAGTTTTTTTATGTTAGAATTTTAAGCACCGTAGCTTCGTGAAGCACTAAACGCTTGTAATACGGACTTCATACAAGCAAGTTCATTACATGATTTGCAGATGCTCGATGCTGTAGATAAAGTAAAACTTCGAGATGAAGTCGCATTTTTGAAGAAGTCTCTCAGGCTCAAGCACAGAATGCAAGAAATTCCGGTGGTGGAAATGTCGGTCAGTAATAATGTCTTTATTAAAAAACAAATCTTGCACTTTGCACAAGAGCCATGATTTGCTTTTTCTTAGTGTTATTTTTGTTAACTGTCATAGCAATGCTTGCTATTAATTTATTAAAATATTGCAGACACTTTCTAAGTTTCATCGTTTAGAATATTCCGTCACAAGCAGACGCGTATGTTTCGTTTCCAAATCCATAGTTGCCATGGAATTGAGTCGCCACGATGTTTTTAATGATAAAAGCAGGTGTTTTGTGGAACTTTGCTGAATTTTGGAGCCTTTCTGTATTCATCAGAAAGTGAGACACGATTGAAGTGTCCCTGTTTGTCTCAGGGGGGAGGTATGGACGATGGAGATGGGAAAACAGAAGTGGACGTCCTATCTGATCTACTGTTGGAATGGTGCAGGTAAGTACGTCATCAACCGCATTGCACCGATTGAACCTTTGGAAAAGGATGACACTCAACTCTGTCGACAGAAGAGGAGTTGTTTAGTTTCAAACTTGTTCAGGCATTTGTTTTGTTTGCTGGCTGGGGATTCAGAGTCATGTTGCAGTGACAATATTTCGTGTTCAACTTTCCAGGTACGTTTGCGCACACCGAGACATTGAGGTCCACAATTTCTCGAGCTCCTTCGGGGACGGCCGGGCCCTCGCGGCCACCATCTCATTCTACCAGCCTCAACTGATCAGTGCTTCGCAGATAATGATGAACACAACACTGAACATGGCGGGGGGTCAGGTGAGTATCACTAGAACGGAACCAAGTTTGTTGATACATCACAAGCACTTATCTATCGATCTAGTCATCTGCACTTGATCGTTTCAAACAGTTCATTTGCCTCGCCTTGAATTGTGTGCGTAGATTGTGACGTAATTGATGACGTTGTTCTTAGGCGGTATCTTCGTCTGAGGTCGACTACAAGAAGCTCGTCAAGAATGAGAAGGTAAAATGTTCTTTCGCCCCGTTTGTGCTGGGTTCTATCCGTTTCGTCATGACATCATCACGAATGACGTCACTCTACAGGTCAACTTGCTGTTGGTGAAACAAGCTGCCCATGAGCTGGGGGGGATTCCGTCACTGGTCAACACAGAGGATATGAGTGAGACCGTACCAGACAGCAAAGTCGTCCGGATGATTGTTTCGTTCCTTTGTTCGAGGCTTCTCAATGTTAAGGAGGAGGACAGGTGGGGAGGTGTTTGTGGGAAGTATATGATGGTTAAGCTGTGGTTGTTTGAGAAAGCTTATCTTTTGCATGAAGCTCCAGAAATGCTGATTCCACACATGGCACATGCAGTGAGCGAATATCCGCGGAAATTTCACTGATGAATCTAGCCTAAATTTTTTTGCCCGTGTCTTCCCACAGAAATTAGACTTTTGCTCGTTGCTACTACTGCATCCAAAACATAATTCCGAAGTCTTTTTACCACTCGCCTTTGTTTTTCTTGGTGTTGCTATTTGAACAATTGAAAAACTTCAAATAACTGTGAACACCCCTGAACAGATGAACACCACAATGCAGTACGTCCAAGCACATGGACGACACACAAAAGCAGAAATAAAACAAACCAGCACACGTCACACGACAACATGAAAATACACAGCAACCCAGGCGTGAGTTTTCATAACTCCGCCATTGTATATTTGTACTGAGGGTTGCGGCAGGTCAGTCTCAAGGACACGCTTGACTAAACGACAATTGTACTTGCGCAGCTCCCTCACACTCACCACAAATAAGAGTTCTGTAAAGCGTGATAATTTGTTCGTGTTGTCCTGAACCTTACCGAAAGTAATCTTTGTTGGTGCGATAATGATGGCGATTTCTATAAATTATACTTTGCTTCAACCGAAAAACACTGAGCTATTTTTGATGCTAGCATTGTAGGCACTATAGCGTTATGAAGCATTACGTTATACTTTGCTTGATGAATCTTGGTTTCAGAGCTGCACGCACCATCCAAATAGCGTGGGCTGCTTACCACGAGCGGTTAATAAAGAGAGAACAGGAGAAAAGAAAGAAGGAGCAAGAGGAGAAGTGTGCTGTGCTGCTGACGTCAGTGTTTAAAGGATTCGTTTGTCGAAGAAGGTGAGAATATTCTTGTGTGATGTCACAACCACCAGCTTAGTTTGTTGATGGTTTTAGGACAACTGCACGGTTCATATATGGGTGAAGCACCTGGGAAGTATCTTGGATCGTGATCCAATCATCGTAATTGAAAAATTTATAATGTACGGCTTCCTAGCAGCTTTTATCGCCGGTATCGACTTGTTTTGTCAATTTCGAGTGGATTGATGGTGAAAGCAATATACCACTTGAAATTGCACAGACATTCTCTCCACGCACAGCTCGGCATAGTGCACTGTGTTCGCAGATACAAGAGACTGGTCGATGCCTGTGTTCTCTTGCAACGAAGATACCGGAGTTTGAGACAAACTAGGAGCGTCCGTCGTAACTTTTTGAAGGTCCACTCTTGTACTGTCACCATCCAGTCCTGGTTCCGGGGGGTTCTTGCACGAAGGTTGGTCCATAAGATGCGCCGGGAGCAAATGGTGATTGAAATGAAGATAAAGGCTGTCGTTGTGATACAGGTGAGAAGCTTTTCACCACAGGTGGTGCCATCTAATGATCGCGAAATAGTATTTCAACCATTCCAGCTCCAGAAACATGTTTAAGAAACTGTATTGTGAACGTTGGTCACTCTTGTATCTTTTCACAAACCAGTCCGGGCTAGTTTACAATGACAGGTGACCGGGTAAAGTTGGCCAGCAGGGCAAGTGGGGCCATGGCAGGTAGCTGCTCTGTGATTTGGATAACTGGACCAGTGTGTCCATTCCTTGTTTTAAACTACTAACCACGGCCTACTTTAAGATACGGCCGCGTGTGTCACATTTTGCAGCTTGTTGCCGCTAGTGTTCATTCCCTGAATGACCGCATAGTCCGACCAACAAAAATAACCAATTTCTCGCGTGGCCTACGATGCGGCCGGATGTGGCACATTTTGCGGGCCATCGCTAACAGGTCGATTTGGTTTCTTTCAAAATGCAAGGAACCTCGATCACGCACCTTTAGTTCGTGACTGTAACAGTAGTTTTAATGGCACTAGTGGTGTCTAAGACTTTTTTGAAGCTTCGTCGTGCTTTTGAATCATGCATTGTCTGAAAATTATCGCAAAGCTAGAGTATTTAAGGATTCTTGAAAACGTAAGCCGTACTGTTTACACCACTAACCCATACTTAACACAGCAAACCACAGCAGTTTGCTCGTCAAACTTTAGCAAGGAAAACGCAATACACCTCTCTGCGATCAACTTCTGCTGATAGTGTGTCCAAATTTGTTTTAAAATCACTCCTTCACTGAACAAGTCAGTTTACCTACCACAGAGCCACATTCACTTGTTTTGCTTCGTCACAATTCTTCAATTATGAAGGAACAATTTTCTAACCTGCACCGCGTTAGTTTTGTATTTCTACCATCAACAAACCATGATAGAAGTGGGAATGGCTGGGTAACTGCAAAACTGAAGTTGCACACACTAAAGTTTATCAGCTTCTACGGCTTCTTGCGCTGATGGAAAGACAACCTCTTTATTACAAACAATATTGTGAAATATTACCCATGCATTTATTTTCTTGCTCAAGTAACCAGATGGTGAGCTCAAATTAGTTAGTCAAATGCCCATCTTCAACACTTTCATTTTGATCAGCCCGATAAATTCTCTGCTTAGGAGCTTTTCTTGACAAGCTAGCAATAGGGAAGATCATTCCAAAGCATCTTCTGTATGAATCATTGGGACTGGTTGCATTTCCAATTTAATTTCATGATTTTAGCGCTTTTTATAAATTTATTTTGTAAAAGTGTTTTATGCACAATGTAGAACTTTTGGTTGGTTTCCAGTCAAATCAGTTGACAAACTTGATCCACTTCATTAATAAATCAGGTTTGTTTAAAGGAAAAGAAAATCCATGCACTTTTTTATGTTTTATGTTATATCCAGAGTTACTTCCACAACCCACAAGCCTATTAACCATTTTACCATGTACAACTGTCATACATTGACGGTTCACGTCACAGTAATTCTTTTGTGATGCACAAGTATGGCAATTACACCAGAAATTTATTTGCAACAATTTATACTGGTAGGGTTATCATTTTGGCATCCACACCATTTACTATCAGTCATTAACAGAAAAAAAGAGTTGCAGGCTGTATAAAGAGTATATAAAAATACTTCTCACAGCATCTGAGATGTCAGGATTGCCATGTTACAATTATCTCACTTTGAAAAGTTGCAGCACTTTTTGTTTTCAAGAAGAATACAAAACCGAACTTAAACTACTCTGTCTGCAAAGCATGTTTACTACAAGCACCATCTATTTTTCCATGGTACTGGTTTGCTGTGGAACTAACCAAGTCAAACACGCTCAGCGTTTCAAATATGAATAGTACCTAAACGATATCACATGTACTTGGAAATACTAGCAGTCTATTCATGCAGGCTCTAATCCAGCAGCCTCATGCACTAGGCCTACAGTTGACAGTTGTTTTAACCCCTACCCAAAATCTAACCTTTTACAGTTGTGTTACAAGTACAGTAATCCTATCCCTCGCCTCACGCTACCCATACTTAACCCAAGAACTGCAAATTACGCCGCTCACGACCTCCTACAGTAACTACTGGATGTTTTCAATCACTTCATCAAAAAACTAAAGCATATCTGTAACTTTCAGGAAGAACGAGCTGACAGCATTCACTTCTTAACCTGCGTGATTGACAAACTTCACAGTCAAAGCAGATGCACATAGAAAACCACTGAACAACGAAGACATTTCAAGCTAGGGTCTTGTGCAGTATGTTACCACTCTGGTGCTAAACAGCGCATGTCCCAGTAAGATTGTTTTAGAAATAGAGTGGCTGGATGGACAAACTAAGGTAAAAGCTTTAAATATACACTACACAGCTAACTAATCCCTTTCAAACACACCCGCACTCAGTAAGACATAGCAGGCTGGCACTTGGCCTGTCAGTAACAGGCAGGAAAATGTGACATATCCGGCAGTATCTTAAGTAGGCCGTGACTGACCACCTAATGGCCTCCACTTAGTCTTGGAGAAACGGCCAATAACTAAAAGTGAAGAAAAATCGTATCTGAACTTATAACTAAAAAACTATTGCTGATAGTTCTCTTCTCTGGAACAAAAGTTGAAAATTGTTTTTACTGTAAATAAATAAGTACTTGCTAAGTTTTGCGTCAAGTAAATGCAGGCCTCGTCTACTCAGTAGGTTTTTATGAAGTTGATCTCTAAAAGTATTTAACTTGCATGAAATGAGATAAACTGGAATATGTGGGAAATTAGAAGCAGGGCTGTAAACCAGTATCTGCAGGAAATTGCTTGTTTTTATTTTTGCGTTGAACTTTATTTTCTTTGTATGGACAAAACTAAAACACAAACATGCCACTCAATATTCAATTAAAAAACAGTAATAGATCAAACCCACTCTCGCACGAAAAATCTAACAACACTTCCTTTCAAACATCATGGTTTATTTAACCCCACATAGTGACAAACCTAACCCCACATAGTGACAAACCTAACCCCACATAGTGACAAACCTAACCCCACATACTGACAAACCTAACCCCACATACTGACAAACCTAACTCCACATACTGACAAACCTAACCCCACCTAGTGACAAACCTAACCCCACATACTGACAAACCTAACCCCACATACTGACAAACCTAACCCCACATCGTGACAAACCTAACCCCACATCGTG
>JGI24158J21664_10007356_pt1 | contig 14629 bp, 12 predicted proteins | sample Ectturendosymbi3_FD_21664 | JGI IMG/M metagenome (IMG submission 21664) | reverse complement strand
AACACCACAACCGCATTTTACTTTGTGACTGAGTGCTCGAACTTTGCAGTGTTTGTTCGTTTGAGGGTGTGCATGTCACAATGCATTCGTACTTTACCTGGGCATGACCAGCTTAGGAATTAGCGTCCCACTCTGCAGTAATGCTGTACCAAGTGAACAAACAGTGTTAAGAACGCGTCTGTAAACCTGAGGCTCGGCCTCCAACGCCGTTACAAAACGTTCTGTTAAGTAAATTTATGTAGCCCGGTGTCAAGCGAAATTTCTTAACTCCGCGAAATTTCCGACCTGTTATTTTTTGTCAGTTATTTTGCTTCTCAGAGCAAAGGAATAAAGTTTGGCGATTACTTTTTTAATGTGTGTTGTGCAAATTAAACTTTTTGGTTAAATGTCAGATACCCACAACAAGCTACAGTACGGGAATAAGTAAAACCAGTGAAAAATATTGGACTTAATCTTAGACTGCAATTATTTTTATTTTTCTAACTGTAACATAAACCCTGATCCGACACACTCACTTAAACACCAAATCCTAAGCCCTAATCATCAGTTTTCTCAGCGTATTTGATACGTTGAATGTTGCTCTGTGCATGCGCATATGGCGTGAAGTCAGAAATTTCGCTTGACACCGGTGATTCAGCCTCCAGCGCGGTTGCAAAACGTTCGATTTTGTCTGTTTTGATTGACCAGCGTTGTGCAGAATGTGTGTGTTTGTAATATGGACTTCGTGTCTGCGGGCAAAAATACATTGTTATTATATGTGACCGTTTACGAAAAAGTTGGACCACGGTTGAATAATCACGATGACGTCATCGAATGAAATTTCAAGAAAATTGCCCCCTCCCCCCTCCGAAATGAAGAGCTGGTTGCGCCCCTGCGTTGTCATGTAAGCTATTGTTGTTGCAACAACGGGTCGCTGTTTGTATGTCACAGCACAAAAACAAAAACTACAGAGAACAAGTTTAAAAGAGGCCGTAAGATGTAGGAAAAAATAAGACTTGTCGCAGCAACCCCCCATACTGACGCACCGAATGACCTCTACGGAGAAAAAAACGCTGCTGAAGTTTCGTCCTAAATCGTCGCAGCTCACCTTTCCTCTGCAAACTGCAAACAGAGCGCCACCTTGCGGTGTTTTAGCGTCCGCGTAGAACTTGTCGATGGAGACTTTCAGATCGTGTTTCGACTTCGGTTCGATCGTACACTGCTTCGCGAGTTCTAGTCTGTTCATCGTGTCCGATCCGTCCTGAACAAGGCCAGAACGAAATCACATTTCTGCCTTAAGCAGTGACCAAGATTCGTGTCAGACGCAGGAGAGCCGTAGGTCGATGGACATTAGGGTGTCACCAAGAGAGGAGGACTTCACTGGGTGACGTCAGCACAGGGGCGAATTTAATCTGCTTTGAACCTCAATCAACTATATGTTGCCTGTATGTTGATGAATTTCGGCTGTGGATTCACACGATATCGTTAGATAAGCAAGCAAACTTGTTTCTCATTGCCACGGCAAGCATTAACCTCAGCAAACGTAATTGCAACAAACACATCATTTTAGCTCAATAGTGACTCACTTCACAAAACACGTTAACTCCAACAAAACCCTGGTCAACCCCAGTTTCCTTTCTTTAGTTTTTTAGATACAATGTCAAAAGTCTTTCAAAAATATACGCTAGTGCACGCATCTCGTACTCTGTGCACCCGCATAAGCGTTCACTGACGTGAGTTACCACATGGACTGTGTAGAGTCAACCTGATCACTATGATCTACGAGTCTACAAACAATTTAATTGTGCTCACTACAGTTATTCTTGCTTTAGGAGAGTATCCATTCTATTAACAAAACCATTCATTCGGCAAGCTTGATGTGCAACTACGACGCTACTTTACCTTCCAGGCGTTCAGATAGTGGTTCATGGCTGTGTATGACGGAAAGAAGACCAGCAAACCACCCGGCGAGGCGTGCGCGATCTCTGCCAGCGTGCTCCCGAGCTCCATCGCGTGTCGTGTGTCGCTGCGCGTCTTGAAGGTCGATTCGAGTTGTCCGCCTGCAATTCCGCGCGTCATGGTCGCGACGAAAATCTGATGCTTGTCGATGACGTGATCGTTTTCCAACGTAATGGGGAAATCCCTAAGCAAAAAAATACGATCTCGGTAGTATCAATGCTCTCCAACGTTGTCTACATATTTAGACAGAAGCAAATCGATTGGGAATACACCGACGACTGCGAGCGCATAACGGTTGGATACAGGTTCCCACAATGCCAACACACGGCGTCGACGCCACAGACGCTAAGCATAAGCAGACATCTGACTGCGAGGCCTCTAAACGTTGTGTTGCAAGCATTCCTGCGATGAATTCCGACAAGGTCTGTTTTTGCATTACGCGAAAATTGAAGCGTTCATTTTGCGGTAAACTGCTTTAAAAAAAGAACCGAGTCTGATTTTCTTCACTTTTCACGTTGTGGTTGATTTTGTTACAACAGCGCCAATGCTCTACTTCCTGAAGCGCCTCAGAGAAAACTATAATGTAGTCTTGTTAATTATATTGCTACAGACACACCATGTTTGCTTAAAGCATAATCTGTACCTTGACAAACGTAAATATGTACTGCCTTCGTCATAGTTGTTTCAGACATCGTAAGGCCACCTTGCATGAGTTTTCGTAGCTTTCCCTGAGACTGACTTACGAAAACTAGCATTCTGAACTCATTCTGCAGTTTCTTTCTGCTTCGAGGACGCCAGGACTTCGATAAACGAAACTTCAGCGCATGCATTTCATAACATCCGTGCTCGAATCTTACGACATTTCGTTTTTAGCCCTGATGAAAATAGTTGCACCAACTTCGAAACGTTGGCAAGTTTTTGACGTGTTTTTATGTTATTATCGCCAGTGGAGCCTGATTGAAGTTTTGTTTATTCTGCAGTTGCACAACATTGTGTGCACGCCATAGTTCGCTAACTGGTTCTTATAAACCTTTTGTTCGATGCACGTGCTTCACCAAACTTTCCGTATAGATAGATTGTTATTTGAGTATCGCTTTTTGTTGCTCAGCGTTCAACCGTTTGCATTTTACTTTCTCCGGCTTGCTGACCAGGCGTTCAGCGAAAACGTTCCACTTCAAATCATAATAACAAATACAACATATCTGTTCAGCGCAAGCAGTTCAGAATAATATTGTTCTACATGTGGCAGACAGTCAAAAAAGCAAGAAAATTTTGTGAATCTATGATATAAACCAAACCAAGTTTACAAAAAAAACAATAAAAAGAATTAAAGCCGTCACTGAGAGACCCACTATACTTCAAGGAGACACCCCATGCAAAGTCATACGTGTAGGTTTGCTGAATGGGTCCTAACAGCGAATATCTTCGCGAACAAGGTCGTCGCTAACGGAGCAAGTAAATTTCGACTACAGTTACTACGTTTCCATGTCCGACCAAAGATCGGCTGCGCCGTGTGTCTGCCAAGCCGACGTAAGTCGGTCTTTTGCTGTTTCGGCTTCCATGTCCATAACGTCATTCGTGCGTGACGGTCGCTTAGACAGATAAGCCTGCCGCTGTTGTCGATTGCTGAGAGCGCCAGTTTTTGCTGAGATACATGAATCGTGTTGTGCACATCTTACTATTATTGCTAATATTCTGAACATCCGTGATGAAAATGATTAAACCTTATTATGAAATTAATTGAAAACAGACAAGTGCAACGTGATGCCTTGCGAAGGACTGCGGGGCCAGCTATTCGTGCAGTTCATAAACCATTTTTGAGCGAGCCAAGGAGGCTTGGAACGCAAAAACGTGAAGTGAAATTACAAGTGGTACTGTTTTACGGCCGATTGAACTGTTGAAGGTAAACATAATGTTGGCTGCAATGGCTGTTTTCGACTTGACAGCCCAAAATCAAGCTGTAGCCTGCAACACAATAGCCTAGGTCTGTACCAGATATTCAACGATAATCGTATATTTAGCAGGTTTGTACAATGATACTGCACAAGACTTCGGCTTTTTCGACGTGTGAATGCATACTAAATTGCATTAGCAGTATTATAATTCCATCACTGAACGTCAACTTCACACAAGCGTCTTATAACACATGTGCGAAGCACGCAGTTTCAGACCCTGCACGAGAAGCCAGCAAGTTGTCTGCAGGGTCGGATCCAGGGGATTGGGGCGATCGCCCCCCTAAAACCTAAGAAAGTAACTTTATTCACCATGATTTTTTACAATTCGGAAAACAGCATTCGAGATATAAGGCAATTCTGTCGTCCATTGTTTTGTCACTTTTTCGTTTTGTTAAGTGGGAATTTGGTGGATAAAAAGACACTACCAATAATTCCAATCAAAACATCATTCCCATGCCCTCGAATAGCAGAAAGTCATAATTGCGTTTGACATGCCGCCGTCTTGAAACACATAACAACCACTTGGCCGTCTTGAAACACATAACAACCACTTGGCCGCATCAGCTTTTCAGACGTGGGTAGAGCATTCAAGAGCAACTCACACTTGCAGCTCGGCAGCAAATGAGTCGATCGGAGTCAGCGTGCCACTCGTCAGTATAAGGTTCCTGGCACCGGCGCCGACCAGATCCTTCATGGCGTAGCCGGGGCTGAAGCACCAATATGATAAAGTCCTGCCTGAAGAACAAAACGAAATGGAGCGCGTTAGCAACGACGCCGGGGAAGATAGAGGCTGACATGGTCTGCGGAGCAGTCGCACATAGAAAGGCATGTTCGATATTGAATAGAAAGGATGGTTTGCTGGAGCTGCGTCACGAGTAGAGTGAAACGTTCTGCGTCTTTGCAGCGATGTAAATTTGCAGCAATCAAGGTTTATATTTCCAGCCGGAACCGGACTGGGCCAGAAATTTTTTAATCCGACTGGAACCGTGCTATTTTTTTGCCTTTGAATTTTTACCCTTGGAAGTGTCACGAGTGATCAGCAGTACCCATCTCCGCTTACTTGCATCGGGGTCACGCGGCTACTTTCATAGTAAATGCTACATTGGTTGCAAGCCAAGTCAGTAGCGCACCGCGCGAGAATCATTTTGTTACATTCACCCGTTCATACAGAACGCGTGACTGAACAGGTCGAAAGAACCGCTTTTCAAGTCTTCAGTATGACCTGACCGGGAATCGAACTCATTCCACCAGCTTCAGTGGCTCGTGTCTAACCCAGTTTAGCACTTACCCGGTCTTTAAAGTGACTCTTATTGGAAATGCCAGTAACATTTTGCGGTTGTTTCAGTGTCAGAAAAAATGGAATGACTTTAGGCTGTTTTCACTGCAATTTTCATAAACACCAAAACACCTGCCTGTGTATTGAAACATCAGTTTATTTCATCAGCATGCTTACGCAAACTAGAAACAAGTCTGAGTACATCTATGCCTAACCAGAAAAAGAGTTTGAACCCAAATTTCAGAAAATTCAACTCTTAAGCACCAGAGTTCTTGGTTCAAGCAGCGGAAGTAAATACCATCGTGAAATTGTCTGATTGGACGACAGTTGCATCTGGTTCATAAAAAAATTATGCCGTGGTAAGTTTTCCAGCAATCATAAGAAAAAAGATTTTTTTTCGTAAAAAGCCAAAGTCTGAAACGAACACCCGCGGCAGCGACAAGCAACACTGCGGTTTAACTTGCTTCTTCACTTACTCGGTTTGAGATTGATCTTGGCCTTGTCTTTCATCCACAGGTCTTTCTTGCCTGTCGTGGCTGTATTCTCGCACACGTGCACGCGATAGTATTGGGACACTTCTTCCTTGTTAAAGGCGGACGAAGCACCGATCGGGTCGAACGCGGCAGAAGGTGAACTGAAGACGGTTTTGACGACCTCGGAAAACTTCTGCAGGGCGACGCCTCTCGTGCGGAACGAATTGCTCACTGTCGAATCGGCACGACTGGTATGCTTTTTAAGCGCGCAGCTAAACTAAGAGCACAATTTAGCAGAGAATTGTAAACGGGCCTCATTTTGAAGCTCGAAATCACAAGCCTGAACCCGTCCCTGGCCCGGCATATATTTTTGGAGCCCGATTTCGGCCCGAAAGCAAAACATACCGAGTGAGTCAAGATATGCGCAACCGCGGGGTATTGGTGGCGCAGCAAAGTAATTATGATTAAATTATTCACAATTAATGATCATTTTTTATTGAAGATTTAATCAGCTCGATTGCATAAACAGTACCTGGCGACAGAAGTGTCCGTCGTTGCGAAAAAAAAATTGCATGCAGGCCCAAAAATTTCGACTAACTTAAACCCGGCTCGACTTACAACTCTGGCTTAGAAAAATCGATTTAAAGGCCAGACTCACGAGTTGACAGATAAGAGGATACTTTGTCCATGAGCTGAAGCAGAACTTCGTACGTTGAAAACGTAAGATTAACGTGAGCGAAGAAGTCAAATATGTATCTGGTAAAACAAATCACGTGAAAGATTTGCCTTTGAAGACAAGTATAAAATCAAAATCGACAACAAATGGTTCAGCACAGTGGTTTTCAACCTGGGGTCGCGAACCACATTTGGAGGGGTCGCGTGTAGATAATTCATATATAGCTGTATCCCATTTGCTTTATTCGAGGTTCAGATGGGGGTCGTTGGGTTATAGTGGTTGCTATAATGGGTCGCGGTACAAAAAGGTAAAAAACCACTGGTCGAGCACAACACCACACCAAAGATGAACGAACAATAAGGCTTGTCTAGACAGGCAGCAACTATTTAAGACGAACACCAAGCATTTAGCCAGTTGGCAAAAAGCAACGTATAGCAAGGAACTCTACTTCCTTCGACTGTAACATTGCCTAAAGCCTAACGATCGCTTTGCACATAATCGTGATATTTTTGTTAATTAGCGAAAAGCATTTTTGCATTGTTTTCCACAATTCAGTCAAGAGTAGTCTGAAAGTGCGACAGAGGGATGGCAAAATTATTTCCAATACAGCGATAGCGATGAGCACGACGACATTTAAACGTAATAACAGGTGAAAGTGAACTTCAGGGTTTCAAGAAGTAATTGGGAGGCATAAATCGAACGTCACAGCAACTCTCTCGCCAACTCGTCAAACAAAACGTCAAGCCTGAGACCCGTAGACTCAGCAGTGAGCTTTCTCGAAAGTTATGAAAAAAGCTCACTTTACAACGTTGCTTAACTCGCCCAAGCAATTAATGCGCCGCATTTAACGCTTTAACACTTGGACACAAAAACACTCGTTTTGTGAAAAATCACGGGCACCTACTTTCCTTCAAATGCCCGACTTTTGGTAGAAGGTGGAAGTTCAATCTGATCAAGGACGCTTTCCAACTTCAGGAAGAGTGATTTCAGCAAAGCCAGCTCTTGCTTATCGAAATCGGACAGCGCTAACAAAACAAGAAGCGGCGGCTCAGCCTATAACACCAAAATGTGCACATGCTGAGTTTCAACGCATGGCGGTGGCTTGTTACAATCGCCAACAGGGTAAGCGGTGTGTGTGTGTGCCTCGCGGTAAAGTTGAGCAGTGGAGCGTCCTCGCTTGTTTTACGCATGACTTTTACTACGGGGCGACTTGTTGTCAATTCTATTGTACTTGTTTGCTACTGTATTCTATCAGCAGCTTTTCTTGTTGCGAAATATTTACTGGCACAGTTTCAGGAACGTAATAAATCAAGTTGTGAAGGCTGCGGAATAGTAATGTTATTGAAAACCTGAGTCAACAACCGCAGCTTCGCGTGATTTTTTATCAAAAACGCATTGCTTTGGAATGGACACGATGCTGCGCAATGTACAAAATCATATGTTGGATTCACAATGAGAGAAGATCTGGATCAACTCAAATGCACACTCTTTATTCTGTGAACATACTGTCCGATACATGAAGGAGTATACGTTATTTTTTGTACAAAATGGATGAACCCAGCGTCGCGTTTGCGCCAGTGATTATTACTATTAGTTACAATGATACACCACTTCAACATGTTACGAAAAACATCGTTTTTCACGATACGCAACTTTTAGACCACCCAAACTTTAACCCCAAACAGAGCCTAAACATTGGGTCCACGCACAGTCGCACAATCACTGAACACATTGAAAGAAATTAGACGCCAAAAGGTGTAGTCCGTGAGGAATTGCGGGAAAGATTCGTGCCTTGTATTTTTGACACAAGGCGAATAGGTTGTAGTATCGTAGAAATTCGTTATGGCCGACCAACAGCTTCTGCCTAGCTAGGAAAAATACCGGCTCGCCAGTGTTTCGACGTAAACACAGACACAACCTTAACAAGTATTGGAGCTAATTGTTCACCGCGTATGCCTCGCTGTCAGTCAACCTTCATCAAAAATTATCGCTAAGAATTGAATTTCCGTCAGACTTGTTTGACGCATCGCTTAACCTCTTCTTCACCTTAGCTCCCGAACCGGTTTGCTTCTTGATCGAAATCGACATTTTCGCAGTCCTGTTTCAAACAAGGAGACGAGCCTGAACCTTTACGCGACTCATTGGTCAATACCTGAAGCTTCGCCGGCTTCGTGGCCGTCAGCCACAGTTCCGGTATCAGCGAACTTGACGACGGCCTTTAGCAGGTCATTGACTTCATCGATGCAATTTGCAAGGTCCAACGAAGTAATGTCGAACGACGATGCTTCCTCGCACTGTTGTTCCTGCGACGACCGTTTAAATTATTAAGATCATCAAAGCAGGCTAAGTTGTTACACGTACAAGCAATTAAAGACTTGGAAAATGGAGTACGATCGAACCAATTACGAAGGATTAGTAAACAAAAATGGCAGCTTGTCACGTAGAGCATCAAACCGCGTCGCCAGATGAAAAAATGCAGGATCTTTTAAATATTTTAAACTCAAGAAATGTGAATACAGCATCGGGGCATCAGATTCAAACATAGGATTGATGCGATTATATTCCTTTAACTGCACATATCCAGAGGAAATGTAAAACAAAGTACTGGATAACTGACATGAACCACAAAGTAAAATTGCGCACTCTTCAACCAAACAACAAGCACATGCGCGATACGTTTACCAGGAGCTGGCATCACCTGCAGTCAAGATTGCTCTAAAAACTAATAATCAGTTATATAAGAAAGATCGAGTACCAGGTTATGAGCTTCATCAACGATTATGACACTCCCAGAGATATCGAGGTTTTGCGACCTTCTCGACTTTTTGTCCAAAAGGTAATTATACGGGGTGAAGATGACAGCGCAGTTTGACTGCTTTGAAAGTTCTCGCTCAGAGTAATACGGGCAGGCGCTTCTTTTGCGACCAGTTGTAACTAGTTCTTCGATGTCCATGACCTCCAAGGTGAAGACACCGCTTTGGCACGCAGCTGGGTATATAATATAAGACAACACTTGAAATAGATAAAAGCTGTTCTTTGCAAAATGTTTACGGATGAATATATCCCGAGATAGCAGTGTTAATTATGTTCTTGCATCGGCACTACCTCTTCGGCTTTAAAGGCCCTTCACTTTCGTGACAGTCCCCCCTTGCCTTCATGAGCACAATCGACCAACTAACAGCGAACAACCTTTCTCAATGTCTGCAATTATTTGTACAGGTTTCGTCACACTACACCAGCAGGGCAAGCCAGTCGCTTTTGCTTGAAAAAAATTAGAAAAAGCTTGTGTTTGCAAGGCTTTGATATGCTCAACAATGCTACAACTATCAACTACAGCAACGAATAGCTTATTTTGCGCAAACACTGTCAAACAGGAAAAAATACAAAAATAAGCTTGCGGTCAAAGCTAAATGAAGTTATCTGACAAAAATTCCTTTCGCTTCTTATCAGTCAAAAACGTTCCAAGCCAAAAACACTAGTTCAAATTACTGCAAGGTTATGAATATAACTGGTTTGGTAATGAATGTTGCTGAATTAGTTCGTTGTTTCATCGTGACGCCACAATGCAGTTAAATTCTCAAATAGCGAATAAAATGATAACAGTATGTCTGCTGAGTCTGAAGACCTGGACGACTCATACATTTACAAAAACGCTTTTGATAACAGCGGTGAATGAGGGCTCGAAGAAACCCAAACATAAATTACATTAGACATGACCTTTCTTAAGCTAGCTTAGCATAGTTGCTAAGCACCTGTTGGAAGCTTTTTCACTGGCTGAGCGGTACACACGGGAAAAAAAGAGAATTACGGACAATTTTATTTTCACATTTCAGACAAAACTAACATTACGCAGCAATAACACACATTACTTCATAAATGCTTCAAGTCTATTTCAACGACAAGATAGCTATCGAAGTTTCTGGTTTGAAAGCCGTAGTTTCATTAAAATCCAGTTGCAAAACCACGCACCAGTTGCTTCTCTGTTTATTAACCACTGTAGTGAAATCCTAGACTCTCTTCTGTCCACTCTATACGTCGTTTTTCTTTTCATACTTTGGACATTGAGTATCCACGATTTTCAGCTATTTTTGCGATGCATTCGAGACCAGACAGTTAGTGAATCCGTTACCACGTTTATTTGCTACTGTTTCATCGAGTCCCGAAACAATGAAGCACTATTTATTGACAGCCTGCAAGCCATGCCGCAAGTGAAATTACGTCATTTGTTATGAAACGCACATCAAAAAGATATTAGAAAGCTTTAAATCATGTTTTGGATGAAATACTAAAACTACATTCTAATAACGGGAAAACAAAGTTTAATTCATAGGCAAGATATGTGTTTAATGGAAAAAGACGCTTGGCAAATGATTATTTCAGAAAACAAAGGTGACTTGGGTGAAAAAATTGTGTTGTCAAACCACTCGATGACACTTGTAATGAAACAACTATGAAAACATGAACAAATTAATCAGCACAAAAGTATTTGGCGTTGTGCAAACGGCAAAAAAACTTTCATGCTTTTTCACCTTCAACGTTGTTGTAAAAATGGCACAGGTGTTTGTTTACTTTATTTCTGCACATATGAACCATTGTTTGATTGTTCATTTCTCGGGAAACATCAGGGTGAATGCACATCTGTTCGCGCGAACCCAGGATGCTGATCGTAACACTGCCAGAAATCCAAGTTTGTGCAAATTACAAACACGCGCACAAGCAGTCCAAGCTTTCAACACAAACAGCAGCAGAGAAGTTAGATTATCAAAATCTTTAGATCAATGTTCTCATGCAAGTTCTGACTTGAAGAGTGCAAAATAATGACATTATCAAAATGATTTCTAAGAACCACACTAAATCTCATTCTGGAGATTTGGTTATCACCCAGAAAAAACAATACATGCATGCAATTAACTTTTGGTAAAATTTCATGATTTTTATTAATTTTTTCCAAACTGTATACAAATTTCAGTAGACATTCTTAGATGTTTTACACTTTAGGTTAGGGATTAATTCCTTGTCTGAAACACTGCGTCCAATATGCAATCAGTGGCAAATAACAACAGTTCTAGAATGTTAAATGAGCAGACTATGGAACTATCTTCTATAATCTATTGCAATTTTTGCAAATGCAAGACTCCATAGCAACATTTGAACTAATGTCTATTCAAGAGCAGATCCAGCATGCACAAAAAACAATTTGCTGACCATTTCAAAAACTGAATAGCTCTACTTATCTTCATTTCAAAAAATTCTGATCTCTCATCAATAAAGAGCAAGATCAAAAGGTAAAACAACGCAATTTAAATACTTGATGATTTTTAAATTCATATAACTGATGCCCATATAAAGCCTTAATTTCACCACTTTCCCTAACAGCAGTGATTCTCAGCTTAACATTTCAGGACCACCAGTGTCCACCTGGAATTTATAGTGGTCCACACTGACATATGTGCAATTACAGTTTTATGCAAGAAGCATAAATATAATGAGACAGTCACAAATGTTGCTGCTGAAAGCCTTATTTCATCGCATAGCAGCCATTTTTATCTTCAAATATAGATCAGCATGCAATTACCCAATGAGAACCTTTACTAAAACCTCACAAGCACAGTACTCTCATATCTGAACACACAATACAAACAGTGTTCAACAGAGGTAAAACAAGGCAACACCAAAGAGTCAGGACAAAGAGTCTTGGTGTTACACGCCTAGCAAATTGTTTTGATGTTTCACCACATTTAAACCATTTTTCTACATTTGCCCAGGGTTCTGGAATTGGTGTTGGAGTCGCAAGGAGTCAGAGGTTTTCATGTGCAGTCAGCAGTCTGATTCCTAAGAACGCTAGAAGTTGGAGTCAGATTTGTTTGTTCAACTCTGGAAGTCCAATTGGAGAAATTTTACATCACACTCCTAAGTTGTGAATTCCTGTTGAAATGGTACAATTTCTTTTGAAGTTTTGTTGAAACAGAGAATTCTTGCCGTGTACCACAATTTCCGTTGGGTGCTAGTTGCTACATTCTTGACAGCCAAACTTCATTCACTTTTTGTTGAGGAGTTGGAGTTGGTGTCGGAGTCAGAAATTTTGAATAGGTCTGGCATGTTACCTCCAACTCTGCAACCCTGGTTTGGCTTGATAAAACTTGAAAACTACACAGTACACAAACCCAGGGTTGAGTTCATACTTTTGTGATTTTGTAGTATAGTTGGGCATTTGCTATGGATACTTCCACATTATGATACAACCACTATCATTGCGCATATTTACTGCCATAGTTCAGCAAGCCCAGGAATTCTTCCACAGATTAGCAAGCCCAGCAATGCTTCATGTTACATTAGGGCATATTTAAGAAGTAGCAATAAATTTGTAGATATGAGCTAATTCAGGTTAAGTGATTATTTTCTGTTTGATGGTTTGTCAACCAGAAAAGCAGATTAAGTGAATCAGACATGCAGATATACAAATGAAGTTTAGTCAGATAAATACTGTATCGGAGGTCTCAAGCATGCAGCATGTGGCCCACAAGAGCATTTAGTGAGACCCACGATGCATTTTTAAATGTTTGAATAATTAACCATTATTTGCTACTGTTTAAAGTGCCCAGACAGCAAGTCAGCAAGTTCCTTTTAATTGAATGTAGAGATGAAAGATATGTATTTCACAGGAAACAAACTGCTGCAAAACCCATCTCTAGTAAGGTTCAGCTACATCAATTACACTCAGCTTTCTTATTACACAAACATATCTTTGCAGTTTATGTTGATAAAAGGATAAAAATAACATTGGTAAAACCATTGTTTTCTTATTATGTTATCTTTTTTATTGATATTTTTGTTACAATAAAAGTTTTCAATGTGACTATCAGGTTACATTACAAGCCCTCATTTAGCCCTATGAACAATTGTAGTTATATCATACCTCTTTCCATAAGATGTCTGTTTTAATTCTTTTACAACTTGTGAAAGCTGAGAATGTGTGCGAGAAGCATAAATAATTTTGGGAATTTGAGGTGATGCTTCTTGATTAACATCAGCATTCCAACCATTTATCTGAAAAGAATTGGCTCATATTGCATCAAATGCATGACACAAGAAAACATTTGTATAACTTTCATAAAGTATCGTGTTGGAATCAAATAATAAAGATAACAATGAAAATGTACAGCAAAAACAGAAGCACTTCAAATACAGACATCATTTAAAATGTTGGAAGCCAAAAAAAAACTCTGNCAACTTATATTTTCATTTAAGATGCACTTGTCACATTTAAAAGCAAACCAAGCAAAATTTATAAGTCTACTTTATTTACCTCAGGTTCACAAGATTTTGTTTCCACCAATTTATGCTTCCTCCAAGCAAGTGACGCACAAAGAAGACAAAGTGTTTTACCAGTCCCAGTAGGTGACTCCAAGATAGCATTAGCTTTGCTTTGTAAAGCTTCAATTACTTTTGCCATATATGCCATTTGCACATCATATGGTTTGAAAGGAAAATCCACAGAGATTCCATTTATATCAAATGAAGGCATGATCTTGGATAACTGAGACTTATGTTATAAAGGCATGTTTGATCTGATGTTTAAAAAAGCGACAAGATTCTGAAAGGTGAACAATTTGATTGAGTAAGAGGCTAGCAAAGAGATGCACAACCAACAGCAACAAAACAGTCACCTACTACATTTTTCTAATTTCAAATACCACTACTAGTACTACTGGTCAAAAATAAATAAATGCTCCAGTTCTTGCAGACTACTAGTCTACTGCTGCAGTGCTGCCATAGTCCAACACCAATACCGCTCATGCAAAAATAAACAAAATCAAAATGCACTCTCTGCAGTTTATATTTATACCGGTACTATAGCTACAGTACCTCAGGGCGGCCACAAATAAAATCCAAGCTTAGAATATATTACAACTTACTTAAGGATTTAGTTTTACTTTCAGTCGTTAACCTCAATTATTTTTATTTTTCTCACTTTAACCCAAACCCTAACCTGACACACTTACCTAAACACGAATTCCTAACCGCTAATAATCAGTTTTATCAGCGTGTTTGGTTTGTAGAAAATTGCTGTATGCATGCGTACTGTACATGGTCGGTGGTGATGGTGTGAAGTCAGAAATTTACACCGGGGTTGTTGGCGCCAGCATCTGATGAAGATCTGGACCGTATGGTGGCGCTGCACGTAATTTAATTGAATTTAATTTATTTGTTTATAGCAGTGATTTTCAACCAGTGTTCCGCGGAAAACTAGTGTTCCGTGAAAGATCGTCAGGTGTTCCGCAGGAAATTTGATAAGTTTGACTAGTGTTCC
>JGI24158J21664_10007355_pt1 | contig 14629 bp, 12 predicted proteins | sample Ectturendosymbi3_FD_21664 | JGI IMG/M metagenome (IMG submission 21664) | reverse complement strand
AAGTCAAGCTTTGGTTTAGCTTCAAAGTTTTGGTTTTAGTCAGCAATTGTGAAACATTTGGTACCATGGATTTGTTATTTTTTCCATAGCAACCACAAAGTCACATAACCTTGAGCCACCTTTGGTTTGCTTTCGTATCTTGAAAAGAAGGTGGTGTTGTCATCGCGCAATCTTTACGACGTCATCCTCAGCGGGAAAGAAATCAATGTATGCAACAAACCCTGTTTCTGGCATAAGGGCTTTGTGGACAGATGCACGGCGGTCGAGAAAGATTGGGCCTGAGAACAAGCAAGGCGTGCAATCCCTCTGTTGACAAATTAGGTCCTGGTTGGGTGATTGTAATGATGCCACTGGAAATTTATCAGTTTCAAATGAATTTTTTTCTTTAAAACACAAGTATAGGCTATCCAGGTAATATCAATAACTTTTGGAGTGAATGAATTGGTATTTCAGTTTTTGGAACATCGCGAAATGCTAAAATATTTATTCCAACAATAATTCAAATTAAGCAATTTGAAATGGAACGCATACGGTCTGATCATCTGAGCAAAATTGAAAAAAGTAAACAAATTGCCGAAGATGCCAAGACTGTTTTTGCGCATACTGACGAACGTGCATTTCTAAGGTTTACAGGCGTACGATCGTTTGTTCCACAGCGGATTGAGGTTTGCAAGCAGATTTTGCAGTCAGTTGTGCAGTTGACTCTCAAGAGAACAATACACTGTGACCCACATACAACTAAAATCTGTGTCTTTCACATGAACTCGAGCGCGATTGAAGATAGACATTCACTGTGGTGAACGTGTTGGTTGAGGTCACTGCTTCGAATTACCAAACAATAAGCGTATTTCCAGAAATATTAAGATTTTGAAAACGCTGAAATACCCGACAAAAGCTGCAATTGCAAAGCTCTCTTACTTGCGAAACTCTCGTTTCCAACGTTAATTGGGTGACACAAATGCACAAACGGTTAATAAAAAAAGAAATAAAATGTGTTTGCCTTGGCTAAGTTTTTGTGATTTTTTTTCATTTATGCCAGGAAAACGATAAGCTTCTCAAAACAACAACAATTAAAAGCTCTAGGTTTCTTGCAAGCTTTCGAGGAATCAACTAACTGGGCTCTACTTTCATGATTTTACGGTGATTCAGACTTGCTCATGTCTGTTTACGAATAACTAGTCTCCACAAAGGCGATGAAGTTGAATCAGTCAAAAATTTTTTGTAATTAGGAAATCGATTTCACGTGAAACTACGCATCATCCTCAGTCTCAAAATCTGCAAGCAATGGTTACGGGTGAAATATTGAAAGGCTAAAGTAAGACCAGAGAAAGCAAGCAAACTCAAGATTAAAAGGAATAAAGCAAAAAACAAGCTAAGGCAAGCAAAACTGGAAAATCCTGTACGTCATGTTCAAATAATTGCTTTCACTAAACGTGAAAAACTATCTGACGCCAATTACGAAGTAACAAAATCACAGCTGGTACAATGCGCAAATAGAATGGCGGTCGTAAGGTTGGCAGAGGTACTGTAAGGAGCGCCTTCAAAATTAAATGGTGAACTTTGAGAAAGGAATGTACAAAAATCGGTAAATGAAACCACGAGTGTGTGGTGGGAAGGAGGGCAAAGAAATGCGGAATGGGAAAAATCAATGAACATCGCAAAGGTGTGAAACAATTATTTCATGCGATGGAGGATCATGTTTCACACATTAATTTGTGCGTTAGATTTGTTCATCTTTTTATCTTCACTGATATCTACAGAGTGCAAACTGTGTTGTTCTACAAAGGCAACAGTGTAAGACTCATGAATAGGTGATTTATTTATGATGCCATGGAACCAGGGGTGCAGTGTGGAAGGAGCGCGTTGCAACGGCGTTCCCACACCTTTTTGCACTACAGTAACGTTACGTAAAGGTTTAGATTGTGCATTACAATTTCTACATGTAGCGAATTGCGATAAGTAAAGGAGCTTTTTGCGTGTGAGGGCATCTAAGCAATATTTGGTGGTAGAGTTCGGCTTTAACCTAAATCAGTTGTGTTTTGGGATTGGAGTGGCGTTCCCACACTCCTTTTTTAGCACTACATCATTGCATGGAACAATGAACAATACCACGATAAAGCTATCTGGTCGCTGTCATCCCTATAATCCGATTTGTTCCAAGTACCTCGGTGCAATGTACAGATCTTAGAAAATTTGTTTATGTTTGGTTAACCTATCGTTTGTGGCATATCACGCAAGTCGACACATAAATACCATAGTTTGCACATGTCAGGTTTTGAATAAGCGGAAAAGTTTAATTTTTTGTCAGGATGTGTGAAAAAGTTGGGACCATGGATTTGTAATGTTTTTCATGGCAACCACAAAGTGCACAGTGCTTGCGAGGACCTGACGCACCTTCGGTTTGATTTTCTGTCTTAACTAAAGTAAGGTGCTTCCAGTTTGTTAATTTTTGTCAAATTGTGGTATGTCTTTTGTAGGTAACCATTGCCTTAGTTTTTCAGCTTTTTTTTGACAGAGTTATCAGGTGGGGGAATGATGTAGTCCAAACCTGTAGGTTATCCTTGTTGTCACATTATGGGGAGCGCAGTCTTCTTCCCAATGTGATGCTATTGCTGAGGCGGATCACTCTTTCTTTAAGTCGATTTAAACTGGTGAGGCAGTCTTCTTTCCTTTGATTGAGTCTCCTCAATCTTATTGCTTCTCCAAATAAGACTGATTTAACCGTCGCATTTGGATGGTGCGATTTACCGTTAAGAACTTCCTTCCTTCCGCTGTGGATTTTACAACGTCCTTAGCGACAAATCCAAAATCGTCTATTTATGCAATGATTTGTCTAGAAATTCTACTTCACTCGTCTGGTCAGCTGTGCAGGCTTGGCGAAATGTTAGTTCCAAGCCACTGTGGGCAAATGCTGAAGTTATCGCCTGTCGAATGCGTTCATTTGGAGTTTCTAACGGGGTTATCCTATTACACCATTGATGAATCTACAGAAAAGTTCTGATTCACTTAGAACACCAACAGTTTGCTGTATGATGTAATGCACATTAATGTTTGCAAATAAAACAGAGTGATAAATATTATTATCATTGTTAATAATTCCATTTTTGGGTATTTAGTTGGTTGCCATACTGGGTGAGAACTTTGTTAAGACAAATTTTGTTCAGTTCAGCAACGATTTTGTGTGCCTTGGTATTGAAAACGGAATGCTTCTCCAATGCGCATTCAAAAACTTTATTCATAGTGTCTCTGCACAAGCTTGAGTAAAGTGTTTTGACATCTGCCGCCACAATCTTCCCAAAACATCTTACTTCAAACCAAGGAAAATCCCCAAGGAAGGGCAGGACCGAAGACTTTAAAGATGAGTGCATCTTTGGCATCATTGAATGAATGCAAGGTTGACATTCATGCGGCGAGGATTTCCAGCTATTTACAATCATTGTGTCACTGTAACTGTGGTACTGGCTCTTGGATCTCAACATTTACTTTGCATCACAACCACTAGCCCACAACTCGAAGTCTACAACAGATTTTCCTATCTGGGATCCGTTATCAGTTATTCCAGCAGCTGTGACGACGAGACTAAACAGCGCATTGGCAAAGTCTCCAGTCTCCACCAATTTCGGACGACTTATAGTCTCTCATGTGGAACAATAAGTATATCTTCATATAATTAAAGACCAGACTTTACTGCATGTATACTGAGCATCCTTCTGGTTTGCAACGAGACATGGTGCACGTACCATCGCTAAAGGGCCATTGTTTCGGGTCAATTTCATAATGAACCGCACAGACCTGAGACCAGGGCGTCCGAAACTACGCAACAAAGACGTAACCAACGTGACACGGCGGAGTTTAGTACCCCCTGTGCTCCTTGAAAACGATGGTTGCGAACCAAGGGGCATGGCGTGATGTCGTGGGGAAGGATTTTCATACCTTTAGCAACAAATACCTTCGATGTTTAAAGAAATGCCGTGTTCACTGATGTCAACGACGGCAAGGGCCATACGTTTCATTGTGTGCGATAGTGGGTTGCCCGTGCACCAGTGGAAAAAAATGCTGTCACAAAGCAGTCGTGGTAAACCGACGGGAGATCAGATGCTGAAATGCTGGTGTACCGAAATAACCAATTCAAAGTGCCTGCATTTTTGAGCATTCATTATTTATGCCTTTAGTGCTTAAAGGAAACTGTAAGCTAGCCCATGGGATGCATTTTTCTGTCCCGTCTTGTCCCACGCCAAGGCAACTTGCGACTGTCCCAGGCAGGGCTCTCACAAATGCAACTCCAAAAATCCCTAGAACAGTACCAAAAAATTGCTAAATCTGTGGTGGTGCAGCGTAAAATCGGAATGCCATTATAAATGTTAAAAAAAGAACCAAATATGATTAGGAAAATGAACTAAAATAGTTCATTTTACACATTCTCATACTTTTCCAAAAATCCCTAAATCCCCAAAGAATCCCTGAAAAGGGTCAAAAGTCCTAACCTAGGGACAAAATCCCCAAAAGTGAGAGCACTGGTCCCGGGAATCTCACGAAACTAGTAATATGTAGTACGTTACTGTACATCATGTGCCTGTCTAATGCCTGGCCTCTGCAGAGCACTTGGATAAAGCATTCTGCAACCCATAATTAGGAAAGAAATGAAAATCGGGTCTCTCTTTTAGATGGCACCTAAAATGAGCAACAACGTTATTTTCCGGGACCTAGCACCAATACACCATGGTACTAACGGTACTGACCCTCTAAGCCCAATATTTACTGTGTTGCGAGCGTATAATAGTGGTTTTCAACTTCAAATTCCTGCTATACAAAATTAAAATTACTTACGATGGAACATGGGACGAATCTGAAGTCCACTGCCCCATCCCACAAATCCGCATCCGCACGCCAGATTTTACATCGGCTTTTGTCCATTTCATGCTTTAGTGTAAAATTTTCGTTTTTGGTGTAATTTGGGGAATGGAAAATAAAGCAATGTTAAAATCATATATATTGGTTTGGTGAAAATTCCATTTAGTTTAAGCTGCAACTCGTTTTCACATCGAGCTGGCTGAGCGATACAATGGCAGAGCAGGCACCTCTCAGAACTGTGTTCGATTTCCGGTTGAGTCACGCCAAAGACTTGAGAAACGGTACTGGCTGGCTTTTCATCCTCGCACCCGGCTTTTATGGTTGGGTGCAAGCGCAAGCTTCACGCGCGATACCGCAGTGACTTGCTTCCATTGCCGCATTAGCAGCTGCTTGGACCATGGCGCATTGTAAGCAAAGACGGGCGACCACAGACGACTCGTGCCGCTCTATTTGGAGGAGCAAAGTGAGTACAATGCCGGTATTTTGCCGTCAAAACTTCTTTGCTTTGCTCTCCTAAACTGTTGATCGCGTCTTGTCCGTGTGATATGTCATCAAGATCCCCATCGCAGTACTTTTTAATGATGTTCTAATCATGTTAACCAGCATTGTGCGTTCGCTTAAGCCGAAAATAAATGCAAACTAAGCTGCCCTCATTAACATGACAATCACACGCTGCGGCAAAAAACTGAGCTGTTTTGATTACCATTGAAAATTACACGATGCGGCCAAAGTAAGGAAGCAATATTTACAGACTTGCCTTCAGACGCTAAGACACATAAGTGCATTCTCCTTGTGTGGAACAATGTCTCTGAAGTATTGTTTTGATGACTCAAGTATTAAGCTTAACCCAGCATACTAAGATCAAAAACTTCATATTCAACGTGCATATAATGCGTAAGGTGAATATAAAGCTACTGTATAAGCAACAGTCAATCATGCGAATCGTCCAAGTGATGTGAAAAAGTTGTTTCATTGCCCACCATACCTCTTCATATCCGTATCAGTAGACTGTAGAGTAACAAAATTTATTGAGGACCTTCAGTATTACAAGCTCTTTTCGATTTGAGTTGAAACACTAAATAAATATAAATAAAGTGTTGTCAATTCCGTAGTAAGCCTTTTCTAATGTCTTTTTTACGTGACAGCAACAGGTTCAAAGCCCCGAGCAGGGTTGATGAAGCGGGGGTTGGACGGTTCCGTGTGGGTGGGTTTACACAGCTGTGAAAATAACAAGGTGCAGTTAAAATATAAAGATCGATCTTGTGGACAAATTTGATCAAATCATTACGCCTTACTTTCCGAAATATCGCGTTTATGTCGTCGGAAAAGTCTTGGTGCAACGCTCTTTTAGCTGCGTTACGTTGAATTGATAGTAGGATAAGGTTTAAACTGCTTTAAACGAAAAGCATTTAAACTTGAAATCAAATTTTGAGCCGTTTGTACGTTTTGCTGCCGTTCAGTGAGTGGCTTTTCCTGTCACACTTACGAAAAAACATACCACACGGCAAAAATATATCCAATGGGCGAAATATATACTCTGATGAAAACGTAGTGTCTGATTTTTGGTTGTGAAAGGACTTATTTCGATAGACCTGGCAATGTCTTCATGTTTTGCAGATCAAAAAAAGTTTTGAAAGCAGCTTCATTTTGCTTTCGACGTGAAAGCAGATTTACTTTAGTTTTTGATTTGTAATTTTTAAGAGCTGCCGTAGTTTTCACCAGTTCGGCATTACTCCCAAGTAAAGCTAAAATTGCTTAAATAGAGTCATAAACGTAAAACATAGTATTTTTCATGGTTTAGAATTGAATCGGTGTGGATAGTTTGGAATCTATATTGTCATTGCATATTGCATATAATTAGACCTACGACGTGGGCAGGACCCCGCGTTTTGGAATAAATCTTGTAATCTGTCCCATAGCCATGCTTGTGAGCTTCTAACATTGAAGCAAAGCCAAAGGTCTTTATTGTGTCTTATTGTGAGAGTTGCTTCTTCTCTTGTTTCAATTTATGTGCACTTCATGAAACGTGCAATTGTAGTTGCATCTTTTTACGTCGTGCTCTTAAGACTCAAGAGTCATACGCTTCACTTGATCAATCGTCAACATGATAACTTTTTTAAATACAAGATTTTTACCAAATCAGGTGCTTGACAACAAAATGTTCAATTTTTTTCTCAACGCCTCTGATCCAATGCCAAACTAAACCTGGCCAGATTGTGCAAGAGATGTAATCTCTATTTCACCAGCAACATAAAATAAAATCCTGCGTCAAACGTTGATACATTCTGAATGAAAACCGAATATATTCTTACATCAAGCAGATAAGTTAGTTCTTCTGGCGATTTTATTAGAAGAACTAACTTATCTGCTTGATTTGAAACCTGGTGGCAAACGCTACGAAATAACAACATGAGTAGCAAAAAGAACAGTATATTCCTACATATTCACCACGTTTGTTTCCTTTCTTGTTAAACTATTCAAGTCTTATTCCTGGAGGTTTTTCAAAATAGGTTGTACTTGATTCAACCAAAGACGTCATTGTCGAACTACTCAGAAAAACAACTTCGCTTTTTGATTTTCAAATTAAATTTCATCAACAGCCTGAAACAGTTAAATGTAAAAACATACACTTTGAAATAGCATGATACTTTGAAAACCGTAAATAATACGAACAGTGCGGTTGTCATGCAGTTTACTAAATAAATCCGTAGTTGTTCTCACAACGAATAGGTACTGGTTCACCACTCGAATCACGAAGTTGTTACTTTGTTCAAACACTTTTTCTGAGCGTGTCATAGCCTCTTAGTTCTAACTACTTTATAAATAGAAATACTGTCTGTAAGCTCCACAGACAGAAGACAGTACTGATTTAATACGATCCGTGAAATGCAGCAGGTTTTTATAAAATTGGATACCAGTGGACGCGTTCTTGCTGAAATATAATATTTTTATCGTAAAGATTTCAGTTTCTGAAAAGCAGCTAAAATTCTCTGATACTGATAAAAATTCAGATTTTTTAAAACACTAATGACGCATTTGTTGCAGACCTCCTACGACGTGTTGATTGTATATAACAAAAGATTCAACAAGAAACTCCGAAATCAAAACTCGCAAGCTTTTAGCAACGAGAAAAGTACCATTGAGGAAGAGGTAAAGTCGAAACGTTGTTTTTTATCAGTGGCAAAATGCTTCAGGTTCCTGAAACATACAATCCTTGAACGATTTTAGTTTTTGCTGAAGCGCTGAATTTTAATAGCAATTTTACTTTCACTTTGGCCACTGTATCCATCAGCAGCTATCTTGGAAGATACAACAGTTAACGTAATCATAATGACAAAGATATATCTTTTGTGCAGATACCTTTCCACCTGCAAGTCAAGAGAGCTCTTGCTCTTCCTCAGATAGTAAGTGAAAAAAGGTTTGTTGTTTGATTCGCAGAGGTAAGGAGTTGCTTGAACATTCGTTCATTCATTATCACAACCGGTTTTTTGGAGGGGAGGGTCGCAAGGGAGCAACCTGAGAAGGATTCGAAATACCTCACGGTGTTGAGCAATCTCTAATAGTTTCGCTGACTCCAACACCAAGACGGGACCAAGCGAGGTTGGTGATGTAATCTCACCACCCGGTCCTTGGTCGACTTTTGCGCCACTTTCCTGTGGGTGTATCCAGAAGGACTTGCCTCGCCAGTCTTTCCTGGGACATTCTGAACAAATGGCCGAATCAACATAGCTGAGATCTCTCAATACGTAGGAGGTGCAGCTCGACATTGGGGCTTTTACGAATTTCACAGCTGCGCAGTTTGTCGCGAAGCGGCACGCCATGAACTCTTCGCAAAAATCCCATCCCTGCCGTTTGTACTTGAGATAGCACATTTTCAGTCATAACCCAAGTTTCATGACCATANGTGAGGATCAGAACAAAGACCGATTGAAAAANCGACAGCTTTGCGGTGTTTGAAAGCTCCCGTTTTGTCACCACAGAACGATCACGCAGAACTGCGTTGGCTTCACCAACCTGTNTACGAAGTTGCTTGAACATGAATCGAAAATTACTTCAGCTGGATCCAGTACTTATGCGCTGCTTCAAAACGCTACTCTGGAGTTCTCGTTAAATATCTTCCAAGAAAAAAGTCCTGTTCAACACTTTCGTTTGAATTAATTTTTGTACTTGCGCGATTGAAATCTTAGGCAAGATTAATTCACTTTATTCCCATAGAAAGCGGAACATCGAACAATACCAGGTCTTCGCTTCAAACCTCATGTACAAAAGATTAGTCGAAATAACAGTCGTAGGTCAAGTACTTATAAACAAACGAAAAAATTTACCAGCAGAATAGCTGTGAAGAAAATAGCTGTTTACAGAGGCGAAAGCACTATCAATCTTTGAACAAATGGAGCAGGCGGCATGCTGCGAATTTATGGATAACAGCTTTTCGTATGCACTTTTTTGTGGTCCACTTGGTCAGCTTTGTTAATCTTTGCTTGAACAATTAAGTTTTCAGAGCGATATTGACCTGTCTTGGAGTTCACACTTTTCACGACTACCTGGCTAAATGCTTTAAATTTTAAAGCAACACCAGACATTTTACAGAAAAAAAAGAACGTAAAGATGCCTAGTTTTTCGGAATTGCTACTGGAATTGAAGTTTTTGAGCGCAAATATTCAATGACTTTAAAACAGCGAAAAAATTTATTCAAAAATGAAGTTTGACGTATTTACGGTAGATGCCACTGTGCTTCTCGAAAACGTCATAAAGCTTGCAGCTAGAAGTATCTTCACCTTCGAAATAACGCAACTCAAGGGTTCTCATTGCATGAGAACTCTGCATCAACACTTGAACAAAATTAATCACATCGCACAACATATTTTTCATTACTTCTTTGTTCAAGGCACGTACAAAGTGTAAACAGCACGTAGGTTTGTTTCATCTTCTTGACGTTTACCATTTCGGCCTCGGTTGCCTCATCAAACGAGAACAAAGTAGAGGCACAGCAGCTGTGTATATAAACTCTTACGTACTGGTTGAGGGATTTCACGTTTGTAGAGAGCGCATATCAGTCACACTTCATAAAAAATGTTTTGACACACTTTAAATCACGCGTGAGTTTTATGTAAAAGATCGCATATCTCAGGAAATGGTTGAAAATGAGTTGAGCTTTATATATTATATTTAGCGAATTTGATTAGTGTCTCGAAATGTCTGTGCAGCTGGTCAGTGTAAAGTGAACGTTTTCATTTCCGTTACGGACCCATTTTTGTTCTCAAGACACAATATCACTATCGCAGAACGGTGTGACGTTGAAAGAATTTCGAAAAATGCCACGTAATAAGATCGGGGCTGTCGTTACAATGGAGCTGACCGGCGTGTCTGAAGATGAGCTGGAGGTTGCCTTGTCGAAATTAATTAACGAACGGATCATCGGAAACACAATTACCGAAGCAAGTAGGTGAAACGAAGAACGTAGTTTAAAAAATTCGACAGTACTAAAAGTGACATTGATTTTGAAGATACGTTTTCCGTATTTCTCCGTTTATTTTATCACAATTACAGAGTTTAAAAGCGTTTGTGCAGTTGACAAGGTGCTTAGACCCAGCGATGTAGTGCTCACAAAAAAGGTGTGAGGACGCTTCCAAAAAATAGCCATTTTAAAACAGCTTCCAACTCATTTTAAAGCAAAAGGTGAAAAAGACCTGAATACAGATGTATAAAATTTTAAACTGGCCACAACATGGTTGATATAGATTGCAGCTTAGTAAAAAACAATAGTTTTTTCACTTGAATCGAAACGCAACATTTTTATAATAAAAGTGGTTTATCGATGCTGTTTGCGTGCGAGAGAGAGAGAGAGAGAGAGAATAATTCATTGGCTGTGATCAATACTTGGTTCGATGAGTCAATGACTTCCTGCAAGTGTGAATGCTTTTGTTTGTGCACGCCCATATGTGATAGCGGAAATATCTTTGCTCAGGTATCATCGTTCCCGAAGTTGCGAATCCAGGTGAGCAAAACTGAAAAGTAGAAGTTTTCGTAAAAGCATGCTTGGCTAGAGACTTTCTGTGCTTATTTGGACAGCGCATTGACTTGTCCATAATTTGACAAGAGCAGTCGTACTGCATTGTGCAATCACACATCCCTGAATAAGCGACCACTAACCCTGGGAGTAAACTTTTGATTGTTACGTGCTCAAGAAGAGTAACACGCCGTCTGCCTGCGTTTCGCTGACATCATTGAAACCCATAGAGGCGCGCGGTCATGTCATCGAACCCTAGCGAGTTGCTTTCCGATTTTAACAGACAGCCGAAAGTTTTGTTGCTTGTCCTCTGGAAAAACTTCTGGTGGAAACGTGACACCTACAAGATGCGAAGCCTCTCATGAAACCGCTAAAATATCATCAGCAGACTGAAACACACTGAAAACTGTTTGTACATATTCGTCGTATATTGAACTGTGCTCGGTGCAGCATGCTATGAAATAATGAAGATTTCGTGTTTAACACATTTGTTTCCGTCAAAAATCCAATACAACGCCACGTTTTTTATTTAATACACGCAAGTCTATTAATGCACAACGGCAACTATTTAAAACTTTTATTCCGGGCTTTTTTACACCTCGTGGGCATTTTTAATGCGGTTATTGCGAAATACCGCGCGAGTGAAAAAAAACGAGCGAAACGAAAACTGATGCCTTTCGAGCAGCAATTATGCAGTTCCGTTTTCGTACACGTAGCAAAGAAACAACGGCGCCGTGCACAACAAAAGGCCTGTGCTTACGATTTGCTCCTATAAAACGTTTTACAGTTACTCCTTCGTTGGAACCAGTCATACCTCCTACGGAAGAACCTCTTCCGCCTGATGCTGGTACGCATCCGATAAATCCACAGTGACTTTCGTTTAAACGCAGAAGATGCCGAGCTAAGTCATAAAGTTTATTTGAAAAAAACAACGCCTACAAGGCAGATGATCAGTTTGATTGATCTGCCTGATTCAAGCNTAATTAATCTGCTGACATCAACGCAGCTACATCTAGCTGCNAGTGATACTTTGAAATCGGAATAAAACAGCTAGGCAAACGGAGTTTTTGTACAAATAGAGTTAGCTGAATGTAGTTTTGAAAAAAATGCGTCATTTACCTAATCACTTTCCATTCATTTCGGATGAAGGTTAAAAATGGCTTGCAAACTGTTTGATCTTATGAGAATTTTTTCTATTGGTTAAACCTAGTTTGTTATTTTAGTGAGTGTTTTGCTTTTTTCTTGCACGAACACTCCTTCAGTTTTTTTGACGACAGTGGGGCGACATTAAGTGTTTGGTCACGCCTCACTAATCTTGAACTCTATATGCTTCAGGTCACTGTGTACGGTTTGCTTTGAACCCGTGGTCCAATAATAACGAGCTTTAAATTCTGAAAGTTTAATTACAGCACTACAGGTCGAGGCTGTTTCTGTGCACATTGTTGTTCTCGTGTTTAGTTTTATTAATTTGTTTGTGATTAAAATTTTGCTTAAAGGAACGCAATTGTTAACTTGTGAAAGACATAATACTGTTGCTTGGTCTTGTCGCGAGTCTGTTGGCTTTGTTTGCCAGACAGAAACACGGATGTTGCAGTTACTGTCCTTAAACGTTTTTCACCAAATGTCGGTTAAAGCAAGGCTTACTTACTAGTTGAATCTGGGATTCAGTTAAATGCTGCTTAACGGAAGCATTGTTCCTAGCTGATTTGCAGTATCGTGCCAAAGTAAAAACTGTCAAGTAGAAGAAATTGCTGGACAATGAATCTTACCTCGTTTGGGCTGCTGGTGATAGAATGACAATTTTTTGCTGTTTTTTCTGATTTTTCGTGAAGATTGAAAATCAAATGGCAATTTTACGAAAATATTTCACTCAACAACGTTCTTTTGCTTTGTGTGGTACACATTTTTAGTATACATTTGCGTAGTATACTTTTTTGGGTCAGGTTTACGTCTGCACTACTCTAAGTAACTTTCACTAAAATTCAGTTTTCATCAACGTGTGTAGGTACAACAGGCAACCGAGGCGATCGTGGTGATGAACCTACGCCTCCTGCTGAAACTGAACCTACTCCTCCACCAGGTGATAAAGTGGTCCTTGGTGAACTGAAACTTAGCGCTGTTTCGCAATACACGTACATGTTTACAGTCTTTTGTGGTTCAGACTTTCATACGTCAGCATTATTCCTTGGTGAACAGTCTTAAGTGTTTTGAATACATATTGCTTAGAAACGGTATTTATTTGTTGCATTGCCAGTGTGTTGCAACACTGAAAGCTACGTGCCTGGAAGCGTGAAAAGCGCATCATATTTGCTTTCAATTTTTCTGATTTTCTGATGAAATAATAAACTTGTTAGATAACCATACTGATGGCGCAAAATCGCAGTCTTATGAATGGTAATGAATAGGGCAACCAAGGGTCAATAAAGTCAAAATTTTTCTGCCGTTTCTAAAGTTTATCGAACGTCCACAAACCAAATTTCACGTTCATACCATGAGGGAATCCCAAGTTATTAGGTGAAAAGAAAGTCAAATTTAGCATTAGGTCAAATTTTATGGCTAGGTCAAATTTTTGCAGCACAGTTTTTTCCCTCAAATATCGATATTTTATTGAAACTACAACAACAGATATTGATGTGCTTTTGCAGGTTTAGTTGCAGTTCTGTAATAATAGTGGTTTTATTGCGATTTCTAACATAATAATACTGTTTTACCCACTGCTGGACGATTGAATATAATGTAGAATAGGACTGGTGGGCGAGACTTTGGTCTTAGGGTACTTGTTTTGGTAAATGCTCAATCCATTATGCATCTAGTATTTCAGATTTATTATGTTCTCAGGTTTGACTCTGCTGTAGTCATTAATGTGCTTATCAATATATCATCCCCGAGGTTAAACAACCAAATTTTTGTTTAATGTCGAAGCTTAGAGTGCATGAATGCACTTCTGGCTTAACCTCAACACCTACGGCTGAATTATTTTGCAGTTGCAAACGCAGAAAATTTATAGGTCAAAATAAAGTCAAAATTTGAAAAGTATAAAGTCAAAATTTTAAGTTTGGTTGCCTTGTTATGACGTATATAATGATAAAAACCCACGCATATGTTGCACGGTAAGCATTGGCTAGACCAGTTTGAAATAAATTAGCGAGTGGAAACTGACGCATCTGCAAACTCTAACCATTGGCTTACTCTGAAAACAACCACCTGTTTTGATTGTAAACTTTTAATATTGTTTATTGCTTCTTTTCAGAGGTACCTGACCACTGCGCCAGACAACAAAACCCTGAAGATGGAGGCATGCGTTGTACAAACAAGAATAGCATCGGTTCAAGATGTAGCTTCTGGTGCTCCGAAGGATTTTTCTTGGCCGGTGCTAACGAAATAGAATGTGGTCTCGATGGGCATTGGTCAGCCCACTCTCCATACTGTGTTGGTGAGTCACATTGTGCGTTTTACAAAAAAGAAAAAAAAAACGAGAAGCGTTATCACAATCCTGTTATTAGAAGCAGTGGCGTACGCAGAAAATTTTCATGGGGGGGTTTCATTCAGTGGCATATGATGGTCATTTGTTTATGGTGTGCGGTATTTGTGACGTCACAATTTGACGTCATTTTCATGTTTCCAAACCAATGTTTTGGCGAAGTTTGTTGACATAATATGCATATTCTTTTACACGCCTTCCCCTGATTTTATGTGTCATTGCACTGAATATTAACTATCAGCGCTCGAAGTTAGGATGTCGGAGGTAAGTAAACTCAACGCTACGGC
>JGI24158J21664_10007354_pt1 | contig 14630 bp, 9 predicted proteins | sample Ectturendosymbi3_FD_21664 | JGI IMG/M metagenome (IMG submission 21664) | reverse complement strand
TTTCGTTGTTGAAGTTGACTTTCATCTCACGTGTAGCTTCCTTGTTGTTAAAGTGGAAGGCTGCCGACATAGGCGTGCGAGTCGGGGTGGGGGCGGCAGTTTCCCTGGCTTGAATAATCAGGGCAAACTCTTTTTCAGGGCAAGCGCAACTTGCTCAAAAATCCTGAATGATAAAAAAATATTTGAAAACATGAAAAATTTCAGGGCAACTCTGTTTTTCAGAGAAAGCACAAGTTTCTCAAAAATTCTGAATGATGAAAAGTAGGCTATGTATTCAATACAGTGAATTCAGGGCAAACATTTTTTCAGAGCAAGCGCAAGTTGCTCAAAAATCCTGAATGTAAAAATATACAATACAGTGAAAAATGCCAGTGCAAACTCTGCTTTGTAGGGCAAGCGCAACGTTGCTCAGAGTCCTGAATGGTAAAGAGTATATTCAATACAGTGGAAATTTTCAGGAAAAACTTTGTTTTCAGGGCAAGCGCAAGTTACTCAAAAACCCTGAATGATGGAAAATATTTCATAATACAGTGAAAAAATTCCGGGCAGCTCTATTTTTCAAGGCAAGCGCAAGTTGCTCAAAAATCCTGAATGATAAAAAAATATATTCAATACAGTAAATTCAGGGCAAACTGTTTTTCAGTGCAAGCGCAAGTTGCTCGAAAATCCTGAATGTAAAAATATTCAAGACAGTGAAAAACTTCAGGGCAAACTCTGTTTATCAGCGCAAGCGCAAAATTGCTCAAAAATCCTGAATGGTAATAAATATATTCAATGCAGTGAAACATTTCAGGGCAAACTCTGTTTTTCAGGGCAAATGCAAATCACTACACACCTACAGCCAATGTGTGTAGTGATTCAACGCGCAATGAACTTGTGAAGACAAGTGCATGTCGTATTAACTTCTATGGCAGTTCTGGTAACGTAATGTTGTTCAGTTCTCGAAAGATCCCCCTGTTTTGGAAAGTTTTTGGTTGGTTGTGGATCATCTACATTTTGGGAAAGGCCTACAGTTCTTCATCATGGCAGAGGCAGATTTTAAAATAGGTTACTTGTTCCAATGTTTTGTCAACGTAAAATTTTAACACGGCGACATTGACACAAATGACAAAAGATTTTAGGTTGAACCCGCTTACCCGTAGACGTTAGACCCCATTTTCGAGTCCATAGACTCGAGCATTTGGCCAATCAACCAACAGCAAGATGTGTTGCATTTTGCATTTTTCGGCTTGCTCTGTGCTGGACACGGCACCGTGTTAGCCTCTCTGGGCAGTAGGTCAGTAGCTGTTGTGTAGCAACGTTAGTTGCGCCAAAACTAGTTGATCGTTGTTCTGAAACAATTGCAAGCTGGGCCTTCGCTTTGACAAAAAATATACATTGTGCCACGATTTGGTTATAGAGTTTATATTCACTGTGCCCCCAAAAGTTTTCACTTGTGATAGCCCAGAACTGTTTTAAATCGTAAACCACACAACGGTTGTTTTGGCTCTGTGCATTACTGCTGGCGGCATTATTACCCCCGGGTCAAAAAATTTAGCTTGTAGGAAGTTACCAAGACAAAGCTTGAAAACCCATCGAACTGCAAATGCTATTTAAGGCCTTCAAACCCCAATCAAAACTGATGCAAAAAATTTGCAAAATTGAAAGGTTTTTCATTTTATTTGCTGTCTGGCGAATTTGTTAGAAAAACTAAAAATTGTTCGGAAAAACGTTGGTGTTCCACACTGCAAATAAATACCGAAACGAAAGCTTGACATAGGTAGAATCTACCGTGGTGGCAATGAAAAGAAGATAAAAGCAGAGAAGTAAAGTGAAACAAAGCGTGTCAGCGAAGCAGTAAAGAAATTTATCACTAAGAAGAATAGTGCTGAGATCGAGAAATCAGATCGTGAGTCACTCAGCTCCTTGAAGGATCAAGATCTGCACAGTCTTCCGCAGGCTATATCCTGTGAAAGCTGCTGAACAAGCTAAAGCATTCGTCTACCTTGACCCGGCAGTGTGATTCAGATTCCGAAAGGAAAAACGACAGCCTTAATGTTGGCTTTATCGAAAATTGTGAGAATCCTGCGTCTTGCCACAAACGTCTTTCAAAAGCTTAGCGAGATTTTCTAGTCGCTAAAGGTCCACGTAAGTTAGATTTGAGTTTTGAATTTTCAAAAGATGTAGCAGACAGGTAATTTTCAAATTATTATTTACAACGTAAATCATCTAATGGAGAGTCGGAGGCGCAAAGGAAGTGGCTGGTGTACTCAGCTGGAAAATCGGACATTTTGATTTTGTTGTAAGCTTTTTTCCAATGTTAATGCCGCGCTATCCATTGATGGGTTTTGTGACTGGTCCAGTGGTAGTGTGCGCTTAGCTGAGCGTGCGCTTAGCTATGTGCGCTTAGCTGAGTGTGCACTTAGCTAACTTGTCACTTACAGTCAAGTGATCAATGGTTTAAGGCTGAGCAAAGACTAACGAAAGGTTGCTCGTTGGACTTAAGTCATCACTTTTATTATTTGCCGCTCCACCAATCTTGCATTGTGTTTTGCCTATTTGCGGGCCATAAATAGGCACAGGCCCGTAGCCATGAGGGGGATTTGGGGGTATGTCCCCAAATTTTGTTGCACCCAGAAAAATTTGTTTCAAAATATAATAAAAGCAAAATATCTTGCCCCTTAAAACTCATTTCTCCCAAATCTTAAAACCTGGTTACGGGCCTGAATAGGTAATTAAGCCAATACTTCAAAGTCCAGGTAGTAAAGGTAAAGGACACTTAAAGCTACACTGCGGTTTAACTAAGCGAGGCAAATTTTGTGAATGTCATCCACCACACTCGTACCTGTTTATCATTATACTGGGCAGCTATATGCTTCTACTTCATCAACCAAACATGTGCATTGTGTATTGCATTTGGTACGTTGTTTCTACATCTGTGACGCGGTAGTTGTATAATATTGCACGTTACATTTCTAATTCGTAATGAAGAGTTTGCATTGGCATCCAAGTCCATACATTCAGAATAGCTATAGAATTGGGCTTTTGGGGAAATTTGGGCTGATAGAGGATGCATAGACAGTTGATCGTGCGCTCAGCCGTTAACTTTCTACAAGAACGCATCTGCGCTTGTGGTTAGCGAAAGCGAGAAAGGTAATCAGTTGATGTTAGAGGTTTTCCCCAAGTCAGTTGTTCTTCGAACAAAACTGCCATTCAAGAAACGTGAACTAATTGCATTGTAAATTCAATTCGCTTGTCAGTTCGGCTTGATTGCCGTAACGTTGCACTTGTACCAGCCGCTCGGATCTCCACTGCAGAGTTTCATTTACAACTTTTGGCATAGTTATGAGTGGTAGGGGTACACTGTCCAATGTCCATCACAGCAGCATGCTATTAGTCATAAACATGGACAGACGTAGCTAGGGGACATATGAGCCATGTCCACGTCCCTCCAAATAAACATTAAACTTTTGTGATACCATGTAGCCTGCATACAGAACAACTACAATATTTTACCTCCGTTTTTGATATTCATGTAGGCCATTTTGCTGAAGCATCTTCATCAAAAAGGTCGTAGCACGGTTGACAGAGCACGGTGACGTCTCAGAGGGCCCCCGCGCCTTGGTCTTGCATTGGGCCCCGCACCGGCTAGGGCCGGCCCTGCACAAGGAACTTCACACCCTTGAGTTAACAAGCAAGGTAACCACAGAATTTGCCTATAACGTCATCTCTAGGGGATTGCATAAAGAGCGTTATTGCTGAATTGACGTTATTAGCGAATTGAAATGCATGTAAAAGATGCCATCGGGACCGAACAATATGCAACGTTATAGGCGAAATGACGAAACAGACGAAGTCGCTATAAAGTTTATATAGTATAAACGAATTCAACTGCATACAAAAAATTTACAAGAGGTTTCAGGCCCCATTCGGATTAAACTAAAAGAGATAGTTTCAGGGCAGATTTTTTTTGGGGAAATTGTTATTTTCAGGGCAAATTTTTTCCGCCCCCCCAGTAAGATGCCTTCCCGTACGCCTATGGCTGACGACACAGTTTTGTAGTGCTGAGCTTTAGGTTCCAAGTCTGGAGGTATTCACCTAACATTGCCATCGCCTTGTTCAGCGCCCGTTCCACTGCCTGCCAATCTCCATCAGCATGCATGATTGCTAGATTGTCAGCATATGCATACTTTCTGGAGACCATGTTTGGCAGGTCAGAGATGTAGATGTTGAAGAGAAGGGGCGCCAGGGCAGATCCCTATGGGAAGCCGTTCTTGAGGCGTTGTAACCTCCTCCTTTTGCTGTTTCCGCTGGTGAGGGTAAAGCTGCGATTGCTAACCATCTCCATGATCATGTGGACAATGTGTTTATCAGGCAGCAATCGCAGCAGCTTGCAGGTGAGGCCGCGGTGCCATACAGCGTCGTAGGCTGCTGTGAGGTGGACAAACACAGCTCCGGCCTTCTTTGCAGCTGAAAAGCTATCCTCGATGTCCTGTGTCAACAGGGTGACCCGGTCTACGGTCCGACCTCCCGTGTCGACAGCCCGCCTGCTCTTGTGGGAGCAGTGGGTCGATGATTTTGGCGACACGAGCGTAGATGAGTCTCTCGAGGATTTTAAAGGGCACGCAGAGCAGAGATATGGGACGATAGCTCTTTGGGCCCCTAATGGCTTTCTGGCTTAGGCATCGCAACTACTAGTGCTCTTCTCCAGATTTTTGGAATTTTGAGTTGGCGCATGCAGGAATTGAGGAAGTCGCAAAACCAAGATTTGAGATCCGACTTGGCGTGGAGTATAAACTCCGGGAAGAGTAATTCCAATCCCGGAGTCTTTCTTGGCTTCAGGCGTCTGAAGGCAGCCGCAATCTCCTCCGGCCTAAAGGGTTCAGATATATTGCGACCCTCAGGTATTGGAATCTTCCATAGGTCGGACAGCTCCTTGTTGACAAACCTGGTAGACTCGCAGCCGCCAGCCCTGTGTGCCCCGTTTTTCACAAGTTGCGAGGCGATGGAATTTGCCGAGACGGGGCACAAGCGAGAGGAGCGCGCAGACCCGCCAGTAAGTTTGTTGATGGTTCTCCACGCCTTGCGGGTAGATTGCGAGAAGTCGATGGAATTTACAGCTTCCTCCCATCGCTCCTGTTTCTTCTGGTCTAGCCAAGATAGTAGGGACGAAGCGGCTCTGTCAGAGTCTGTCCCCACTGGTGCTATGATGAAGGAGCAGTAGTGGGTCTCGCACTCTTTGTCCCAGCATGGTACATAGTTCTTCCGACGGGCAAGTGGGATACATTGTTTAGCCGCAGATAGCAGGCTCTCACAAAAATCCTGGTATCCCCTCACAGTATTTGATGTGTCCGGACGTAGCAATCTCTCAACGGATTCACCTGTGAGCACGCAAAAGCGCTTCCAATCAGCCTTGCGAAAGTTCCAACGCTTCACCGGGTCGCTGTGAGCAGGAACCTTGAGTTTTGGTGGCGTTGTGAGTGAGAGCCGATGTTGTGGCCACGGGAACTTTCCTAGAACACGTCTGTCCGGCAGTCGGCTGTCCTGGCCGAAACTCGCGAAGGTCAGGTCTAGATTGTTGCCGACGTTCCAACGGCGAGAGAAGAAACTGGCTGTTTCCTTTGGGTTGTACAACAGTCCAATGATGCCCAAGAGTCCAGGCTCTCACCGTCGGGAGATGTTTTGTTGTATCCTCAGTTGACATGCTGGCAGTTGAAGTCGCCAACGTACAGACTGGGGTGTGGGAACGTCAGGATAGCCTTTAGGGTGTCGCGAGCGTGGAGGTTTGTAGACGTTGATGATCTTATATCATGTGACGTCTATGCACAACCACTCAGTCTCTGATTGCTCTGGAGACTGATCGATCAGTGCATAGCAACCGTTCATGGACAAACGTGGCAAGGTTGTGCTTCCTGCTCAGGATTGACCCAGCTGGTGAGAAGTTGGGAATCACTAGCTTGTCTGCAGTTGTACAGTGGGTCTCCTGTAAGACGATGATGGAAGCCTTGTTCTTAAAGGCTAACTGCTCAGTGACGGACATCTTGTTTTCAGTGAGTCCCTTGGTGTTCAGCTGGAGTATGTTGGGTCGTGGGTCATCTTCGGCAGCATTTCTGCTGCCGCGCCATGAAAAGGGAGTTACATGACCCACCCCACGTTGAACAGAACACATCCAGCGCAAGTAGCAGTGGTTGCTGTCATGATGACAGGTTTGGTAAACATCTCAAGAAATGCCGCAATATGGAGTGCCACGTGAAGGCATCTGTCCTCCTCAATAGCAAGGGCCACGTGAAGGCATCTGTCCTCCTTTTGTGACCTAATGACTTAGGATTCATTCTTGGTATGAGCGTTAAATTTGGTTTGTGGACGTTTCATAAGCTTTAAAAACGGCAGAAAATTTTTGACTTTATTGACTTTTGGTTGCCCTGCTGATCATGGTTTATGCTATTGTCAGAACAAGCCTGCGGGCGACCCACATGAACCATGCGGGCGACCAGGTGCCCGCGGGCACCAGGTTGGTGACCCCTGATCTAGACTATCCATGAATGGGTCTCATAGAAAAAAGTTTTTGTAATGGGTCGCAGAACAAAAAAGATTGACAAGCCCTGATCTAGATCAGTGCTCTTCAGCAGGGGTTCCGAAAAACATGTAGTGGGAGGTTTCCGTGAGTTTTAAGGGTTCCGTGAGTGTTCCTCGTTTTTTAGGGGAAGTGATTTCTTGCTTCAGTATGTTGATGCGTTAATATGTAATTTTTAGATCACCGTGTCGCATTCAGACTCCAAGTAGGCCAGTTAGTTGTGCAGGAGGTTGAGTGCAGATAGCGGAACAAGAAAGAAGAATTGAGAGTTGTTGCGTCACTTGTTCTTCATTGTTGCGCATTAAAGAACGTTATTGTTGCATCATAGTTATACGATGTTGCGATGTACAGTTCACAGTAGAGTACAGTGGTGCCACTCCTAGTGTTTTTCCACTAGATCTAGTGTTTTTGCATTTCATCTACTGTTCTACTAGTTTTTCATAGCTATCTAGTGTTTTTTATGGGTGAGCTGAATGTAATTAATTACACAATTTTGTGTAATTGTAACTGTAATTGCAATTTGCTAAAAATTCTACGTAGTTACATCTTAAATTACACAAGAGCATTGTATGTTTTGAGTTAAACCGCTACGAAGTCACTGTGGTCACCTGTCAAAAGTTTCAGTGATCTGTACCCGCCTGTACAAACAAACACAAGCGTTGGTGTTATCTCTCGTTTTCTTTGTCTTTGGTTTACAATTAGTTGCGCATGGTTGTTTCCAAGTTGGAAGTTATAAAACAAAGGTGCCATTTCCCATTTGCCTAAGTTTCGTATTTCAGAGCAGAAGGAATTTGTCAATAGCAATGGCCTGAATGTGTGGTTGGTCTTTTTCCCTTGTGTGGTAATTTCCCATGTGTTGTTATATTGCACTTCAAGTTATATTGAAAGATTTTAAGGCGTACAAGAGTAATCGTTTGCGTGTGTGTGTGTTCTATGAACCATCTGGCAGTCTGAGACAAATAAATAAATACATAATGTTAATCAAACACCCACCCGTTGTTAAGTACCACAGCAAATTTCTTGTAATCTGGCAAATCTGTCAAGTATTTGTAATCTAGTGTTTTCTTGTGAATCTAGTGTTTTTTTATGATGAAATCTAGTACTTTTCCTTAACAACAGAATGGTAGACTGAGTGGAAAGTAGACTCAGCCTGAGTCTAGTAAAGAGTAGACTGAGTCACAGACTAGAGCCGCTGTTCAACCTTTGTGGGAATGAAATAAAAACAGTGTGAAACCAACTTTTTCTATTTAGCCAAGCCAGATGAAGCAAAGTAGCATATTTTCTTACGTGAAGCGAAATAATAACAGCAGCGAATGTGTGGACGGTAATGAGCAATGTAGGCCTAGTTCAAATGTCAAAGAGGCACCTAATCCGAAGCGGACCAAATGCAATACAATTGCCAAAGTTAGACAATGGGACGACACATATTTCAGATGCGGGTTCTTTTTGCCAAATTCTGAATGTAGTCTATCAGATACATTCCAGAAATGCAAGAACAACCGAGTCAGTAAATTTCATGCTTTTTAACTTCTGAAATAACTGTTTATTTGTTGAAGTGCATAATAACGAAATTTTTTATTGTCTTACAAGTAATTCAGGTTTTTAAAATTTTGTTAATGCGGGTTCCATGACAAACGCGAAAGTGTATCAGGTGTTCCACAATGACAAAAAGGTTGAAGAGCACTGATCTAGACCAGCGTGGTTCAACTACAGGCCCGCGAGCTTTCTCAGTATTGATTGTTGTGTGCGTGTCACAGTAGGTAGTTTTAATTAGAACAACCATAACATCTTTTAATAATAATATACAATAATAACGGCGTTAGATTGGCTAGACCAGTGGTTCCCAACTGGGGAGGAATTCCTCGAGTTCCGGGTAGGAATTTCCACGTTATACTTAAGTTATTATTCATTGTAAGTGTTGTACTTCCTTTTTAAGTTGAAATTGTCTCTTTCAATTAGTTATATCCAGTGCCGGATTGAGGTAGCGCGGGGCCTGTAGCATTTCAAAAGCGCGGGGCCCTAACTTTTAAAAACATCGCAACACCTGCTAAACCATGAAGGTTGTGGGCAAGGCATCTGTGTTACTAACTTTACTCTCTGCATGCTGTCTCCAGTTCGCATCGTGACATGACAGTGTGAGTGTATCGTGCTGACCGGCGTCCACAATCTTAGCATATGCCAGGGGTCCTCAACCTTTTCAAGTCATTGGCCCAATTGATAAACAAACAGAGGGTCCGTGGCCCTTCTACTATACAGCTTCTCCAATGCGACAACCGTTGCACATGCACAGAGCAGAATTAGTAGCAACTAAAAGTAATTTTTAATAAAACGAGGACTGCAATCAAATGCGAAGGCTGAGCCTGTTTGTTGTTAGAAGCATAGATATTCGAGGGTTAGGGGGGTTTGCAGCAGAAACATAGGTATTTTGCATACTGTAGTTAGAAGAATATATATTTTTCCAAGAGTTCCAACCAGTGCCGTAACTAGAGGTTTGAGCCAGAGTGGAAACTTAGCTAAAGGGGGCCCACTAGCCGCTGTAGGGGTCCACTAGACAACATTCAGAAAAAAACTTGAGAAATAATAGTGACTTCGGCCTTGGATAAAATACTCTGAAAAGCGCAAAAAACAACAATCTACTGAAAAACAAGAGAAGACTACAACCGAAATATAAGTTGAGGGCCCATTTTTACATTTGACTTCTTGATAAATCGTGAAATTACTTGTGACGCTGTTATCAAAAGGCACCCCCACCCGCTTTCCCCCCTTTTGAAATGTCAGGGGGCAATAACCGACAATGCCTCCGGTCTCCTGTGTCCCTGGAGTTCACGGTGTGACACTCGGCGAAAATGTGCGCAGCTGCGAAATTTGCAAAAACCTGAATTTCAACCATTTCTCTTCGGAATCGAAAGACCCCACCTACCCAATTCGGCCATCTGTCCAGGAAGCCAGCCGCAATTCGCAAGGCGTTTCGTTGATGGCGGGGTCAATAAGGCGGGTATGAGCACTGCGGCACCAGACAGGAGCGAAGTACACTGCGGTTTAATGCACCAGGGATAAGGTGGCTGTGCAAATGTCGTTGCTTCAGCAGTCGGAGCCGGCAAGCCACCCCAGGAGCGTTACGCGTGATGTCAGCTTCTTGCGATGTGACTCAAGGTATCGGCGATACGTGAGCGACCTGTCCAACGTTAGCCTACTCTGAGGTATTCGTGCTCGGGGCAGTAGGGCAGGATTTCGTTGTTGTAGATGATTTTTAGCTCACATTTGGCTTCCTGTTTGTTAAAATGGAAGACTGCCGACACCGTTTTTGCAGTGTTGAGCTTTAGCTTCCAGGTGTGGAGATACATGGCAACGCAGGACGAAGGACATTCTCAACATTTTTTATCAATTCTGAGAACGCAGCTTCAAACAAATGTGTTGTGCAAAATGCTAAGAGTCTATGAATGACTAAATCAGAACTGACTGGGCATTCATTTCTTGTTCTTATCAAAAAATGACATAAACTTTTTTTGAAAATTCCAGTTGCAAACTTTTGTCGTTCAGCAACTCCACAAAGTTATCCTGGACATGGCAAGTGTGTAGCCTCCTTAAATTGCAATTGTGAATGGTTTGTGGATCCAACTTTTCCTGAATCAAATTCCAAAGTACTTATGAAACTGTGTACAAAGCTTTTAACTTTAGTCTAAAACTGCTCAGTGTACTCTCAAAGCAGTTAGCCTAGCCCCAAAACTAGACCTAGAATTCTAAACAAGCGTGCGTTCGTGTTGGAAAGAATGCAAAAAGGTTATCGTCGATACGTTAAAACAATCATGACGTGACAACGCATAACTTGTGCTTAGTTGATTCTTATAATCTGGTAGCTCAGGCAAACATCCTAATAACCAACTGACATCATGAAGCACACGGCATTGCCCCCAAAATGCAGTAGAAATAGATTCACTGAAGGCCTCTTGATTTTCTGATTTGTGAAGCCAGTCGTTTTCGCGTTCCCAAAATTACATTTTGCGACACAAATCGGGTCGAAACCCACAGTTTGAAAAGCCCTTGGCCTAGTTAACCAGTAAGATTTCGATTATAGGACGTACCACCTTCGTTTATGTAACAGAAAGGTATAAGCTGGTACGCAACAAACAACATTGGTGACCTTCGCTAATGTCAGAGCTTTGTTGTGCATGCAGAACGTCGTCGATTGTTACGACATAAGAGTGCAAAAAAGTTTTTGAGGCCTATGCCAGAATTTTTGTTTATGTGAGTGCTGAGACACCTGTTACTTGCGTAGATAATATTTTGATGAATTTGGTGTTCAAATGAATTCGGCATGCTTCGCATAAATTAGTTTGATGTAAAAAAATCTCCCCTAAAAGGGTCTTATGGGTGGAGGGGTGCTGGAATTGACCTTGCCTAGGACTCACCTGCAAATTTAAGATGTATAAAGAGTAAAGAGAATGCGTTTGTTTACGTTACAGATCGTGCCACGGTTGATTGAACAGGGTGACGTCATAAGTTATGAGGGACCCTGAAAATGGATCTTGCCTAGGGTGCTGGAATGGCTTGCGCCAGCCCTGTAACCATGTTGCGTCCACGTAGTACGCCTTAGTCTATGTTTGTTGACATTTATATCCTATTTGAAATTCAAAATATTATGAATCTCAACATGTGTCATGCACCAGGAGATTGAAAAGTCTAGAGATTAGGAGAGGTTTATGCATGCGTGTTTCGGCCAGTTAAAAGTACGATGCGCATGCTTTTCAAGTATTAAGCTCATGGTAACGTTTATCAGTTTGCGCTAATGAAAGAAAACGTTCATCGCGGCGCATTGCTTTGACGGGTCTCAGGTTTGTTCCTTCGGTAACAGTGTTTTCACAACTGAACGATAGGCCCTGATTTTGATTTCCTGCAAATTTTTGTTAACATTTGCATTTCACTACAACAAACCTAAATAATCGTTGTTAATTAATTGCCAGTGAAAGACCCAATTCCCTTTAAGCTCATTCAAAAATTGTTAGTTGCAAACAATGCCAGCCTATTATGGGTATGTGCGGGAAAATATTGAATAATTCTATAACTGAATTGTACAATTTGCATTTGCCGTTTGTGAATTAAATGTAAATTTTCAGAATGCCCAGCCCCCCGGCGCAAACACGAAGCCCCCAAATGAAGACTTTCTGGCGACGGTTCTGCCTAAATTGTATCCGCAAGTGGAATTAAAAAAATAATGAAATAAGAAAAAAATAAAAATTAGGATATGTAGTCGCGAAGACTATTCCGCCTCGGAATGTGCCATAACGTCGAAACATATTATTAAGAAATCGCCATAAGGGGGCCCCTGTAGACATTTTGGGGGGGAGCAGAGTTGGGCTGCTACGGCACTGGGGAGGACCCGGACCCGGGCTCATTCGTCCCCTCCCTAAATCCGGCGCTGATAAATCAGCAGATTTGCAAGATTTAAATTTGAAAAGGGAAAACATGTTAGCATTGAAATTATTAAACAGTAGCAATAAACAATTTGTTACAAATTTCTATCCATGCCATGGCTTCTCTGACACTATCGTTCCCCACTACCAATATGTTGGTGGTAGCAAGTCAGGTGTTTCGTCTTCCAGACGATTTGTTTTAGACTTGACTTTCTTCATGGTAGAAAATTAGCTCTCACACACGTACATGCTTCCAAACGCATAGACGCATCCAGGACGGGACTAAGGGGGTTGAATAACCCTAAATTTTCAGATACGTTTTTGATCGGTGGTTCCTGATAGAGAAACGTCCATTGGGGTGATTTTTGGATAGCCCAAATAAACCATTTCTTGCACAGGGATACGGACGAGAATATTAAATGCTAAGCTTATTTTGCTGAGCTTGGGCACTGCGAATGTACTTGTTTCACCAAAAGTGAAACTTCTAATTCATTAGAATTAGCAAGTTTTTATATTTTATAAGCAATTCAATTTTTTGTAATTCTATAAGCAAGTTTTTATACAAAAATATGGTCCCATTGTTGCATACACCGCACGTAAGTATTTAAACTATTGTTTCATTTGGGTAAGATTGTGGACAAAAGTTGAATAAGGAGCAGACTATACTATTCTTTTTCTACAAGCTTTCATGAATTAGTGCACTGTGGAGCTCATCTTATTAGGTATATAAGCGAAGGCATCAAAATTGCGCCACAACAAACTTACAATGCAGTTAAATACAGGCTAGAGCACTCAGTGACAGCGTAAATTCCAAAACAGCAAACCTGTAACACATAGCCTACATGTCAGGTAGGCTATAAATGAAGCGCGCTAGATTAGCTGTAGGCTATGCTAAATTAGATGACTGCTATTTAGCATCAGACCTGTCAGCAACAAATTTTGGACAAATGTTCAGCCCAGCACGAAATCAGATGCTTTTTTTATCGTCCCATATTCTGCTGTCTCTAATAATTTTTTTTAACCTTCTGCACAGTATTTCTAAAATTGCGTTACCACGATACAGTAGCATTTCGTACAAAAATTTGAATGGATGAGCAGGAGAGGTTGGTCAGTGTTGCCAGGTTGTCATGAGTAAAAAAGGCCACATCAACCGTCAACAACAGCCAGAAAGCACCAAAAAAGCCAAATGCAAGATAAATACACGACACACATCATAGGTTGCATAGCACTTTAAAAGACAATACATACATATACAGAATAAAGCTCACTCAATTCGTAAACATCCCAAAATGTTTGGTCTTGCTAAGGAGTGACTTGAAACAGCAAAAATAAAAGCATGAAACAGCAAAACTAAAAGTTATAAAATTGTGGTCCAGAGTTTGCAACAAAAATGTATCATTCTGTGTCCAGATATTTGCTAATGCCCAGAAATCTGCCAAGCCGACATAAACATTGAATTGGTCGGAAAAGGCCAAAAAAGTCCAATTTCATTTAGAGTTTTTTCAAAAATGAGAAAAAGCCAAAGGAGTTGGAAAAAGGCTAAAAATTACAAATTTGGCCTCAACCCGACAGCACTGAAGTTGGTCATTGACTCATTGCAAACTTCATGTTTTCCGCTGTGACGTGAGGAAACATTGTCTGATCATTTTCAATGCCATTATGATGCAATAAACACCTTCCAAGGCAGAATGCCAATACTTATTGCTTCGAATTTTTTGACATGACGTTTCCAGTTTTGCCATTGCTGGGGGCTTTTGCCTATATCTGGAGTTTTTCTGTTTTATCTGGGGTTCTGGGGTTTTTGTTGAAAATCTGGGTTTTTATATTCCGTCAAATTTTAGAAATGTATGTTGCATTGCTGTATTTTCCATTCAAGAACACAGTATTTTTACAGGCGCCATCCATGTGCAGTCAGTACAGTAGCCAGTACAGTAGCGTGGGCTAGGCCTAGCCAAATTGTTTGAACTGTAATGTTTTACGGATGCAGCACTAGGCGTAGGTCAGCACTTTAACCTATCGCTGATACGCAGACAGGAACTAGGAGAGGGTGGTTAGCCTAAGTCTTATTACTGTATGCACTTGTGCAGGCCTCGGCTAGGTCCTAATAAGCACGGTAAGCTTTTTATGCTAGTAACTAATTAAAAAAATTTACAGGCATTGTGATAGGTAGTGTGGCGACAGGTAGATGACGCCACATGTAAATAATTGTTCACCACTAGATGGTGCCCATAAGTTACAAGTCACTGTGATAGTCACCACAAGCGAATTATCGTAGTTCACTTATCCCTTTATANTGATAGTGCAACCTAGTAGCAGTAGAGTGAACTCGTCGAGGTAAATCTGTTGCTGTTAGTTAATGCCCCGAATTGCCACCTTTCTCTTGTGCTTGTCTTAATAGTTCAAGGCGATGCAGTCAACTGCAATAGTAGGAATACGAAATTTTGAATGGCAAGTAATCAAATATTGTAATGAATGCAATGATGAGGGTGACAAAGGAAACTGTAAGACCTTGAATGTGGAATGCATATGCTTCAATTTGCGCGTTTAAGTGAAGGTAAACAAAAATATTAACGTTTTTTAGAAAAGATCTAACTAACTTTTCATGTTACTGCATGCATTTGATTTGCTGCTACTTGTAACTTTTCAGTATGTCAGAATAGACTTGA
>JGI24158J21664_10007351_pt1 | contig 14633 bp, 11 predicted proteins | sample Ectturendosymbi3_FD_21664 | JGI IMG/M metagenome (IMG submission 21664) | reverse complement strand
TTAACAGTGGATTGCAGCCACCGACACGCTGGGAGCCATTTGTTGCAAGCACAATGCTGCGTCGCCCTGAGCCAACCAAAGAAAGAGTCGAACCGACAATCGTCAGCACAATAGCAATTGAGATTTCTCATTTGACCAGGTTCTCCCTTTTATTGCTGTTACGAATTTTACGTTATATGTGGCGTAATCACGTCGCCACCTGGACTCAGGCTAATAACAGTGGCCGGAATTTGGATTTAAACAAGGTTCGGTTTTCGCATTTGCATTATATCTTGCAATAGAGTTTTGGTTTGGATTTGAATCTGAAAAACTTAGATCACTTTATTGGTATCTGGAAAAGACACAAGGTCACAGTATGAGACCCACTGCCATGATGACGATATGCAAATGCTACAACGACCGCGCGAGCCATTATATTGCAAACAAGGCGATAAGGTGTCGATAAGGTGTCACGATAAGGTGTCACGATAAGGTGTCAATATATTGTGCCCCTACTGACCCCTGAGTGAAAGCAAAGTCTCAGGCCTGCCTCTACGCAAGTTGGATACACTTGATACTTAAAATGCAGCATAGCACAACTAGACAGTCAAAGCAGAAAATTTCCCCCAATCTTGATCATCACTGAAGCAAAAAATGTCCATTTCTTTGTGTGCAAACGAATTGGGTTTGCCCATCATAAACTCAGAGATTTTGCAAAAATGACTCTGACTCGAGTCTCGAGTCATTGACTGTGACTCGAGACAAGTCGAGTCATTCTGTGAAAAACGTGACTCGAATCGAGTCGAGTCACCATTTTTTTCAACTGACTCGAGTCGAGTCCGAGCTACCAAAAATCGTGACTCGAGTCGAGTCGATTCGAGTCATTGACTCGAGTCACGCTATCACTGGCTGTAGGTAACATTTCACCAATAAAAACCTAAAAAAAACAGAGAAGGAGAAAAAAACATTATTCCACTTTCTTTGCCTGGAATTTTTGAATTCATTTCGAAGACGAAGCTCTCTTCACACATTTTTTGCCTTACGTATGCCAGTTTTGCCCAAAATGCACCTCTTTGAAACAGACGTGGTGTAACGGGGAGTAACTCTTTGGAGCAGTGGGTCTTACCATGTGGGTAATTACCCCAAACGGGAGTTTTACATTTTTTGTGTAATGTAGATTGCTTTTTTGGTTACGTTTCACTGGAATGTCTTCATCTTCGTAGAATGTAAGTTGAGTTTGGTTTGTGTTCTAATGTTGGTTTGTTTCACTTATAACGCCATTTCCTCTGTGACGTCATAACACTGGATTCTCTCATGTATGATGGATCGCAATTTTGTGACTAGTACAGTAGTAGCTAGCAGTGTAATCTAGGGTAAGCTAAAAACTACTAAGATGCTTCGAAAGAAACGAAGCTAAAGAGAAGCTTTCTGTAAGTTTGGTTGTTAGTAGTATTACGAAGGTTTGAATGGTTGATAGCAAAAAAGCATTGCCAGCCTTTCCATTGGTTTTATTCATAATGGAGATTTCAAATTTCAATGCAAAATATTGCGTCATTTTTGTGTTGTGTTATTATTAAATTAATTGCAATTAAATGGTATTTTGTTATATTTTAAAGGGTAAATGAAGTACATTAGGTATTTCTCAGGGGTATCGATATCAAGAACCAATGCCTTAGAGCCTAACTGAATTGTTTTAATTAAAACGAACTTTTACATTCCAAGACTTGTTTTCGCCCCATAAAGAATGACAGAAAATTTCTAATAGGTAGTCCATGTTCGGCAATTGGCGTTAGTTTTGCTTTTCAGCTTCCGTGTGACTCCAGCTGTATGGTCACAGCATTTGTTTTAAGGCACTTTTGTTTCGTAAGCCTTGTTTGCAATATAATACTTGAAATCTATTTCCTAGCAAAACAATTTGTTGGTTGATGTGACTGCGTCATCTTTGTGGATTCTTATTGATGCAAATCCTTTTGCTTCATATCATTGCGGCCTCAGCTGGATTTCCTTTTGTTTTTTTGTTGCTTCATCTACAGCTAATCTGTACTGAAGTTAGCGTTATTTTGGCATTTTTTCCTATTCTGCCTGTGCTCACGTTAAACAAGTGAAGAAAGAAACTGTTAGTGAATCTTGCTTCCTTGTCAGTGCACAGCATTTCATTTCTTATATAATGTTTCCACGATTTTTATGACGTATGACTTTTATTACTCAATTTTTACATCACATTACTTAACAATCCAAACAGGAAAAATTAATACTTTGTGAAATTCAATCCAAAGCTTTACAGTTGACGCTATCAAGATACGCTAAACGTTCAGACAAAAACCCTTGGAATCTGAGAATATTTAAAAAAAATTTTCAGCTTCACCCAGTTTTGTTCATTCTTCACTTCAAAACGTCTACATCCGTTTTAATTGCAAGCTTACCATATCTTAATTTATTTTTGCAGAAATGTTTTAACCATTACTTTAGAGATGCTTGTCCAATAGTGATGAACAACGTGACGGAATATGAAAGACATTTGCTTGTAAAAACTGTGAAGCAAATGGTTGGTCAGGTTATGGCAAAAACATGGAATAAATTTTGCTTGCTGAAGGTTGTAACTGTCACTTTCATTGTGATTGTTTTTTCGATTACTCAGCGATTCAATGGATTTGATTTGCATGTATCACATCTTGTGACCACTTTCTTTTGCAAATATCAAGAAATTTCAAAACAACTGAAAACATTACCGGATAGTGTTACACGTTCTTGCGACGTCATTTTCACGATCAAAACAACTGAAAAGCTCCATCAAAGCAGATTGGAACTTGTTTTGAAGACGTGGTCTAAATTGGTGGAAAAGCAGGTTAGCAAAGGGAAGCGTGCTACGTTTATAGTCAAAATATGTTTGAAAGTTCAGCAAGTGAACACAACAAAGAACACCAAAACATGCGCAAATACACGTTTCAGCATAGTCAAAATCGTCTCATCACAATTTCATCTCATTTTACCACATATCTCCAAAAACAGTGCTACCGTGGTTTGCTGCGATATTTACTAAATATATGCTTCATTATCTCAGTAAGATAATTCGCCAAACGCAGCTCTTGAACTAAGGCTGATGAATAAAATGATGCGTTGTTTGTAAACGTACACCTATTAGGAAAATGCAGAATATTTTAATTTTTTTATGTAAAATCTCAAGTTTTGTTGAATTTGACCAATCGTTTTCAGCAAAACCGTCAGTAACCGTGTAATTAAAATGTTTTCTCCAGGCAAACCATTCATTTCTAAAGCAGTAAGATTTGTATTTATGAGCTAAGGCAAGTGATTTGTCTTCTAAATCATCTTTTCACTTTTAACGCAGTCCATTAGCGCTAATCCAAAATATGTGAAACCTTTCCGTGGTTTTCGTGGAAAAAATACTTTCTGTTATTTTATATGCAGGCATTTTTTATCACTGACCGTCAAGACCCTGTTTATGATGAAAGAACAAGTGAGGTCGTTTTGCTACTTTGTAAATCTGGCTTTTGTGACACTTATTTGTTTAGCACAGTTTCCATGTTGCAATATTATTTACTTCAAAAATGTCTTGTTTCAGTTTTTTCATAATATGTATTTTAAACTTTCTTTCTAAAAAATAACAGATTCGTGTTTTGAAGAAGTCCGTGCGTGTTTTTTGTTTTCAAATATGTTCGGAATTTCAAGTTTAAAATGTGCGATATTTAATTTTGCGGTGACTTTTTTCACGTAGGTAGTTCAGTTGTAGCAATTTGTGGAAGAAAGCTGTATTTTAATGAGTTTTTTGGGAGAATGTAGTAATTCACTTTGTTTAAATACTGACAGCAAAACTAAATTATTTTCCTTGTGCCATTCACTCATCATCTGAAACAAATTTCATAATTGAACCAAATGATCTTTACGAGAATAACAGGCGGAAATAACGAAAACCTATCGTATTTGTTCGATTGTAACCGCGGCTTGTAAAGTTTGTTTTTGGTCATTTCGTGCGGTTTGAAATCAAGGGCGGCTTACATTTTTTCTTTCTTTACCTTATCGAAAGGCTCATGAGGCTCAGCCTTTCCTTGGCAACGTTTTGTTGATCAAACTCTTTTTTCGTGTTCAGCATCGTCCGTCACAGGAAGGATGGTAGTGACAGAAGGTAGTTGCAGTGTCGTAACCTAAACTTCATTGCCAGGGTGGCCAAAAACGCGAAACGTACTACTACGTGAATGTGTCTTAAGAGGCTTTGTAACTTATGTTCGGATGCGGCTTACAATCAAGAGCGTCTAACATCGAACGAATATAGTAAATGAAATTTTGGGGTCCTCATTTGATGGCTTATGCCCTTAAAAGAAAAATTAATTACGCGATATGAAAAACACCGGCATTCAGAAAGTACTGTATTTTAAAAGTCCGGATAAATATGTTGAATGCTTGCAGGGGCGACATGCCAGTAACACCAACCAGTTTTTGCAAAAGATATTTTTACCCAATGCAGCTTTCTGCTCAACTACACATGACCCAAACAATGGACAAACAAACGAATTTGTGACAATTTGTTTCAGACCTGGCGGAGAACACGTGATCGTCACGTAATAGACGAGTCGAAAACACAAAAGATGCTTTTGCTGCAGCGCTGGTTACGACAAATGATTTTTGTAGTGTCATTTAAAATTTTTACTTAAGATCGTTAACATTTTTGACGAAAACAATTGCGTAAATAATATTAACTCTGCGTTATATTTCTGATATTTCGGTATTTCGGCGTCCCTAGCAACTGGGCGCACGGGGTATTTGGCCCCGTAATCTTCTCGATACGCAACTAACTCTGGATTATTGTTTAACCAAATCTTTGGAAAACTTCCAATGTTTGCAAATTAGGATTTTTAAAATTTGTCAAGGTTTACAGAAATTGTGTTTTATTTTAGAGAAAAGATTACATGCAACTAATTGCGGAAGCCAACATTACCAGTAAGTATCTCGGCGTTTAAATACCGTAGTATTCAGAGTGGCATGAAACAAAGCAATAATTTGATGATTGAGTAATTTAGAAAATGCTTCAAGAGTCAGATTGTTTTCAAAGCAGCGGTCTCTAATCTGAACTCATCGAAAGCGAAATAGGGTTTATACGACTTATAGCATCTCGTTAAAGTTATACCGGTTCATCAGATTTTTTTATCGGGTAAGTTAACAATTGCACTTCTAGATTGATCTCAGTTTGATAACTCCAAATGTGAAATGAAGACTTATTTATCACATAAAGTTTTCCAAGCATTGCATTTTCTTAACTAAACAGTTCGGTAATGGGAGCCCACACGAGGAAAAGTTGATGGGAGTCAAATATCACTGCTTTATAGAAACTGCATTCCTGAAATCAGTTCTGAACAATATAATGTGTTTGCGCAAGCAAAAATAACTTAATAAAGCTACTTTTGAAAAAACAATACAGAACTCTTCAAGATTTGTCGTTCTGGTGACAGGAACACCAGCACATCACGAATCCTGCAAAAAAATGAAAACAAAACATGTTTCAGTTCAGTTTCATTCGCTTTCGTACTTCTTTCGGAGTGTCAAGAATGGCCTGCAGCACTCGTATCCACCTGCTTGTGATACAGCCCGCGCAGCTGAATGAACTGGTGGCTAGTACGTGGTTGTACCGTGCGCAAATTTTTTCTGACACCCACTCATTAAAGCCGAACATGAGACGGGATAAACTTCAAGTATCTTCACCAACTCTTCGGTTTAACCTTACCGGGAAAGCGAACCCAGCCTCCCAGCTTTTGCAGTGCAACCTCAACCAACTGCACTATTTAGCAGGCCAAAAAAGTGTTTCAACAATCGATTTTTGGCGGTTGAATTGATCTAACTAACCAGTGAAAATTAGCAACCGTGAAATATGGTATGCCGCAATTTGTTTGTCTTTAGGACAATTTTGCGAATTGTTTTTACAGTGGTGATCTCTGCTGCAAAACAGACAAAGAGTATGCCCTTGTTAAACCACAGATGGATGAGTAAGTTTTTATGTGCTCGTGATATTGGATGAACTACAAGCCGATGATTCAGGTCTGGCATGAGTGGGAAGCAGGTGTTGTCCACAATCAATTTGAATTAGAAATTCCCCTTCAAATCGCGAAAGTTGTGGCGTTAGTGTTTCTGAACAAAAATCTTCAATTAATACATCATTTCCGTGCTGACTTCAGAAAATTTTGTGGTAGGCAGACGGATTATGTGATCCCAACAAAGTCTTACCTTCATAACTCTTCCGTTGTAATGGCTGTGCAAAGATAAAAACGCTGAACCAAGGCGTATGGAGTCGAGTTGAAAACACCTTGGTGCACAGGTTCTCAGACGGGAAACATGTTTGCGGCATGTTTGACATGCCAGGATACGACATCGGCAACAACCTCGCTTGGTTCAAATTTAATTCTTGAACTGGCCACTTTGAATAAACATCGATATGCTTCTGTCGACCAACCAAAAACATCTATTTAAGAAATGTTTTTCGAGGAAAATGTATTGTAATATTTCCCAGGTAGTCGATAAGCGTGCAAACTGTTCGGGTTAATGCAGGACTGCCTTGGATTATCAAGTTAATGAAGACCCACAAACACTACAGGCAGTTATTATTATAAGAATATAACAATATTTGAATTAGACAGTAAAGCAGTCTGTTGAGCAGTAGCGTTGTATTAATCAGCATACTGTGCATTGTACATCCTGTTTTGCCTGTTGGAAAAGCTTTTGATAAGATAACGCTGGGCTTCCGCTACAATGTTTTCCTGAAGACAATATTCTGGAAATATGATAAAAATGTTATGGATAAGAATGACAAAAATGTTATTTCAAAATGCAACGCCTAGGCATTAATGATACATAAAGATACGTATTTCAATTTTCTTTCGTTTTTATTTTTTAGGTATAAGTGGTGGTGTCATTTTGACGACGATGTTTACGTCAACGTACGCAACTTGCTGGACGTTTTGGGCAAACACAACCCATCCGATCCGGTTTACATTGGGAAAAAAAGCATGCAATACATGAAGGTAAACATCCTCTCATGTCCGACGTGAATAACTCCAAATGAACTGTCGAAAGTGGCAAAGCAATAAAGCAATCTCTTCGCTGACTCTAAAAAATCATTTCTTCCCCAGATCAATACTAATGCGGTCACGTTCTAATATCAGTTGCTGCTAAGCACAGCCTGGTTAGATATTGAGCGCCTTTTTCGTAATACTAAATGTTTTGTCGAAGATGGAATTTATGGCAAAAGCAAAAAATTGTTTGTTGTGGGGCTTGGGTTTACAGAGAGGCGCCGTTAATACATTAACTTATCAAGAAATGTTGCCAAGTGACGATTCGACAACTTAACGGCTTTGAGATGCTTCTGCCGCTCTTGTGAATTGGTGTCATTGCAACTTGTGGCCAAGAAATCGGCAAACAATTTTACATGAAGGAATTTATCAGAAGCGTTCTCTTATTGATTGGTCATGTTCACAAGTCAATGTTTGAATCATAACTCATTCCAGCATATTGGCTACAGTACTGAAATACCATGTGACAGAGTTGGCTCTGAGTTGCCGGTACTCGAGAGCCTCCAGTTTTTCGATGGTGTTCCGCACTCGACATTAATGACGACCTATTGGAGTTCCTAGCTGCATTTTACCATTGTATTTCTCCCCTTTTTACCCAACATCCTGATGATACATCTGAGCTGAATTAGGTGCTGACGCTTGCGAGGGGCCTGAAGGCGTCTGCTACAACTACTAAACCTAAAACTTTGTTCATAATCATGCTTGAACAAAAGCATGGTATGTTTGGTAAAAATGCAATGAATTTCAGAAAAATTATAAAGGAAAAGCTGTTAAGTTTGTTTTTGCAACTGGATCTGGCTACTGCATTTCGCGCTCTCTGTTCAAAATGATGGGCAAATGGATTGGGTGAGTGCTTTTAAACTTATGAAGAGGTATAATGTATATGTTTGAATATTTTGCTAACATCAAGAAACCATTTGTTTCTTTTCAAAAACAGAGAGTTAGCTAAAAACGAAAAAAATCATATCGCTATATATTATCGTCTACATTGATTGATAGAAACGTCTAGAAAACGAAGTTATGAAACGAAAAGACTACGATTAATTGGAGCAGTTAAAACTGAAATCTTGACTGTCTATACACAAACAAGAGTGCTGAAAGATTTCCACGAAAACTGGTCTCGTGAGTTTGTAGAGGTCTGCAAAAACTGGTCAGCACCACATCTCATGAAATCGCACGGTCTCATGAAATACTGTGTTTAATTTCCACTCAAGTTTAACACCATTACTGAGCGTGTTGTTCGCCATGTCAGTTCAGTGCAGTGCTCCACGCCATTTATTTAGCGTCCGTGGTTTCGATTGCTCAAATTTCTACAAAGGTGCGAAACAAATGTGGAGAATGCGGCAGGATTTGCTGCAAAATAGACTTTCTGTTCATTGCGTAGGGCAAAAGTCAATGGTGTTATTAGCGCTGTATTGTTTCAAACGGTATTCTCATATTTTGCCGTTTCACTGATTTTATTTCTTTCTTTGTAATGAAAACATTTTTTACGCAGGGACGAAATGTTCCTGCAATTCTGCAGTGAAACGCGATTAACCGACGACTGCGCCATGGGATTCCTAATCACTTACATATTAAACGTACCCTTGACAGAATATACTACATTTCACATGCACATAGAGAACTTAGCGGGAGTAAAAGATTTGAAGAACCAGGTAATTTGAAAAAGCAACAAAAATCATCAAAAGCCAAATTGTAGTGAAATGAACAGAAGTGAAATGAACTTTTTGCTTTGTTTCGTGAAATTTAAACAATATATTCATCTTTATTATTTACGTGTTTGTCTCACACATATAATCCATATAACAGGTGTACACATATGACGCCCTGTTTGCGCCATGCAAGATTTTATATTGAATAAAGATCACTCTGTAAACTTTCTTTTCAATACAAATTTTTAGTTTTCACCGAGTTATTTTAATTGAAAAATATTTGATACTGAAAAAACTTGGTTTCTCAAAAAACTTTTTTTTTTAAACTCTTTTTCCAAAGAACTTCATGCCGAACTTTTTCAACGGGCCTATCTCCGTTGACCACGATATTCCCATCGAAATTTGTAAATAAACCATGTTGTCAATTCACATGCTTTCTTTCTTTTTTTGTTGTAGTTACTTAAAAAATAAATCATAGCAACCTTGTTTCTTCTACGGTATGTTTCTCTGCATTCATTAAACAATTCTACTGTCTTCCACAAAATTCTTAAAGTTCATTTTGAATTATGGCTGTTGTTATGGTAAGCGGATATTACAAAATGCATGCCAGGAATTACATTTTTTGTAGGGTGATTTTGGATTTCCCATTTTGCAATTAGATTAGTCTAAGTACAGTACACAGGTGTTGTCGGTGGAACATGCAACATTAAACAAGCAACATGAAAAGTTTTCATGCATGTTTGTGGTAATGCTTGCAGCAGACCTTATCTTCTGATCTTGCACCAGAACTATTCTGTGGTTGTTACTGTAATTACAGCAGCTAGGCTTTCAATGTGTCTGGTGCAACATTGGGTAATTATGGCATGAGCAAAAGGATTGCTTCCAATTTTCCAGTACTTGATTAGTTATGCTAAGGTGAATAGATTATTACAAAAAAACTTAAACTTTGAAGAAACATATTTTCTATTTCATCTACTTTGCCAATTGAAACAATTTCCTAAAAAAGTTTTTTTCATTTTAAAAAAATAAAGGCCTTTCTTGTGTAAAAGAATTTCAGAGTGATTTTTGAAATGCAAACAAATTTTACCTGGCGAAAACGGGTCACCATGCAGGTGTTAGTAAAATAACGTATAAATACTGATATATTGGGTCAATACACACCACGACGTAGATTTTCGTTGGGCGGTGGAGGCAATAATAAAAAAGAAGAAACACTAATCCACCTCAACAGTAACTACTGGAAACTACTGAAAACATCACACAGAAGCCTTACACAGTGGGAGACAAATATGATACTAAGCTTGAGGAATTTCAACGGAAATGAAGGAAAACATATGTTTCTAGGCGTATACAACGTAGGGTAACGGTAAACGTTCAACAACAATCAAGGATTTGTATTCTTTTTCTTGCTCTGAAATACCAACCTGAAACGAATGGTACGTTTTACTCAATCTTTCAACAATTTGATGTTTCAAACTGCGTAAATACAATTTCGGATTATTGCCAATCATATCTAAAAAAGGAATGATGCGTGGTTGGTGTGCAAAGTGTGAATACAATGACTTAAATCAAAATATCAAAAGTCGTTGATTTTAGTGTTCCTTATATTTGATATTTTTATCTTACTATTGTTATTGTCATCTGACTGTCCTCATGTCGGCTCTCCATTGTGTTGACTGATATTGGCTATGAATTATACGTGCTGGGAGCGCAGATAAAAAGTTTTTCTGCAATGATCATGAAAATAATGCTGCCAGGAGACATTGCATTGCCAAGATGAGGTTACCAATCAAATGCCCTTCGTTTCCGCAAAAAAACTCGTTTTGTGGGCAGTGTCTTATTTGACTTTATTCAAATTTTGTTGCAGGTAACGTTAAGTTACTATTTCGGACGAAACAGGAAAAACGTTGTAACAATTCCCGCTGATCAAGCAGCTTTCAATGAAACAGTAGATCCGACAAGAATGCTGTCGTTGCATTGTCTAAATATCCCGGATGACGATATATGTCCCCATCGGTGACGTGAAACAAGGAAGTGTCACGTGACACTCGTGTGCTTTGAACTGATTTTTTTAATCTGATGATGGTAGCCAAGTTAATTAAGTATCTTGTCATTTTTAACGTGTTTCTACTTCGGCTTGGGTTAAAACTGACAAAGAGATACACCGAAAATGATTTCATTTTCGTGGCCATATTTGCCTGCGAATATTTAGCAGTTTTGATGTAACCTTAGCGTAATGAGAGCTTGTTAACAAACCTGAGAAAAAACACCAAATAAATGTCAGCACAAAATAGCGCTTGTGATACTGGTAATTGTAAACGCTTGGTGTTAGTTACATTAAAATAGGCCAAAGTACATCTGCAATATTAACCCAAGAAGATGATCTCAACAACAAAATACCCTAGTTTGTTGATTACATGCAACATTACAGAAAAAGCTTTTCAATGTTATTCAAAAAATGCAAGCAATAACTTGAATTTTGGAAAACATGCAAAACTATCAGGGGGACATTTTGAAATGTTTGCGCGCTTGGAAGATATTATATTTTCAAAATAGAGGGCGTTCTAACAAAATACGTATGGTAGTCGAAATTTAATCTAAATTCTTAATTTTGAGAAAATGAAATGACATTCGTTTTTTTGAAAATTTTTCCGATAACAAAAATTGTTTTCTAAATTCATACTCCAACCATCCACTTGATAGCGTTCTGTATTGAGATAAAGCAAGAAACGCATTTACGTTCGTTACTGAAGAAGCTATTTGAATAAATTGATCCTGTGATTTTGATGAAGATAAGAAAGTAAGACCTTTTCCATGTTACTTGATCAAACACTTTTAACAGAGTCACTGAAACCATTTCAATATAAGATTTGACTGCTCCTCAAATTTTGAGAAAGCATTACGTATTTTTACCGCTTTTCTGTAAACTTGTAGACTTTTACTCTAGTTGTGTTTTCATGTGAACTTGAAATTCAAAGTGTGATCTTGCAATCTTCGAAATATACCTGAGTTTGCAAGACTCAAAGTTGTCTTGAAGTGAGATGTTTTTTTGTAATATTTCCGATGTTTCAACGACGTATGATCACAAACAATAAATGATATAAATTTAGTAGAAAGAAAATTGTTTCAACATTTGTTTAAAGAAAAACCCAACAAAACACTATTTTCGAAGGAAAATAGCGTTTGCAAATCATTTACTTTTGATTTTTGTGGCTAAGTTGATGTGAGTTTTAGACAAAAGAAAAGGTCAAATGATAAAAGCAAGGACAAATCTTGAAAAGAAAGTGAATGCTTTTTCTTGCAAATCGACCGTTACCAAAAGCAGCAAGAACAATCCGTAAAAATGAGAAGCTGTTATAATAATCCAAGTGCGATATTCTCTTCAAGGTGCGCAATGCGGAGTACCACCGGACAGTTTGGGCAGTGAAATCTCATTCTCGCGCACTTGCACCATTTCAAATTTGACATCGCATCTATATCGCATAGCCCTTGTAACGCTTGAAACGCTTAACTGTTAGTGTGTTTACATGATTGCGCAATTGCATGCGCACTAAAGCAAACATTTGCTCAATGTAAAACTTTCTTCGATGGAAAACTGTCCACGTAGCACAACAACATGTTCGCATTGACGTAAAGGTTGCCGCCTGCTTTGAATTTTTGGAACTCATTCGCTTAACGAGAAAATCCTTAGGGAATATCTGTGAAAACGTTTAGGGCCTCAACGAAGGTGATCGAACATTTTGGAGATTTGAGTTTAACTGCTGTTTATGTCTTTCTTCTCGGTATCCCGAAGCTCTGAGAACATTTTGTCTTAACTGACCTGTGTTTAATTGAGTTACAATTCTCATCACAATATCCTGCAACTAGTAAACCCAAAAGCTGCCAAACGCTTGGAATAGAGTGGAAAACATTTGTTGACACAATGGTACGTGGTTAATGACAAATAAGAAGTTTGTGTAGTAGGTATCCAGTAGAAAGTGGCTGAGAACTTACGTTTTTTCGTAGGAATCGAGTATTTTTTTATTATCTGTGAAAAGTACGTTTTTCGTAGCTGTTTAAACCAATTTTCAGAAAGCCATTGATACGTCCATGAAAGCACAAAGCTTTTGTATTCATTTTTGATCAAAAGAATGATTAAGTCGCAAAAATGTCATCAAAATTAGTTTATCCTGCTTCGCCTTGCTTCAGTTTTGGTAAAAAGTAGACAGGGGAATAAAGAAGCGGTAGCAAAATTGAAACAAAGAGTGTGACTGTGCCCTTAGTGATGAATCACAGCTAATTCAACGATATTGCAGTAAACAGATTGCAAATAGTTTTTTTTCGCATTGAATTGGCAAATACAGTCCTCGAAAAGTATTAACTCTTTTTCGATTGGTTGTCTATTTTGATGATTTTTGCTTTGAGTTTAAGCGATTCTCAATTTTTAAAAGTAAATTCGCTACATACATTTGCAAAAATCCGTCGCTGCTATTTGCTGGTTATTTTCAAATAGAGCTCTTAGTATTGGGCAACAACTTTATTTTCGATCTTCAAACGATCATTTCAGATCGCATTTTCATTGATTTTGAGAAGTCTTACAATTGCACATTCTGCATGCTGCCTCAGCATCACGTTTCAGCAATATCTTTTTAATTACCATTGGAAACGCGGACTATTTTGCTATTTTTGAATTGTCGCGCAAAAACTTTACAAATCTTACGAAACAAAATTGATTTCGAACGAAATTAAACAATCACACTAACAAAACAAATCAAGTATTAACTGAGTTCACTAGCATGTTAAACTGAATCATTAAAATGTAATTTACTTATGGAAAAGATTTGATTTAACGTCCCGTGTCACAGCAGTGGTTATTTATTTTTTTTTCAAATCTTGTCAAATTACATAGCGTACATGAAAATGTGTATTCTTTTGATGACATGTCAGGAAAAATAATTTTGCTTGAATTATGAGCTCAACGCTAGTTCAACATAATATTTAATTTATGAATTTTAAATTAAAATAGGAACAAAGAACGTACCTCAAAAACGCTTTTAGGAATTAAATACTGATGTTAGCTTATAATCTGTAAATCTTTTTTTACACCAAGAACCTTTACAGTTTTGGAAGTTTTCGAAATTCTGCAAGATTTGGCGATTCTTTATAACCGTTGCATTGCTAGGTATACTTACAGGAAGAGGTTTTTGAAATGTTCGTTTTAACAAGATGAAGAATATTATTTTTGTGAAATGTACAAGCTACTGCGAAGTACACCATTGCAAAAGAATACGTCAAAGGCAGTTAGAACACGAGTCCGTTGAAGAAAATGCTCAAGCAAATATGGTTGCCTTCTTTAGGAAGTCATGTTCCCGAAAGAGAGCTGGTTGAACCTGGTTGACTCACCAGTGTTTATTTCCTGCCAAAAACGCATTAGAATTTCAAAAACAGGCATGGAGTACATTACTACTACAACTAACGTTGCCAGACGTCCTCGAAAGCCAAGGACTTTCCTTGAATTTGCTATCAAAACTAGCTATGTCCTTGATCCTTGAAAAAAATTTTGTTTTCCTTGAAATTTCTTGAACAGTTATGAAATTGTTCATTATTGAACTATTGATTACACTGCTTAGGCAACACAGCATAGGCCTGTGCATTTGCTGCATACACTATGTCAGGGGTCGGCAACCTGTTGGCTACACCCTCAGGAAAGTTGCCCTAGAATCTGACTAAAGAGCGTATGGTGTGATGCACTGATAGCATTTCCGACATGGCTTGGTCGCAAATCTATGTGGAGTCAGTGGCTATCCACTATTAGAACTCACTATTTCCCTGTATTACTTGCGTTCAAGACTTGCATGCGGCAAAACGCAAAGTGAACACGTGAAGATTCGTTGCCATGTTATTGTTACGCAATAAAACCCAGCAGTAGAACAATCTGCACGCAAGTTTC
>JGI24158J21664_10007350_pt1 | contig 14634 bp, 6 predicted proteins | sample Ectturendosymbi3_FD_21664 | JGI IMG/M metagenome (IMG submission 21664) | reverse complement strand
ATGTGCAAGTTTGAATCATCGCAAAAAGACGAAAGCAGATGGCAGTCGACTGATTCCTCGAAAGCATACAGAAACACTAGTGCTTTTAAGTGCTACTGATTATAATTTAATTCTTTTCAGATCGATACACTACTACATATCTGGTTTGATCATTCTGTCTAGAAAGTAAGATGTTGTGCTAGTGCACAATGTTTCTTTTCTGCAAGCGACATCATGCCTGTCCATCTACTGCGCCACAGCCCAGCGTTGATTAAACCGCGGCACCATCAGAGACTTGCAATTCCATTGTTGAAGCATTTGTGTCGTAACTGGTAAAATCGAGCTTAGTTGTGTTATAAAAAGCACCGTTTTCGGTGAAGTAAGTCTAGCTTTCTAACTCTCAAGCAGCCAAAGCTCCAGCTCTGGCTCCAAAATACTTAACTGAGCTCAGGTTCCACAGCCCAGCAGAAACTATCGCCATTACACTTACATTTGGAATGTAAACATACTGGAGTGCGCACCGCTCGTAGATTTTACGCGTGTCAGCCGCCTTTCATCAGGAGACGCTTTTGCGATAAAAAAAGGAGCTATAAGGCAAAGGAAAACATAGCGTTGCCTTTTAAAAAAACACACGAAAAACAATGATTCCAAACCTCAAAGCACTTCGCAGTAAATTCCAAGACCTCGTCGTTGTGCACATCTTGCATGACACTTTCCAGGCTGGGAGGTGGCGTTTTGCAGGCGGCTGAGAGGCAGAAAGTTTGCTCGGCCGGATTCAGGGCGAAATTTGGATCAAATTTTAAACAATATACAACTTGGCAATGAAGTAGATCATCAGACGTTTTCGGAAAAACTTTTTTTTCGGCAAACTTTTGGCAAACCAAGGTAAAAAGGATGTTCAGGGACAAAGGTTTGTTGTTGAGTGACGCAACACTGGAAATGTACTTTTTCATTTTTGAGTTGGAAACCCTGGTCACGTGTGAAATCCGTCGAAACACAGCAAGCGGGGTGTCAGCAGGTGGATCAACAGAACCGGGCGGCGTCAAGACCAATCTTACTTTTCGGCAAAAACCAGTTTGATCTGGTTCGAATAGCTGCATTTTGTCCACACGTTTCAGCACGTCTATCACCTTAGACCGGAAAACCCTGAGCATCATCCGGTTGTCTTTCAAGTTCTTCAAGCTTTTACCTGAAAAAACTGCATCAATCAATGATTCTACCAAGTCGTCGATGTCCATCTCTCTACTATCGCACCCCAGCAGTCGTCCCATCGAGACATGCTTGATCAGATTTTCAGATATCCCAGCCAGTTCGCCTGAAGACTCTCTCTCGACGCAGTCATTGGAATTACGACAGCCGCCAGTGTCTGAGGCAGCGCGCTGTTTTACAACTTGGTTCCCGTTCAGTTCGCCCTTGTACGCGCAGGCTTTCCGCTGATCCCGGGAAAGTTTGTATTCATCCGCGCAACTGCCCATTTCTGTACGGCGTTCGACGACTGGTAAGACGCAAAGATCGCTTTTCACGTTCTCAACATTGCAGCAGCCTCGTTGTTCATCAGCGCGGCTGTTTCGTTTTTCATCGGAGGGAATGGCTGTCCTGAACGCAGCAGCAATTTTCTTTTGCTTCTGATCATAAACCATCACCGAACCGTCATCTAAAACGCGGAAGATCGTTGGAAACATGAGAAAAAAGCGACGAAAGTGAACGCGGTGGGTCGTCAGCGGCAAAGACGATTCGGATTCGAACCTACCGAAGAGGATACGTCGCCCAGTCTCCGTAAAATCCCTTGAGGACCACGCGCTGCTGAACAGCCGCTCGAACAGCACGGCGCCTCCCGTTTCGAAAAATGACAGCACAGTCGCCACGACGTCCTTCTCGTCAGCACTGACGAATATCGGCCGTCTGTCCGTCCCTGTCCGTTTGACAAAAACCAGGTCTCCCAGCTGTGAGCAGTTGACCACCGTGAGAGTGTCGGAATCTGCCAGAACTTTCGTCAGCTCGCGCGCAGTGATCAGTTTGGTGTTCTCGCCGCAGAGAGCGCGCACGATCTCGGACGAAAGCGCCGTGCTTGCGCCCAGCCGCTCTCTGACGACGTGCACAATGGTTTTTCGCAATACCTCCCAGTTGAGCGCGCGCGCCACGACGAAATTCCAAAACGAGTCGTGCGTCCAGAGAATTTCGAGTCCCAGCGCTTTCGGCAAAGACTTGATCAACTCCAACAAACGGGTAAAACGGACCTCGGGTGAGACATGCAGATTTAATACATCGCCAATGCTGTCAGCGACAGCATCAATCTCCACCTTGGTACTTTTTCGATGAGTGTTTTTTGCAGGTGGCGGAAGTGAAGGCGGATAGAGAGGTGCCGGCAGTGTACGAAACGCGAACCTGGTATTGCGTACCTGGTTTGGCAGCACTGGCTGGCTTTCGTCGAATGAACAACAAATTACAACAGTGTCGGAAGAGCGATCGAACTCAACGGATGTTTTGCCAGCCCCCGGGTCCGAAAGGCAAGACTCGACGTTTCCACGCCCGACAAGGCCTTCCGAGCCCTGCGAGATCAAATCAACCGCTTCAGTTAACGTTAGCCGCTTGCGCGTGTGCAAGTATCGCAGCAGCTCGCCGAACAATGCAGAGTTGAAATGCGCTCGAGTTTCAAAATAATTCTCGGCGTTGTGCTGGCCAGCAATCACGTCCAGCACGTCGAAGAAACTCGACTCCTTCTCGACGATGTAGCGCTGTACGTTGCTTGGCAACCGAGCGTATTCGCTAAAAATACGCTTGAAGTGGGGTTTTGCGGACACCAGGTGGTGAAGGTGCGGAAACGAACACGCAACCCTTAGCTTCTCGTATTGTTCGCTGCACGCTTTCATAGCATCGGGCAGCGGAACGTATGTGATCCAACCGTCAGCAACCAGGAAACGCGCCGAGTGCACGCGCAGCGTCTCCATGAAAAAAGCGCGGTCCGCCAAGCCGCTCTTCACGTTCGTTTCGAACATTTCTTCCAGTTTTTTGCTCCTCAGGTCGGAAACGAAAAGCGCTTCGCAGACGTGGCGCTTCAGCGTCGTCAGCAACTTGGAGCGAAGTTTGGAGGAAAAGCCCTGCGGCGCCAGGTCCTTGGCAAAGTCGACGAGGAACTCGAAAAAACACCCGTGAGTAACAAGAACCTGCTGGACGAACTCTTGGTGCTGGGTTTTGAAGGTCACGAAACTCTCCAGCAAGTCGCAGTAGCGCACTTTCGATTTGAACATGTTGCAGAATGCTTCGACAGCGGATTGCGACACATTCGGGGAAGCACCCGAAATGGACTTTTTAAACTCGACGTCATGTGCAACAGAGGCATCATCATTTGTAATCCCTGGCCCAGAAGCACAGTCCAACCTGCCGGAAGTTTTGATATTGTCCCCACTCGCCTCTGTCGAATTTGCGGAGTTTAACTCGCCCCCTTGCTCAGTCACAACTTGATCGTCAGAAAGCATCTTTTGAGATTTGGTCACATTCGTCCTTTTTGCAGTCGAGTCATTGCTGCCCGTAGCTTGACCAATTTCCATCTTTCTGGAGACGCTAACCTTCATGCGAAAAAACTCTGAAACAACAAGAATATGGAGTATTAGCATTTTCTATGTTTTCGATTTCCATAACAACCAACTTCTGCCAATAGCTCAGAATCAGCGATAGCGTGATCGACTCGACAAATTTTCTGATCAAATCTGATTAGACCATCGGGGGTGCTGAAATCAATTTCAGGGGGTGTTGGGGAAGGTCACATGTGGCGGTCAAAGTTAAAAGGAATGTGATGTACTGCACTTGTCTTTACTTAATCCTTATAGCATTAGTAACCAGGTGTTAGCCAGTGGTAGGGGGTGCTGAGGTAGAAATAGGTTAAGTAACGCTGGATTTGACTGCTGTTACCAAATCAGCATATTTTCTTTACTATACTCACAAGGAATTCTCTTTGAATAGCAACTGATGATGCCTACTTAGGAGGCGAAATATATTTTCTGTAAGGTCTTAGGTGAGGGGCAGTAATATGCTTCTTTACCGTTTATCACTCAAGGTGAATAACACTGCTAAATTTTGTTCAGTAACTTCGCACTGACATCAACAAAAGAAAGCGATATTTATGCCTTTTTCAAACTAATTTGCTTGCGCTGTTACATTGGCTTTTTCGTGTTTTTTTGAAAACGCAGCGGTTGCTTCATTCAATGAAATTCAAAAAACAAGCAGACACCAGAAAAAAAGCGAAGGCAGCTTACCTTGTGACACCTTTCAAAGTCCCGATTGGCGAAACACACTTGTCTGACTGGACAGCACTGCGAAGAACTGCCAACAGAATGTTCACAACAAACTGCTACGTAACACAGGCGTAATGAAAATAACTTTCTACGAACACAAACGACGACAAACATTCACCTAACCTTATGCGTATCATGCCAGGTTCAAAAGTATCAACGAAGCTCCGTCACTTGGCGAGTTTCGACTTGGTTCGGATTTTAATCCACGACAGGTTCAATTCTTTAATCAGCACAAACTACAACAACTTTTCTACGTTTCAAACTTACGCTGAAAGCACACAAAAAATTAAATGCGAATGTGATCAGATCATCCGTTTTGAACGTTTTTGACAAACACATCATTTAACAACACCAATCCCTGGCGAAGAAACGCACACGAAGAAGCTTCGTTGCTGTGGCAACATGAAAATGGTTAATTCGTGTTTTGATGGCACTAGGTTGTTGTGGTAACATGAACATGGATATTTTGTTTTTTTGATACTTACGCGAGCACAGAACAGAGAAGCATGTCAGAATAAAAAGCACACAGTGAAGAAGACCTATGACACACTGTCACAAGATCCACTCTGTAGCAGGTCTTAATACACCGTGGCAAGATGCAGTGAATACCAAGAATAACGACCGTTACGAAGGTAAGTTGAATCAACGCCAAAACACGCGCAGCGATGTCACCTTAATGTAAGGAAGGTGAAAAATCGTCAACCTTGTCATCGTGGGGAAGTGGGTGGCATCACAAAGAGTAAAGAAGGGGTTTTCCAATGGACGAAGTTACCGTGTTATGATGTTCACGCTTTTCGTGTTTTTAATGCTGCAAGTTTGCTCTTTCTGAAATGTCGTGCATACAAACGACTAAATAAGCTACTGAATGCAACACAAGTGAAATGTTTCTCCGTCAATGCCGTAAGCAAACTAATGAACTATACTCGGCAAAGTGTTTAAAACCTGAAAGTCACTTCGGCATGAGGCTATCAATCCCACAAAAGTTTCAGTGAGACATTTTAGTCTTGTTCACACTCACGTCTGCAAGTAGCACGTTCTTCATGGATCGTCCAAACCTCATTTTGTCAATTTTTTTTCACTGCGTTTACAAGGGTTCAGGTAATCACGTGAAAGGCACGCTCATACTGAACACCTCACGACCTTACCAACGTTGAAGAAAAACATGCTAATTTCCTCAACTAGTGCAACATTCGTCATCAGCCACGTCGTTGCATGAGTTCTGGCACAGTTGCGTCTGAACAGGGGTCAGGGCGGAAAACCTTCATTTCGGGCTCTTCGTCGTGGGGAGGATCACTGAATCTTCGTTTTCGGTGACGAAATTCTCCGGAACTTGGCGAGGAAACGCTTTTGTCGGAAATTGAAACATTACCACCAAAGTAAGGAAACGGACGCAACGCAACCGATTCTCCTACGATCGTGAAAACTGTGGGAAACATTCGCAGAAATCGTCGAAACATGCCGGAGTGCTTCATCTCAGCCTTACGCTCATAATCCTTAAACACACAAGGACGAGCACCGAATAGAATGGGATGTAAATCGGCAGATAAAAGTTTCGAATTGCTAGCGAAGTTCAACAATTGACCGTACGTTGTGCGAACGCAGCCGTCCTTGAAATAGGACATAATGAACATAATGGCACGTTTCTCGCAGTCATTAGAAAATATAGGCTCGTTGTTTGCGCCTGTGCGTTTGACGCACACCACGAAGCTTCCCTGCAGTTGCTTTTCAACAACAAAGTCCTCTGAATTTTTCAGAGAATTTTCCAGCTCCTTATTCGACATCAGGCGACATCTGCGGTCGAAGAGACGACAGTATAGGTGACCGATCGCTTTAGTTCCTGGCCCAAGCACATTTTTAACCATGTGGTGAACTATCATATGAGCACCTCTCCAGTTTGGCACATGTACAACAATAAAATTCCAATAGGACCTTTTATCACTCAGGGCTTCAGCCTTCAGCTTTACTGGCAATGTCGCAAAAATATTGACCAATTTTCTAAAACGTGTTTCCGACGATTCTTTGGAAGACAGGATTTTCGAAACGGAGCTGGAAAGCGAGTCCAAGGTGCCAGGAGCCTCAGATTTGTCACTGGCAGGGTCAAGCATTCCTTGCTGTGCAGCGGACAAGTTGCTTTCCTGCGTTTGGTACGGACGGAGCAATCTAACAAAACCGCCGGAAATCTCAAACGTGGCCGAATTCGTTTCAAGACTCTCCAGGAGGAAATCACTGTCAACGAACCCAGCTGTGAAGATTTCAAGCAGTTTTTCAAATTTCATGAGAAACCCTTCTATTGAGATTCTCGCAGCAACGCAATAGTTGAGCTTTGTCTGCAAACTCGAAGAAAGCTTTTCGCCGATGCATTCTGGTGACGCGTCTCTGGAGCCCATAACGAGATATCTGAGGAAGCAACCATGTAATAGTACAATCTCTTCAATGACTTTGGGCCGGGATTGCGAAACTTGATCGAACCAAGTGCGCATAGGACCCCAAGTTCCACCACGCATCAAATAATTATAAGGTATTTTCATCAGCTCTTCACAACTGCAATCAAGAAGAGGGTTGGCTCTCTTAGGCTTCTTTTCTTTCACCACTTTTAGAGGGTTGGCTCCCTTGGGCTTCTTTTCTTTCACCACTTTTAGAGGGTTGGCTCTCTTGGGCTTCTTTTCTTTCACCACTTTTACTTCTGCAAAAACACCGGATGAAATATCGTATGCCGTGTCAACGCAAGGTCGTTTATCGAAATCTTAAAGCAGTACCGAAGTTGGTATATCTCAAGACTTGATATAGGCCAACTCGTAACAAACGTGAGAATCGCTGAGGAAAAGTAGAAGACCTATTTCGATTAAAACTTTCCTTGGGAACATTTGACGATGGGTCAATATGAAGCAAATTTATTAACAGCAGCAGCAAGCTTCGGAACATTGTGCTCAACCGGGGGTAAACTTACCTTGGGAGTAAATCTAATGATGCGGAAGTTACAATACTTTGTCGTTTTCTCCAGCGCTAACGAGTAAATAAAAAAACAGGTGGTAAATTTGTGTTAGGAAGCTGGCAAGGGGTAAACAGGAGAAAAAAGGTTGAGAACCCCTGGTCTAAATGATCGACTACTCAGTATGCAAAGCAGAGCTATAGTCTAAAACTGTGTAAAAATCAAACGCACTTTCTATTCCGTCGGGAACTAGCGCCATCTTGCCATCCAGTGTGAACCCCAATCGCGGCGAACGCACCAATAAGTACTGAATTACAAGTGCCACGACAGACTTCGACGTTCCACCGAGACGTTTTCTGAAGTTGAAGAAAACCTTGTCCACGATTTCACGGACGCCCAGGCATCTCGGCCCTGACGAACTCTGAAAAATAGATTTGCTGGAACTGCAGCCAACCATCTCCGCCAATATTTTCAGCGAAAAATTATCAACAAATCCAAAGGATTGATTTTCAATAAGTCACCACAAGCGTAACGCAGTCGAATCACTTTGGAAACTGTTACGGCAGGGAGGCTCCTCGAATACTCATAGCGTACCAAGAGCTTTTGATTCTCGAAGGATTTACATAAGATAACGCCGTTACACGTGCATCTGGCATATAAACATGCAGAGAGTCCGTGCCGTTCGTTAATTTTCTGCGCGTCAGCCGCTTGTCAACAGGAGACACTTTTGCGATTAACAAAGGATCTATCAAGCAAAGGAAAACATAGGGTGGCCTTTTAAAAAAGCACATGAAAAGCAATGATTCCAAACCTCAAAGCACTTCGCAATAAATTCCAAGACCTCGTCGCTGTGCACATCTTGCATGACACTTTCCAGGCTGGGAGGTGACGTTTTGCAGGCGACTGAGAGGCAGAAAGTTTGCTCAGCCGGATTCAGGGCGAAATTTGGATCAAATTTTAAACAATATACAACTTGGCAGTGAAGTAGATCAACAGACGTTTTCGGCAAAGCTTCCTTTTCGGCAAACGTTTGGCGAACCAAGGCAAGAAGAAGATGCAGAGACAAAGGTTTGTTGACGAGTGACGCAGCACTATAAATGTATTTTCTTATTTTTCTGTTGGAAACCCTGGTCACGTGTGAAATCTGTCGATACACAGCAAGCGTGGCGTCACCTGGTGGATGACCAGACGTTGGCGGTGTCAAGACCAATACTACTTTGCGGCACACACCAGTTTGGTCCGGCTTTTGATCCGGCTTCAACACACCAGTTTGATCTGGCTTTAACACACCAGTTTGGTCCGGCTTCAACACACCAGTTTGATCCGGCTTCAACGGGTGCACTTTGTCAACACGTTTAGTCGAGGAATTGCTGGTGGTAGCTTCACCAATTTTCATCGTTCTAGGGACATTAACCTTCATGCGAAGAAACCTGGAACAACAAGGACAAAGAGTATTAGGTTTTTCTATGCTTTCAATTTACGTAACAATCAACAGCTGGCAAAAGCTCATAATGAGCGATAGTGTCTTCAGTTGGACAATATGCCTGATCAAGTCTGATTAGAGGAAACACGAGCTTTGAATGCTGTTGCCAAATCAACATTTTCTCTACTATACTTACAAGGGATTCTATCTGAATAAGAACTGGTGATGTATGCGAAATATATCCTCTGGAGAATCTTAGGGTCTGATTATTTGCTGGGAAAGGATGCCCTTCGACAGACAATGTACTTGTAAGGGAAATGTTAATCCGAAGTCTTAAACTGAGGCAGAAGAACTTTGTTTTTTGCAGGCTGCTCACATGAACTAGCTTTCGTGCAAGGCATGTTCGATACCGGCAGTTTCACCCTCCATCTGTAAAATCTTTATCGCAAAGGCTGCAATGTTAACTGATGGCAGTTCGCCAGTGAAGGGCACTAGAGCAGTAATATGTTTCTTCACCATTTATCACTCAAGGTGAGCTGATCGGACTTCCACCGCTAAGTTTTATTTGGTAAGTTCGTACTGACATTGAAATAAGGAAGTATGTTCAACCTATTTTCAAACTCACTTCCTTCCGCTGTTGCACTGACATTTTTTCGTGTTTTTTGATAACGCAGCGGTGGCTTTGAAAGGAAACAAGCACATCAAAGCTGTATGCCCACGGCATGCTTCTGTTGCGGCGCGTCTGGTTCGGTGAACTCAGTGCGCTTGCGCATGCGCACTTCAGCGCATGAAGCGGATCGTTCATTGCTGGCGGCCTGGGCTGAACGGATGAGTGAGACCCGAAAATCGGCGACGACATTGCCGTGCTGCAATGCGACACGGGAATGTTACCTCAATCGAGTAACACGAAAATAGTTCAAACTCAACACTGTTCCTAGACGTTGTAACTTCATGTCTGCGAAGCATGAGTGAGTGTGGCTTTAACGCCTTCAAATATTCTAATTCATTCATTTCGGAAAATTTTTTAATAGATTTTTAAGAAGTTTTTACAGAAAGTGCTTGTACGAGAAAAAACATAAGGCAGACTCGGTTCAAAATCACTTTCAAAATCTGGGGTTTTGCAAGTAGTTTTCCCAGAAATTTTATAGAAAGTTCGAAAGCTATGTCAAGAACTTTCTACTAAAGCAATACATATTCCTGTTGTGGGTGGGTTGTTAAGAAGCCATCATATTATTGTTTCGTGCCCTTGTTTCCTGTAAATCGTTGAAATTTCGCGAAGTTTCACCATTCGTATGTAAGAAAGGCTTCTGAACAACAACAAAATAAATATGAAGCCAGACTACTCACAGTCACGCGTGTCAGAAATGTCGTCAACCCAGTAGTATTTGCGCAAGTACAGACTGCGGTGTGAACAACGCAACACAAATCATCGACAGCCAAGGGTGGTACGTACGGCAAACTTGCACTAGATCGAAGCGGTTACCACAGCCAAAAATGAGTGGCAAAGCACTTTACCTGGTGAAAGATCAGGTATGTGAAGGCGTTTCAGCCACACTCACACATACATCGCAGAAACAAAGCTACCGTATTTTAGCAACTGTTTCGTTTGGACCTTTGTCCTTCTACCTCAATTGACCAAGCATATCTATTTTACTGGATAGCAATGAGAAGGACCGCCAATAACCTTTTCGCAGCAAAATACTCTTCAACGCAAACGTGATTACACTACGTCCCACAAACAAAACAAAGTAAAATATTCAACTAACCTTTCACGCCGCCATGCCGGGGTGAACAGGATCAACGAAGCGTCTCCACCTCGGGAGTGTTGACTTAATTCTGATTTATATCCACGACAGGGTCAGCTCTTTGATCAGCACATACAGCAAATTTTTTCTAGTTTTGCATCCTACGCTGTGAGTATATACACAAATTTAAAAGGTGTGTGCGATGGCCAAACCGAATGTTTCTTCAAAATCATCCGTTTTCAAAGTTTTCGACACTTTTATAATGCAAATCACGGCCAAAAAAAACGATACAAATGACACACTGCAAACGTTTCGATAACTCCTGTTATCATCATCAGTGCACTGCAAATTGAACTGCAGTGACCATGCTGCAGGTTCTTATTGGTCATTCAGGAAAAAAGCGCTGTAAAGAATGAAAAACGCGAAGGGCTGTTTCGGTAGTGACGCGAAGCATACGTAGTCACATGACTCAGCTGGATTGGAACCCTTTTCATCATGAAACAACAAAGCGCCAAACGACGAAAAACACGCAAATGCTTGGTTCCTGTGGCAACATGAACATGGTCATTTCGTGTTTTTAATACATACGCGAGCACGAACTGGAAAAACAACCAACATTAAAGGCATGCAGCAGCGGTCCCCAAATACAGACCCGGGGGCCGGATCTGGATTACGAAGGGTTCCAATCCGGCCTGCGAGCTTTCCTGGGAATGCTTTGTATGTTTGCAATTCTGTATAAGTAAATTAATGTAAGATGGACTTGCGCAAAATGCAAAAAGCATTTAACTGCCTCTTGAAGGAAATCGATGGAAGTTACAAAGATGTCTTGTACTTTTCACAAAATTGCTGGCTTAGCTGGAGAAAAATATTGAGAAACGTGTGGGATTTAAGACAATAAATTGCATTTTATGTCGATTCTGAACGGAAACAGCATGAGCTTTCTATTGGTCAGTGGCTTTAAACTTGCTTTTGTTGTGAAAAATTTATGACAGAAAAATTAAGCTACGTGAATGCGTCATTTCAAGGAAAACAAAAACGCATTAACAATGTTTTGGGTTAAATTAAGCGTTTGAAGCAAATCTAAAATTTTCGCAAAGGCCAATATGTGTTTGGTAATTTTCCGAGTTTACAAAGCGCATTTGGAGATGGTGAAAGTGACATGCTGATGCTGAATATTCTGATGAAATTGTGAAGTTGCAACGCGAATCTAATCCCCGATTTCATGATTTTCGTAGTTTGAAAAGTGGCATCAGAATGTTTTGAATACCCTTTGACATTAATTTGAATCAGTGCCAATAGATGTCCAAACGGAATTTAATGAATTGCAGAATGACTTGATCTCGAGGAAAAATTTCTACCAAAAATGCTTCTGGAACTTCGAAAAGAGTGTCTCAAGATTTACACAGATTTCAAAACATGCGCTCAAAAACTGACTTGTTTGTTTGGACGTACTTGTTTTAACGAACAATTCTTTTTCAAGAAGAAATATGGTAAGTCCAAGTGTCGAAACAGAATTTCAGGTGCACATTTGCACGATACTCTCCGTATTGCAGCATCAAGCATTGAACCAAATATTACAACCATTATGCAACAAAAGAGCCAGTTTCATAAGTCACATTGCAAGCAAACAAAACAAAAAGAAATATACATATGTGACTGAAGGAATGCGTGATCGTGTTGTTGTTGTTTTCAACACAGAAAAGGTCCGGCCCGCGGACGCTGACAAACTCGCGAATTTTACCCAGCATTCAAAACGTTTGGGGACCGTCGGCATATAGTAAGTTGTACGAAATTGCGGAATACGACAAAAAACTGCATCTTGTGTGCGAAGAAATGAAAGCTGAGAACGAGAATCAAAGCGACACAAATGAAACCAACTTCCGCGCCTGAGTATGAAAAATAAGAATGCACAGGAAGTATTAACGGTCACAATTGGATTAAACAAAAACAAACTTTGCCCATCCTGATGGTCGGTGCAGTGGTGGAAATAAGTGGCGGAGAGCGAAGCGCTTGTCTCGGGGCAACCTTTCAATGGCACCCCTCTAGGTGTTACCCGCGTAACGTTTCCACGTTTTTTGTGCACAAACTTCATATCCACTCATATAATATACTCCCAAGCAGATCATAAGTACTCTCCTTCCAAAAGGGCCCCCAACAGCAACTGCGATGTGCACCAACTCTGCTTTAAAAAGAGCCCCAACAGCAACTACAATGTGCAGACACTCTGCATTCAAAATGCTCCCAATAGCCACTGCAGTGTGTAGGCACTCTGCTTTCAAAGGGTCCCCCGAGAGCAACTGTAATGCGAAAGTATTCTACTTTCAAAAGCGCCACCAACAGCAGCTGCAATCTGCAAGTACTCTGCTTTCAAATGGGCCCCTTCATCATCTCTAATGTGGAAGTACACTGCTTTGCAAGGGAAAACAAATGTTACAGTTATAATTGAGCACTCTCCTTTCAAACGGTCCTAACTAGCATTTCTAATGTGAACTAAAACTTAAGTTGTGTATCGTTGATTTCCTTTGCATTTTCAGTTATGCCGCATTCTCACGAAGGTATCCTTGGATAGCCCACATGTCCCATTACGAGGCTTGACAAAAAAGTCTTACTACGGTGGGCTCCGTATGAAGACGTTACCAGAGAACACCCTTTTCAGCTTTGCAATGCCGTTACATTCATTAAGATATAGGAAACGTCCGTGATTCACAAAACTTTTAGAAACGCTGGCTTAGTAAGCTACGTGAAAACTACAGCAAGACGCCCATCACCATATTGAAGTAAAAAATTGCACATCACAGTAACGTCTGCTTCAACTGGTTCAACATCGACTCATTCACGGTCAGCGAACCATCCGCAGACGTCGGGAAGCATTTCTCGAACTTTCTGAAGGCGAGGGTGAACGACACTCCTGTCCCTAACACTTTCACCAGGTCCTTGCTTGCTTCGGTGGACCAGATGTCGCGCAAAAGGGTCTTTGTAAGTGGACCTCGCGTGCGTATGAAGCCGGCAACTAAATCCAATGCTGCGGCAACTTTCCTTTGTGCTTTGCTCTTGTCCTGAGAGCGCGCACGAGCCGAGGTTTCCAAACATGGAGGTTCAGAAGCTGACATTTTGCTTGCATTCCTTGCAGGATCTGGCGGCACGTGAATCGACCCATGAGTAGAAACCAGGTCCACGGACTGAGAAAAAACTGTGACATCTTTTGGAAGAAGCAACAGAGTGTTTTCATTAAAATAAAAGCGCTTCATCTTGTCCTGCAAACACCCAACCAATATAAGACAGCGGAAAAGAAATTTCAATTCTTTACATTTGATAGCATGTTTGGACAGCCGTGAAGAGAAGTTTTCCAAAGCTGATTCTGTCAAAACGTCCATTTTCGCCTCTTGTGTCGGCAGAGAAAGAAGGTGAGACTTGCACAGATTGACTATTTCCGGCAACAACTCGGCATGGGGAAGGCTGATCGCTTTGTTGAACTTCACACCTCGTTCTTCAGGTTTGCAAAAGACCCAGGAGGCACCAGGCCCCCCGTACTGATTGCCAAACGTAAACTGACTACCAGAGGTAGCAAGCAACTCGACAAGGTAAGCCTCGAAAAGCAGTTTCGGTCGAGCAAACCTTTCGCCACAAAGCTTTTCATGCGTTTCATTCACCAACCGCGCGGTTGCACAGCAATGCTTATTTTTCAACAGCAGTGACGTCACACAATCGTAAATTTTCTCTCGCTCATTGACACGGATCGTGCGTTCTGGCACAGCTGCGTTTGAACAAGGATCGGAACCAGAGCAGAAAACTTTCGTTTCGGGTTCTTCCTTGTGGGGGGCATCGCCAAATTTTCGTTTCCGGTAAAGAAAGTTTTCCGAAATTGTTGGAGAAACGTTTTTGTCAGAAATCGAAGCGTGATCACTTAAGTCAGGCAACGTAGCCTGTGTCGACGTTTCTCTCTTCTTCTCTACGTCCATCTGTTCTGCCTCCAATTCCAAACGATGGAAATCTATGGAAGTGGAAGACCTGGCGTTTGGCAATTGGTTTTCTGGTTTGGGGCCAGTGGCGCTTAATTCAGCCGAAACGAAGCTAGTTTTTTCTGGCGACAAAATACCAGGAGCGCAGCTATTCGTCTCTAATGAAGCTGAACACGTGGCGCGCTGTTGGTCTTCCTCGAAAGCATCAAAAACCATCTGCGTGTTGCCACAAGATTTGTCATTATCTTTCAGTCCTTGGCTGAGCTTTGAAACCGACTTGACCGGTGATTGACGGAGTTCATCCTCA
>JGI24158J21664_10007349_pt1 | contig 14635 bp, 15 predicted proteins | sample Ectturendosymbi3_FD_21664 | JGI IMG/M metagenome (IMG submission 21664) | reverse complement strand
CGGGAGCCGCACGTTCTGGAGGACCTGCGCATCCACGCATTGTCACAAGACAATCCCGCATAGTTTTCAAACAATATGCTCGATCGGACACTTTTGAGATGTTTGTTTGAATCACACAGTGGTTTTATTTCAAACCTCGACACGCACGCCAACGCTACCTTTTTATTGAATCTTTTTTCTTTTTTTTTCTTTTTTTTGTTTTTTAATTTTTTTTTTCTTAATTCCTTTTTTCCTAATTCTTTTTAATTCTGACCAGTCAATAATCGAAATGATTCGCAAACGTTGTGCGTTCAGACTAGACCTTGTTTTCGATCGCACCTATCAAGCAACAACTTCGTTACCAAGCAACAACTGCGTTACCAAGCAACAACTTTCGTTTAAAGCAGCTATATCCAACCCAAACGGTTCACTGAGTTCACCAACAATAATGTCACTGTCTTAACCAGGGCCAGGATCGCACATTGTCACTATCTTAACCAGGGCCGCACATTGAATGGCTTACTTTGATCTTAGCAAACTAAAATTTAGTTGAAGCTAATTTAATATACTGAAAGTGTTCGATCATAACTGCAATGATAACAGATGTGAAAAAATGGCACTGAGGGGCGCCTGCATCGAAAATGTCAAATTCAAGATTATTAAAACAAGGACAGGTCAACTGAAGGATATTTTACTACAGCCAAAACCTTTTTTTTTTGCATACATCATCACACTGTACAATACGGACCTACCTTACGAAAAATAATAATAACAAGATAAATATTAATATAAAACATACAAAAGTGTTGAAAAATATTTCATCAAACCGAGAAAGCTTATGGTAAGAGCAATGTGTAGCACGAAAGTGATGAACAAAAGGAACACTGATGCTGGGATCAAAAGAAACTGTGGGAATCCTGGCAAAAGCAAGGTTTGAGGAGAGATAAGGATGATGCATAAGTTTCAAGGGGAAGGTGAGAGAAAACGAGGAAACCCACGGAAGATATGAAGGAAGCAAGCAGAAGATTATTAGAGGGATTGGGTTGCGGAAAGACCCCCTCCATCCAACAAGCTGGAGATATGGATTAAACCTAAACATGTCAGAAAGGAGGCAAATCCGGCCATCCCCATTAACGGGACAGACTTCTGCTACTACTGACCAGATAAATAATAATGAAAAATAACAGAACGATACAATCAACGATTAAAGCATTCGGTGGCAAAAGGCTTCTTACTTTGGGCAGCAGTGGTCGTCGCTCCACCACGTCATGCTTCACCCACGTCATCACGGCTTTGTAGACGTGCTCCTCGCTTCGGACGTTTAGGTCGTCGGAGCTTATTATCTCGATCAGCTGATCGGGGGGGAGCAAACGAAACTCTTCGTTCTCCTTTACCTGGATGGCGACAGGGGGATAAGAAGCAGGTCCTGCTGCAACTAACCAACTACCCCCGCCACTGGACGGTTTGCTACTCGCCGCCACTACCAGCAATTGCTGTATGATAGGCTCTGTGGATACACAGCTAAGGATAAATGTAAATCAAATCGCCGAAAACGCGATCTCGCTGCTCGCGCGACCGAAAGGATGTCAACAGAAACAGCTCAGTTTAATCAAACTCGCTTTCTGTACTCCTTTCGAGTGTCATGAGTGGTATGCGAGCGCCCACCTGTACTGGCTAGTTGCTTGCGCCGTGGACCACGCAGCTATTTCCACTGTGAACGCTGCACTGGCGGCTAGTCTATGCCAGCACCGCGCATGAACAGGTAATTAATTAAGTGTAGAAAGAAGCAAACAGCAGAACGTAGCTTTTACTGATTGCAGAAGCTAGGTACAAGCTAGCAATGTGTCAAAAATATAAATGCTCCCTCTGTGTCTGAAGACATTCATGAGGTCTTTGTTCACCAAATCCAATGCTGGGTTTCCTTCTTTTGCGCATTCACCGAGACATAGCCAATTTCTGTACAGTTCAGTTGTTACGCACATTTTGCTTCTAGCATGTACTCCAAAATAAGATTTAAAGAAAAGCTGCTTTTTTTCATGCATGGCACACAAATCAGTCTCACCTCCTGGAAGTTGGCCTGTGTGAACTTGTCAGCGGCGCGCAGCAACTCCTTGCACGCGTGAGTATCTGCAAAAGCTCGTATTCCCAAACAATTTGATGGGTCTAGCTGCTTTTTCAGGAAGTCACAGCAAATTTCTGCGATAAAATATGAGCACCTTCTATTTTTCAAAAGTACCCAAAAACTACCTACCTCGATTTTTAAGCGGTTTAACCATGTCTTGTTCAGGTATCTATGAAAGCTAACCAACTCTTTCTTATGTCTGAGGTCCTGTGGTTGACACTGAGTAAAGCATGTTATTTGCCATTATAGCATTGTTAGCTTTGATACAAAAAACAAAATCTGCAGTTTAGTACCCTACTGCAGGGGTTGGCAAACACCGGGCCGCAGTCCAGTGCCGCTCCAGGAAGAAACAGTTGCTGGGCCGTGCGGAACCAGGGCTAAATTGATCCAAAAGTGACTGGAACGAATGACATAAGGAACACTGCGAGTGCCATTGACTACCGTAATCCCCACAGGTCGGAGCATCTTATTGTGGCAAAGTAAGCCTAAATCTCTCAATGAATCAGTGCCGTGATGTGTTACGAGTTGTAACAAATTGACATTTGCCAAATGCTCATTATGTAATTGAGGGCTGGTACGGAAAATAATGCTAGGCTGAAACCAGTCCGCAGAGTGAAAAAGGTTGCCTACCACTGCCCTAGTGCGCACCAGGGTTGTGGAGCCGGAGCTGCAAGGCATCGGAGGTTTTTGGGTGGAGTCGGAGTCAGATTCCTAACAGCACTGGGAGTCGGATTTCTTTGTCTGACTCCAGATGTCCAATTGTATTATTTTTACATCACACTCCCACATTGGGAATTCCTGTTGAAATGGTACAATTTCTTTTCAAACTTTTGTTGAAACATATTTCTTGCTGTGCACCACGCTTTCCATTGATTTTAACAGCCAAAGTTCATTCCCTTTGTATTAAAGAGTCAGAAATTTGGAAAGGTTGGAGTCGGGAGTCGGAAATTTTGAAGTCGGAATTGAGAGTGCAGTCAGAAATTTTGGTAAGGTCGGAGTTGGAGTCAGATATTTTACCTCTGACTCCACATCCCTGGGGCACACTGTTTTCTCAAGAAACCAATTTCAAACCAAAGTACTGTCAATTTTGTGAAGATGCCATACAGTTCAACATTCTTATCTGCAAAACCTTTGTAAAATTGGCTTCATAAAATTTGCTGAAGTTGTATGGCGACAAATACGATTCAAGGTGCATTCATCAAGTAAGTTGTTGAGTGCAGAGCCAGTATATATATATATATATATGCAAAGCTTTACAAGTTGTGCATGAGCAAATTGAGATTTGAATGAGGTCAAAATTATCCCCCACGAAAATACCATTACCTTGAATTTCAGCCATCTGCAGCAGGCATGCGGCCGGAAGTAATGACTGGACATTACTCTCTTCTACTGTGATCTGTGCTGTGTATGCAAAGTTGACAAGTAGTTCCATGGCCCGCTCTTCAATGTCACGAATCACAATCTCCTTCTGATGACTTTCCACAAACTCAACAGTAAACATGGCCTAGACAAAAGTATGCCTTGATTTTTTAATATCTTTGTGGCAATTTCCACTAACTCAATGGAGAAGATGTTGTATACAATTCCATGAATCTCTTCAGAGACCTTTCTGCAAACTCAATGTTGAACATAGTCTATATGAAAAATATGCTACAATTTACTATCTCCTTCAGGAGATTTTCCCCAAATTCAAAAGTGAATCTGATATAAACAAGAAACCCAAAACCATCAACAGACATACATTATAATAGGGAAATTCTACAGCATGTTAAAACATTGATGAAAAGAATGACCAAAGTTACTTAACATGTATGCTGCCGGTGTATGAGATACTTGTACTTTCAAATCATGCATGAAGCACACATTGAGCCGCTATTTGCACACCACTTTGCAACTCCATAACTCGCCAGCCAATTGTGCTAGAAAGCTGTACAAAACCTAAGAAGATGCGGCATGTCTTCTAGACTCCATTTTTTAAAATTGGAAAGTTTTGGATTTCAGTTTTTTGTGGGTGACGTTGTAAGTGGGGTAGGTTTTAGGCCATTTTGGCCCAGGTTACCTGGCCCTGGATGCCAAGTGCACAACTTTTGGACTCAAGTTTTTATTGGAAACTGGGCTATAATCTGAGTTTTACAACCCTTGATTGCTTTTCTAGCATTTCTGATTCTACAGTTTTGGCCTAAAAACAACAAAAATTGATAATTAATTAGGGGATTAATCACTTATTATGTGGTTTTTAGGCCATAATTTTTGAACCAGCAACATCAGAAAGCCAATCAAGGGTTCAAAAGACTTGGATTGTCACCTAGTTTCCAATAAAAGCTTGAGTCAAAAAATTGCCTCTACTGGTTAGCATCCAGGCCAGGTAACCTGGGCCACAAAGACCTAAACCTACTGCATTTATGACATCACCCACAAAAAACCCACAATCCCAAATTTTTCAATGTTTTTAATGCAAACTGGAAGACTTGCTGCATCTTTTGAAGGTTTGAACAAGTCTCTAGCACATTCGGCTGGCAAGTTATGGAGTTGCAAAGTGATGGTAATTAAGTGGCTCACGTGGGTCTTAAAGGGAAAACCAACTTGGCAGCGAAGGTGTTAAAAACCCAAGCTTTGCAAAAATCAAGACTAGGTTGATTACATGCATAAAACCCTGGGTTTTAGTCACCATTATAAACCTGGACCTAAATGGGCAAAAGCAGATGTTTTAGCAGTGGTATGAATAAAGATTGCGAAATGATATTTACTCTATGCAGCTATTTATTGTAGAATTGATTGTACTTGCAAATACTCTTAATACTTGCAATTGCAACTCTGATGTACCATAAGTCTATGCTGGTAACACACTTCACACAGATTAATAACGGAATTATTCCTACAGATAAACAGCACCACACATACAATTTTGTATATATTAGTGAACCATGTCCACACCACAAAGATTTTGTATTAAATACCTGCCAGACAACGATACAATGCAATGCAAAGTACTGTTTGGTCAAAACACATACTGCAGGTTTTTTTAAGGCGTTTTAGGGACCCGATTTGGGTACCTAGAATTTCAAATCAAGTCCCTAGAATCAGAGAAAATTATCATCGGGTCCCTACAAGTCCATACCAGGTATCTAACATTTTCCTTAAAAAAAACCCGGAACTACTGTATTTGCAATTATAGTCTACGGATCTCAAGATATAGACATTCCAAATGTGGCACCCTGAGGCAGTATGCTGTCACACAAATAAAATATTTGGGTCTACAAAAATAATGGACAAGGATAGTTTGTTTTGATTTCATTCAGAAACAGGAAAAGCTCTGAGGAGTTTATTTAGGATACCAAAACGTTTGTTTTTGGTGGTAAAACCCATGTAATATATTCCACAAGCTGTCTCATTCATTTGCATAAAATAAGAAATCTCCCCCGATATGCAAATCACTGAGTTACATTATGCAAGACCTCTGAAGACAAATTTTTGCAACATTGGAAAAAACCTATGCGATCTTATATAGATGACCTAACAAATATTTTACTCCTCAATCAAGACCGGTTAAAATATTATAGCTTGCTGGAAATATTTTGATGGAATCCTGTACATGAAAACCACTGATTCCTAAACATTTGTTCAAAAGCATATTTACAGATCTGAAACAGCCACTTGCTTTACACAGTATTATAACAGATCCAGTCTTATTTCCAACAAAGCCAACTTACGTAAAAATATGGAGAAGCAGCAGCCAGCACCACACGATGTGCATACAATTTTGTAGATCCAACAACTAAAGCTACATCCCATAATTCTTGTCGTTTGCGTAGTGTGTTGAAGGATTCCATCATTCTGCGTGGATGTTTGTCTGACGTGTGAGCCATGGATGTTGAAAAAGCCATAGGTGTACTAGACTGCACTTTAGGTCCGCAAACAGAAGTGATGTCAATAGACATAGGGGTCACAGGGTCAGCATACATTTTGAGCTCAATATTTCAAATGACATAAAAAGCTTCTGAACAAAGTCAAGTCCAGCTCAAACAGTGCTGAATGAAAAAAAAGAAGTTATTATACAGCAACCCAACAATACATCAATTGAAGCTCCTGTTTCAGCTTTAATTGCAAGCTTTTTTATGCCACTGTGATAAACATGGAAAACTTTCAACTAAACAGCCTAGTATCCAGCCCATCTTCCCATGGGAAACAATTCATGCTGAACATTTTAATGCGGTAAATACAGTACTAGCAGTCTTGGGGATGTCGTGTAAACTTTTAATAAACATTGTTGTAGAAAATGTGAAGACACCTACTAGTAGACTGTGTGTGTTTGCACTATAATTGGCAGGCATACACTGGTATGCAACAGTTACAAGTGTTTTTTATTGCAGTAGAACACTGAGCAAAGGTGTGCTTGAGTTTACTTGCCACACAATTGAAGTGTTTTCACTTGCCTCTGGATGTCATTGACATTCTAAGCGAAGTATTAAGAAACAAGACACAGTATTTGACTTGCTTGGGAAACATCACATTTTTGCCATTTAAGGCAAAGACGAGTGTTGTAGGCTGTTTATACTTTAAGGGGAAAACTACAACAACTACCTCATAAAATAATTCTTTGTTCAGCAGCATAATCACAGCAAATGTGCAGAATATCACAGCCACATTTTCCACTGAGTATCCTACTTTGTCTGCACCCAGCTAGGATGAGAGGTTGAATGGCTTTGACATGTCTCAACTTGCTCAAAACACATGGGTGCATATGCATATGTTTTGAGTAAAATATATACAAATTAGCAGTGGTGCATCTAAACTGGGGAAAAGGTGCCTGTCATGGAAAGGCAGCTAGTTGCACTAGGCTACGAGCCAAGTTTGATTGGGTCTTAAGATACCTGTAGGAAATCTGGTTTTATTCTAAAATCATTTGGGAAAAATCAATTAAATTGGTTTTGGTTAGAAATTATGAAGTTAACACTTACAAAGTATAAAGTAATAATTTCCAACCAAAACCAATTTAATTGATTTTTCCCAAATGATTCCACTTTAAATTACAGCCGAGACTGAGTCTTGAGTTAATGCTAAATTTTTTAGACTTTTCCACTGCTCATTACAGTCTGTTGAAACCACATGATCTTTCTGCGACAAGACCATGCGAAAGCCGATAGCATTTTTGTCAATCAGAAGTTCTGAATATAGCCGTTCGCGATCAGAGTTTACAGCTTTGCAACTGGTCTAGTAGAGGAGTTCTTGTTTGACTTTATTAATTTAACCAGGCAAATTGTTCTTAGCAACAGCACATAGTTTTTCTAATAACATTTGTTAGTAACCTTTTTTACTGGCATGTGCTAGACTGATGGGTTCCACATGAAACCAGTTTCCTTATGCAAATAAATTGCGATTGATTCGCTTGGTGTGGGTCACTTCACTGTGACTTAACTATTATTGCAAGCATGAAATAGAATGCTTTTTACTGCAGGAGAGCACTGAGTGAAAATGCTTCTGAACTTGTTTTTGCTGCATAGTACAGTGGTATCACTTGTCTTTGAATATCATTATCATCATCAACCTTCAGTGAGGCATTTATGCACGCATCAAGGCATTTTAATTGGTCAAAAAATGGCACATGTGCACTGTTCAGAAAATATTTGGTGGAGCAGGTTGTATGCTTTTTTGGGCAAAAAAGAACATAAATTGTTTTTCTGCAATTTAATGCAATTTCGTGTTCAGCAACATAGTCACCACCAATAGTCATAAGACATTGCAGCCCACTAATACTGGGGCTTATCATATATCATCAGCACACATTAGGTAATTCACAACCATATTTCCCACAGTGCATCCCACCCTGGCTGAACACAACTGGTCTGAGTGTTCATCACGGTAAACAACAAATAAATATGAGCCCTCAGAACTCCCCCTTTCCTTAACCTATTGGTTACAGTAATGGGGGATGAAAAGTTGGTGGCCCATTTTACTTGCATTGTCTGTTGCCTGTACCAACTCAACAAGAGTCTTACTGTGCACATTGGTGCATTGCTCTTAAGTAGTTTATAGCAAAGTGCAGGTTGTGGTGAGTTCTGACAAATGCTTTAGATCAGGGGTCACAAACTCATATTGTTCCAAGGGCCAAATGAGGACTTACAAAGTACTCGAGGGCCACATCATGACGCTGGTGCAACAATGGCAGTACCGGAATCTTACTAGAAACAGCTTTTGCATCTTATTTCCTGCAAAAGTTATCATAAATTATAGGCAAATCATTTATAGTTGTCTCTACCAGGGTTCCCACACATTTTTTAAAATCATTTTCCATACTTTTTTCAATACTAAATTAAAAAAATTCAATACCATAACTATTAATTTCATAAATTCTTAATAGCGAAACATAATTTTGCACATTGCATAACACTACGTAAATAATGAAGTGCCTTGCCTTCAGTAAAATTCTGCTCAGATACTTCAAAAATTTTTTCCATTACACATGTCAGTACCATATTTTGACTTGAAGCCAAACTGATTGTCTGCTGTGGCCAAAAGTGGTGAGATGCAGGACAAAATGTAATGTTCGAACAACTTGGAGATGATAGTTGCAAGGGAAACAGGTCTATTGTTCCCAGCATCACTTATGTCTCTATTCTTGTTTTTACAAAGAGGTACAATGACATTTTGCATGCATTTTTCCATGCATTAAACAAACATATTGAATAGACTGCTCAGGTGATTGCACACACTTGAATCAGCATAAAAATGCGTTCAGCAAAAATACCATCTTTGCCAACTGCACGATCTAGTGGTAGTTTGTGTAGCAGAGATTTAATCTTATGGCTGTTACACAGCAAGTCATCAAACCCTTTAAAATTACCATGCGAGTTTATTACCAATTTCACAGTTTTTGATGAGTTCAGAAATGCTGGAAAATAGTTTTTTCCACATGACAGTGACTGCTTCATTTCTTGATTCACCTCCCACTGTAGATGGAAACCATGATTTCTTGCTTTTTCTGATGTTCTGCCAGAATTTTTTGGGTGATCTGTTCCATAAAGCTTTAAGCCATGACATCTGCTCGTTATTTTTGTTGGGACTTCGGACAAGCTCTTATTGCACATTTGAATTCTTTTTTACTTTCTTTCATATTGTGGTCCACTTTTGAGTTTACGATTATCAATCCAGTTTTAGTAGGCTTGTAAGGCTGGCGGGCCAGCCTTGTGTTTTTCTCTTACACCCTTGTTCCACCCAGGCAATTTGTGTTTTTCTTGTGAGCCATTATTTAAGACTTCAGTTACTGCTTTGAGTGCCACAACTATATTAGTGTAAAACTGCTCTAACATGCCTATAGGTTTTTGCACATAGCATTGCCACACAACATGAGTTCTTCAAATAAGGGTATTTCTCAAAGCCAGATCTTGCTAGTCAGTTGATATTTCAGTTTTTGTTGCTGTGTAGCTTTGTTCCAGTTAATATTTTTCTCATGTTTTGTCCTGTCATCACAGACTACATTTTCAGGCAGTGCTGTGGTTTTGATGGTTGTAGCTACCAGCCTGTGATCAGAGAGAATGAATTGGTGTAAGATTTCAATGTTTTGTATAGAATCATGAACAGATTTTAAAGAGACATAATGGTCCAGGCAGCTGCATGACCCATGAGCACCACTAACATAGATGAATGTATCAGCTGGAAGCATAGTTGCATCTGATTGTTTAATTTCATGTTCCAAGAAAAATTGGAATAGCAATTGACCAACATTTTTTTGGAGCAAGTGTTGAAGTCCTCAACTATGAACGCATTTGGGCTGTCAACTTCATCACAGAGTGACAAAATGTTAATCAGTTCATGTACTCATCGTAGTTGGAATCACAACAATACAGCATATAAACATTCAAAAAGTTCGAAGAGATTGAATCTAGACATGCCTCCAGCCCAGTGATACTTTTATTTAGTCTTTGCATTTGGCTTTTTGTGCCACAAAATTGCTGTCCCACCATATGGTATGCCAGCTGTTATGCTTTTTGTGTAATCCACTTCAGCTGTTCCATAGGCAAAATGGCTGTCACTGATGTTTATCAACTTGTCTAGGGTCTGCTTTGCCACCCAAGTTTCTTGGAGAAAAATGATGTTGGCACATAGCACAAAGTTGCTCAATGTCATGCAGTGATGCTGCCAGGTGAATGACATTTTGCAACCTTGGGTGAATGAAACAAGAGTGGTGAAATAAATTTATGTTCCTGATTTTTGTATCCTCTGATAACATGCATTTGTTTTGCTTATTTCACTCAAAACATTCCAATTATCAGCAATCGTGATTGCATGGCAAACCTAAAGTGTTCTAACTTTGCATCTACAGCAGTTAGCAACTTATCACTTCAGAAAACCTGTAGTATGGTGCAATTAACTGTGGCTATTATGCAATGGGTACAGATTTTACTGAGAGATGTCAGTTTTATTCAATAGAGTGGTGGAATCTCTGTTGTGCTCTCTGCATGAATGTCCTGTACTCCTGTGCAAAAGTTATCTGCGAGAATCGCAGTACTTTAAAAAGTTTCAGACACATAAACACTCATCAGAGTAGCCAATTATCAGTTATCAGTTGAAGTGCAGGCCTAACTAACTGAAGTACAGGTGTAGCCTATGTGATATTTGTTTGTTGCTAGTGTTGACATGTCTCTGTCTGCAAACACAGGCTCAGTGAATTTGATTTACTCTGACTATGTAATGACAAAGGCATTACACAGGCTCGTGGCTGCTTGAGACACGAAGTAGGCAGGAGATTTAAGAGGTGACACTGTACAATTTATTGCCCTCGATTCTTGCATCGCATTTAGTAACGCATAACGGCAACATTTATCGACCATTAGCACAAACAGCAACTTGTCTTTACCACGATCAAAAGGCAAACGTATCGCAGAAAATGGTCGATTGGTCAGTTAGACAACAACTCGCTCACGACACTACTCGGAAAGAAGCTCCATGCAAAACTCTGCAAGGTCATAAATACACGCGCAGAAATGCAGGCAGAAAAACGCATCTAGCACAAGACGTGACTTAATCACATGATACATACACAGTGTGAACATGTGAACGATTTGTGCCCAGCGGGATGGCTCAATGAGCAGTCTATTACAATCAGAGATGAGCGGAGTCACATTTTTCAGACTCCGACTCTACTCCTGGTCCATGTTTTAAGACTCCTAGTCCTGCTCTGACTCCAAAAAATTTTGAAACATCAACTCCGACTCTTGTTAACATTCTGAAAACTTCCAAACAACTCATATATAAAAGATACTGTCTCTTTTGCCTCGTGAGGCAAAATATATGTTGTGGCTATTTGGCCTTTGATATAACACAAACCGTTGAAATGGTCATGTGACTAGCACAATACAGAGAAACACAACATGTTGAGGGTTAAAGTTATGGCTTAGCCTATTCTTTATACAATGTAGACAAACAGCCACTATAAGCTTGCCCACATTTCAATCAGACTTCACGGTCACCTTTGTAGGTCATGCATTCCAAACTTGTCATGTGATCACTTCAAACAAATGTGTGCAGCTACTGACAAAATAACTTCAGACCTGTTTTTGTCTCTTGAGGCAAAATAGAGCCTGGTTATCAGGTATACACCTTAAAAGTATAGGTTCTACTTTAATTAAATTGTGAAATGGAAACCATTGAAACACTAGTTGGTAGTTCAAGCTTCAATAATTAACCAGATAGATGACAAGTATTTGAAGTGAGTGTTAATTTTCAATTTTTACAAGATACTCATTTTAAATCTCCGAGGTCAGGAGCTGATCACCTGTTGACAAATATTGAAATGTACTTTTAACCAGTACTCATATAGAACTCTGAAGTATGACTGTGCCAAACTGAGCCATTAACATGAATGTGCAAGCAAATCATACAAAAAAATTAACAAGATGAACATTTGCATTACGCATAACTTAGGCTTCAATCTCTTTCAAATTTATAATCATAAGCAAAAGAGATGCAAAACAATATATTGAATATAGGTTATCTTCAAATCTGCAACTATCAGGACAAACATCCAACTTTGTTCGGTATGGCTCCAAAGTTTGAGCAGAGGTTGGCCTGTGCAAGCAGTGGCCAGACTAGAAATCTGCACAATGCGAATAAACGTTGTATTGTACTACTGCACATTACTTCTAACATCATTTGTCAAATCCTGGCACTAGACCTAAAATGCATAGGTCATGTTACTTCTCTATAATCTGTTTTGTTTGCCATTGTTTTTGTCATGTGTCTTGTGTCATTGCCCACATCATTCGCCCAACATTCTCATAGTTACGGCATGGAATTCGAAATACCCGAACTGCATTGTCACTTACACACTGTATTTTGCATTCTGTAGCCAATACTTTGAAACAGAGTTGCCACTCTGTTGTTATGAAAAGGTACTAGATTTCATGATAAAAAACACTAGATTCACAAAAAAACACTAGATTACGAAAAAAATCTTTCACACAGTGAAAGTGCCCAGAAAATGTGTTGCAATGCTAACCATAGACATCATGCAACCCATTCCAAACCAGAGACAAAGAAAATAGCAGCAACGCTTGTGTTTGTTTGTACAGGTCACTGAAACTTTGAACAGATGACCAAGTGACTTCACAGCGGTTTAACTCAAAACACATACTAGAATATTGTCTCGTGTAATTTAAGATTTAATTAATTAGGTAGAATTTTTAGCAAATTACAATTGAACTGAATCTAAAGGTCTTAATTACAGTTATATACACAAAATTGTGCAATTAATTACATACAGCTCACTCATAAAAAAAAACACTAGATAGCCTTAAAAAAACACTAGAACACTANATGAAATGAAAAAACACTAGGTCTACTGTAGTGGAAAAACACTAGGATTGGCACCATTGCTTTGAACAGGGTTGCCAGGTCCAAGTGAACAGAAAATGCCAAACCACTTGTAAAAAAATGCCAAAATCGCTTCAAAAAATGCCAAACAAGCTGAAATAGGCCAAATGCTTTTGGTTTTGACATGTCCAGAAGAATAATTTGGAAAAAAACACAGTGGTACTCGTGAACAAGGCACTAATTATAGCATATAAAGCAACAAACAACTATTGGACTTTAGAAAAAACAGAATTAATCTAGAAACACTCTTCCATATTTTTCACTCTTTGATATACAGTGGAAACTGCTTAAATAGAGCACCCTCGGGAATAGAAAAACCTGCTCTAATAAACGGTCGCTCTTTTATTCAATGAGAACGTTTTGCAACAGAAATAAGGTGTCATTCACACTAGCTAGGGCAAGGGTTCTCAACCTGGGTTTCGTGAACCCCCAAGGGTTTACGGGAAGATTTCCAGGGGTACTTGGATGGCAGTTGAGTTTTCATGTATTGCTATTTTTTAATATCCTATACAAGAGGAAAATACGTGACGATCGAAAACTCCGCTTAGATTTTTCCTGATCTTGCACTGTTGTGATGCAACAATGTGAAATCCACGGCTTTGCCAGTTAACCCGTGGAAGTGTGCGTGTAAGGCTACTCCACAAACAGCATACAGGTGGATCGGGACGGGTTGTTTTGTGACTCGGGGATACTTAATGGGAAAAAGGTTGAAAACCCCTGCACTAGGGCTTCACAATACACACATCAGTGTCAGGGTAGTGTATTTTATTCTCATTGTGAAGACTGTACACAGTATTGTAAAAAGAAGAGTTACTGTATTTTTCAATATTTTTGCCATAATGTGTTGCACAGTAGCTGTTGTGGTGGTCACTGTTCACTCTTGCCCCTCTTCAGCAAAAAAGAACTAGTCGATTTTTGATTGTTTTACTTCATTTTTGGTTGCTTGGTCTATAGCATGATCACTGCCGCAAGTGTAACTGCTCCAATAAACAGTGTGCCTGCTCTAATAAGTGAAGAATTTATAAGAGGAAAAAGATAGAATTGTTTTTTTCAGCTGAAACTGCCCAATAAGCTGTTTGTTCTATAAACCGATGCTCTATTAAGTGGTTTCCACTGTATAAGATTTTGTCCCTTTGCTTGAAAATGCTTAATAGAAAATAGGCTGCTTTGGCTTACGAATGTGGGAAATAATAAATCACAGTTTATGAAAATACACATGCACCATGCCATAGTTTCCAATCACTTGATTTTTGAAACCAATCAATTAGGCATGTCATAATTCCACAAAATATCTACAGTACTACAAAAAGAAAATATACCAAATCTGTCCATTATTGTATAACACACTTATATGAAAATCTGCTACATTCACACTGACTTTACTGTTTTCAACCGAGGAATTCTGCTAAATTGCCTTTATCATGGTTTAAAATTATATGAAATTCTGCGAAATCTGGCAGCACTGTTATGTGCTTATACTAGAATATTGTTAATGGTTGCACTGATATACTTACATGATACACAAACATAAAGAATACCAATCTGCAAATAACAACAATACACACTACTCTACTGTATATACAGTAGATACTTTCTTAAAAGAACCTTAAACGCTGTACAGCACAACAGCTAACCAACAGCAAAGGGGCATCTTCTTGGCTGTCA
>JGI24158J21664_10007348_pt1 | contig 14635 bp, 7 predicted proteins | sample Ectturendosymbi3_FD_21664 | JGI IMG/M metagenome (IMG submission 21664) | reverse complement strand
TGCTTCAAGGTTTGATGACAGTTTGAAAATGTGTTTTTAATAGTATATTAAAAAACGCATTAGCTCGCGGCACCCCTGGGTATTGTAAATGGCACCCTAGGGTGCCGCGGCGCCCCAGTTGGGAACCACTGCTCTAGACTTTTTTCATAACGTTGACAACATACTTCGTTTATGATATATTTCACTAATTGTAGGAGTACATCAACCTCTGCATGCAAAGGAGGGTACATGAGTGAACTGCAAGCTCATCACTGCATGACACTATATCTGTGAACCTGACGCTTGTGTAGTGTGAGTTTCGAACCGGCAAAAAAACTGTCATTGCAAGAATCAAATCATTTAATCGGAATTTAAGATGCCGACCACAGTTTTTTCGGGAAGTATTTGGTTCTTAATCCCGATTTCCAGGGGGAAATGCCCGTTTTGCCCCTCCTGCGGACGCCCATGCGATCATTGACGATTTTTTATCAGGTTCCACAAACAAGGCCAGCTCTTCCAATGAAAAGAAACGTTTTTGACTAATTGTTAATTTTTAACATCTTTAGCGATTAAGTAATGTGCAGAACAAAAATACTTTTGGCGATGATTTTCAATGAAATTGAGGTCATGTCAACACCTCTTTAGGTCTGGTGGGGTGGATGCATCCCATGCATCCCCCCCTGTGTCCGCGCCTGGTTCCCGGTACTACTCTATGGGAGTGACGATGGCCAAAGCAATGGGTTTATATTCTAGTTTAGATATCTTTTCAAAGCTCAGCAAACCAAACTACTGCCTCACTGCGGCAAGACCGTGAACCACTTTAATGCATCACACACCACGTCTTATCAAATTCTACTCACCTTCGCCATTGCCCTTAAAGTCTTCACCACGTATTTCGAAATTTTGTTTGAAGCCAGATCAATTATTAGCACGTTTGCAACCCTGGCCAGGGAGTCCGCACCAACCATTGTGATTTCGTTATCTCGCAAAGACAGCTTTTCCATCTAAAAGATAAACGACTGTTCAGATATTGAAACTGATATAAATTCCATTGCACGACTTAGTGTTTGAAAAGCAGATAATAACGCACGAAGTCTTTCTTCCTAAGGTAAGTTTACAAATGGCGTTTCCAGTTTTTTAAATACTGCTTTGCCCAAACGCTTTGCATTTTTTGGCATCGCAATGTAGCAATCAAGGCTGCTTTTTATTACCATCGCTTCAATACCCATGAAACGCCATGCTGTTTCTATTGCCAACATGGTAGAAGTGAAGCGTGCACCTACAGGAGCAGGTAAGAAAAAATATGTTTGCATAGGACCTGCAAATATCCTTTCATCGCTTAACTTGCTTGAACCTCTGAAATTCAACGATAAACGTAAAACGAGCATTGCTTCGTCGTGGTAAAGTGTGATTAGTTCTTAACCCCCCTGGTTAGATATGATTACCGGTAGTTATTATTGGTAAAACTGTTATATGCGTAAGGCCTGAGGCCTGGTACTCACAGGGGTCCGGCAGATGAGCATGAGTTTAGAATGCCGCTAAAACGTTAATGCTGGTAATTATGTTAGACCAAGCGGAGATTGTCAAAAACGTATACGTTAGGATTAGGGCCTTGAGACCTAGTGAGGACATTATTGTCCTGGAGCCCCTTACAAACCCGTGTGCGGGATCCTGCAATTAAAAGCTAAACTTAGCAAACTTAGCAGGACCTGCAGAAATACTTGCATGGGCCTAAGTTCAGATCATGGTGCAATATTATAAAACTAGTGAAGTTGATATTTACGTGAATGCTGATTAGAAGACCGTGGCAGACCATGTAACCAGTATTTTAATAATTAGCGAGGAACGTTCTGCAGACTAAAACCGGAGAAAACCATTCAGTACCAAATGGTATGATTATATCTCAGATCTCACTTGCTCGTACTATCATATGTAACCTACAGAACTCTCAGGCTACTGAAAACGGTAAAATGTCTCGCAACCAAGGAATGCTGCAGCGACAAACATTTAGAAAAATTGCGCTGTTGAGAATGAATAACAAAATTATTAAATTTGAATATTTGCCCTCAGACGCCCAAAATTGTAACGATCCACAGTGTTTGATTTCGAGTGCCCATCCAAGGTAAGCTCGCTTAATTTCTCCTACTTAATTACTTTGGCTTTTCTATCTTAAGCGTACTACTTGGCCCTTGGACAAGACCCTCTATGTTTCTCCAGTATGTCTTTGGTTTTCAAATCAGGTAAAAATTATACAGTAGCGACTTATTGAACGTTCCAGTCGGCACGAGCAACCCAAAACTCTTCCTATATCCTTTCAATGAGCAGATTAATAAGTCACGACAAAAAGGTTAAAAACTCTCTGACTCGATCAAACGTAACGAACATCCCCGCAGTGCATACGTACCATTGATTTTCGATTTAGAAGACCACTGAGAAGACTGGCCACTGTATTATCATCAATGGAACACGAGTTAAGCGTGACGTCTCGAACGTGCTGAAGGCAAGAGGGCAGATATAGCTGCGCTGCAGGTCCCATCATGTTATTTTCACTGAGGTCTAAAGCTTGCAAAGTGTGCTACACAAACAAAAAGCATAAAATATTTTGAGCATAGCGAAAAACATGACCTTTTCTATTCCTAATACCGTAAGTTAAAGTAAAGGTAGATATACAAAAATTCGTTGTAACGCTAAGCATCGCGAAGCCGTCTCAGCAAATAACACAGTGTACGTGCTTCCACTAAAGCCATATACGAGCGCGGCCCGGGTAATGACATCGCTGAGTAAAAACACAAGAAAATTTTGAAACACTGCTAGCCATGCAGCAATAAGGTCGTATTTTTGGCTGAATGAGGGAGCTTTAGAAACGCACCGTTATCGTATTGCATGTTGGCTGCTCAGTTCCAGCATCGTGAACGTTGCCCATATGGAGGATGATGCGAATGAACCAAGAAACCATGAAACTGAATTAACTGGAATAATCTATCAATGGGCAACGTGAATGCGTTTGCCTGAGCTTATGAAATGCATGGAACAAGCAACTTTAATGTTGGAATGAAAGCGTATTGAAAACCAGCAGAAGATGGAAGGAATTCTGCAGCAGAGTAGAATGTGAGAAATTTGCAGTTTTGTTCGTCCAGTGACGTTCCAGTAGCGGCAAGGGGTGGCTCATCCCGCGGGATCTAAATTTTTGGGTACTGAGAGACAATGATTTACAACGTGTATAGCGTCCACATACGCAGCCAAAAACAATGACTTCTTGAAAGGTTATTTGCACAAAAGCTAAGTGTCGTGGTGAGTATTACCGTCACGGGAGGTGTTCCGAGGTAACGTGACTGTGGTGTACACTGCCTCTTCTTTCAGGTGCAGTGATTGCCGCATGACCGTGCTCGCAGTTAACGTAAGGTATCCAAACTTTTTTGTCTTGAGGGCCACATAAGCTAATGCAAAATATGTCGAGGGCCGTACGTCTTACGTAATGTGATTGTATCTGGATATGGTATATTCTAACAAATCAAATTTTTCGTAAATATTTTTTTATCATTTATAAAATGGCTTCGCGGGCCGGATGAAATGGCTTCACGGGCCGCATTTGGCCCGAGGGCCGTACTTTGGAGACCCTGACGTAAGACAAGGCGTCACCTGCACAAATGTGCCCAGAGCGTACGCTTTTGCATCGTACGCCCCGATATCGCATAAGTTGAAATACAGTTNAACCTATCTGCACAACTACCGCCAAAAATGCACTAAAACCTTGCTTTATGACCATCTTGGTATTCAGATGAAATAGTTCCGTAATCTCTTAACGGTCACCAAGTTTAAACCGTGAAAGCCCTTACACGTAACTAAGGACCGCGATCGGGCTTAGGCATAAGATCCTGTTCGAAAAATTCGCAAACGTCTCCCCCACCAGCTATCCACAACAGGAGGCCCCACGTTGCCTCACTACAAGAACCTCCCCTCTCTCACAGGAAAAAAGCAAGACCATATCGAGGAAGCCAAACGATAATCCTTGGAAGTTGTTAGCATCTTTTGGACAAAGCGGAGTGTTTCTATTACTGCAGAAAGGGATGAGCGGAAACGCTTTTACACAGGTATTGAGCATGCAACATTTGGTCATGATGGGTGGGGATGCTTTAAGCTCTCCGTGGGCAAGTTGTGTCCAAGAATAAACCCACTAGGAGAAAGGGTGTGCATACTAAGATTGAAGTTTTGATAAGACATACAGCCCAAACGCAAGTGCCCTTTGAACGGATATCGTGGAAGAAATTAATAATTACCTAGGAAGGGTTGCAACTGATGAATCCAGGATACTTTTGGGAGACTCCAATACAAACGATGCCGGGGTATAGCAGTAATCGTAGGTTGTGATTGGCCTACCTACATGGTGACGCTGCTGTCGTCAATGACAACGGGAGACTCCTGCTGCGACTGTGCTGTAACAACCCGCTGTGCATAACAAACACTTTCTTCCAACCAACAAATTTGCACAAGTAGACTAGGTGCAGAGATTCTTTGGGTCAATGGTCGCACATTGTGATTCCTACATAGTTAGTTAACTTGTTCCAATCGATATTGGACGTTCATGTCAAAAGTGGTGCAGAACTGTTGCGACCGATCACCACCTTATGATGTGCATTTTCCCTCTGAATAAAAATGAAGAGGGCTTACATAAACGTGCAGGAACAGGACGTCTTACTGCATGAAGTGGGAGGCCCTGGCAGGCAAAGTTGAAAGGCATTTGCAGACAACGTATCGTCCTTGTTCCCAGAGCTCCCTGAATGGATAGCGGAGATTGGAATCCGTGCAATGAAGCTAGAGCTTCAGCTGCTGCTTGGGTATGCGGACGGAAACCACTTGGTGTGGCGAATAATAGTAAAAAAGCAACCCTTGTTGGCACCAAGATTCAAAAGATACTATTCAGGCACAAAGAGTAGTCTACAACGCAAGGCCGCAGAACAAAGCCGGCACTTTATTGTATTCGCGGTACGCCGAGGCGCGAAAGTCCGCAGTTATCACGGTTAAAAACCCAAAATGCAATCTTGGAATAATTGGTACAAACTGGAATACAATAGTTTGCAACCTAAAAAGTGTTCTTGCAAACCATCCTGCGACTCCGCGTAGATACCATGCTCTTATATCCATCAAAGACCAAAATTGTGTTTTGCTCAACAATAAGAGGGACATCCTTGGCAGATGGAGGATACACGAAGCCACTATAATGCCATCAGACACACATGAGTTAAAATAGACATCATTGCAGCCGAAGTCCAAGCTGCCAAAACACTGAAAGCTGGGAAAGCTGCGTGGTGAAATCCGACCTGAAATGTTCAAAGCCTTGAATCGAGAAGTTCTTTGGCTGATTCATTCGTCTCGGGTAGCCTGGCGTTTAGAAGCGCAGTAGTCCATCGATAGATTGGAACCATAAAGAAAAAGGAGTGAATGCAGCAAATACTGGGGCATATCTCTTCATGGCCTCCCTGGAATTGAGTATATCAAGTGCTTTAAAAAAGATGCCGCGAAATAATAAAGCCGAAGCTAGATGACACAGTCTCGTCATGACTGCAACACTCACGAGTCAGACCACATTTTTGCTCTCCAACAACCGGTGTACGACCGGGTTTCTCGTTAAAGGCTTTTGGGAGTGTTGCGGGAGTACGGTGCCGAAGGCCGCCTTATACTGGCCATCGATTTTACGATATTTCGTGAAATCGATTTCCTATTAAATTTTGTTGATCGATTCCTTTCTTACCCACATTGTGGAGAGTACATACTTGGCTTTGAGGCATTTTCAATTTGAAGCTTTAACAAAGAAACGATTTGCTAAAATTTAGTTTGCATCAACAATGACACAAGTTTGAATACGTCATCCATGAAGTACGCAGGAAGACTTACGTTGTAAGACAACTTCTCAAACTCTTCTTTAAGATACAACAGACTCTTTCCACGTAAAATACAGGATCTAAGAGTCAAGCCGCTGATGTAGTTGGCACAACTGAAAAGTTGCTTAGCTGCTTCATCAGTGAAGTCATTGAAACTTAAGTCCAGTTTAATCTGCAAAAAGCAGCAATAAAATATTTTTTACTGCACGAATAATAAGACAAGTTGTTCTTGTGCTCTTGCGTCCAGTTCACAAATTATGATTAGTTTCGTCGTGCGTCTTTTGCGATTTTACTGTTAACCCAAATTAAGTTTAACATGTGAGATTTAGAACGTGATTTGCTACAATAAGTGTTTCAAGTAATTTAAGAGAGCTGATCGGATCTGACCAACATTAGCATTGAGACTCTTACGAACTGCTTTATCAAACGAACTGGGCGGCTAGCGATTTTAAACAAAAGGAATAGATTTGGTTGCAACATGCTAGAAACATTGAAAGCAGAATTAAAACTAACGCAGCAGCTCGAATCCAAAGTTTAATTTAAGTACCTTTTTCGTACATCCTGAAGCTCATGGTCAATCAATTAGAAATTGGCGAGACACCCATAGAAAGCTCGCTTAAACGTGATTGGATGTCTGGTAATATTTTACAGAAATTAAGCAAATTCGTAGGCTTTCCTGGCTGGAAAGCACTGATCTAACGTCAAATATGTGATATCACACGTGGGAGAACCCTTTAGAAACGACTTGAATGAATTAATGTTTCCAACATGTTATGATGTTATTTTGTACCTTGTGTGATGATGTCAAAAATATTTCGGTAAATAAATGAAGCGGGCAAGTCGCTGACATTAAATGTCTTCTTTTAGAGTCACATACACATACCTGATGCTTATTTTGCTTTAGATAAGTAGCCAGGAGTGCTATATGTTTTTGATTTAAATTGCATCTGCGGAGCTCCAAATGATCCTTCACGTTGGCAGCACAGCCAACCAATTTCATCTTTGCCCCGTCGTCTATATGCTGGCAACGCTCGGGTTTGAAAGCAAAAACTGGCAGCTGTCAACAAAAAAACTACACATAAACGAGTTCCTGTTATTGGAATCTTCGGCATGTGTTGTTTTTCCACCTCCAAATTGGACTAAATACCAAGGTCAATTTTACGTTATTTTCATAAAAAATTGATACGAGATTGATACCATTAAAAATCGACATTGTTCCCGTATAGAATTAAGCTCTTACTGTTATATTTCAGCCGAAATGTTTTTGAACTGTTATATTTCAGCCGAAATGTTTTTGAAATAACCGAAAAAAAAATTTAAGTCATTTCGGTCAGAATGTCCGAAAATACAAGTTAATGAACACTGTTACGGCGATTTTAATACAACTTTGAGACAAATTACCAAACTGTTTCAGCAAAAAATGACCGAAATGTTTCAGCAAACAAAACCCAGAACCCACATATTTGTAAAAACGTATAGTCCACAAAGATCCTAGTAAGTGCAACATGGCGATTATCAGTTTTTTCCTGCTTGTTTCTTGTAAGGGATCGCGGGTGCAGCAATCCTAGATCTTGAAATATTTCACGGTTTTCATAAACCTCTGATAGTGCTGCTGGATCAACACCAAGACGGAAACAGGTAAGATCAGAAATATCGTGACTCCCCCTTCGTCCTTGGGATGGCCTCTTGGCCACTTTCTCGTAGGTGGAGCCATCAGGGGTCTCCTCGCCAATCTTTCCTGGGCATTCCGGTCATGTAACCTAACACTGCAGCTGGGGTCTCAATATATTCGGAAAAATGGCTCGACATTCGTGGGTTTATGAATTCCACGAAGTGTTACTCCATCAACTTTGGAAAAATCCCATCGCAGCCACTTGTATAGCACTCTTTCGGTCATCACCCACAATCCAAGACCGCATAAGGATCGTAGAAAAGACTGATTTGAAAACCGGCTGTGGTGCTTGAAAGCTTCCGTGTTGTGGCTACGGAACGAATCAAGCTTGCGTAGTACTGTGATTGCTTTACCAACCCGTTTATCAATCTTGCTTACCATCACTCGTAAATATACCGCCCCAATGTACTTAGGGCTGTTTAGAAACAAACCTTCTTGGGTATCTGGAGAGGCATTATTCCTGTTTTTTTTGGCTAACCCTCATTTAATTAAACTTGATTCCAGCAACGATCAAGTGGATGCTGAATACCCTGTTCAGAAGATCCTAGCAGTGTCAACTGGTTCGCAAAAAGCAAACGGTTGATCCTGCGGCTTGTGACAGTGACACCCTTCATGACTCACATGTAATCGTCTGTCGATTTGGCGTAGAATGTGAAAAGTGGTGACAGCACACATTTTGTTGGAGACAAACACCTACAAGATAAAATCCAAGACGAAGACCGCACTTGCAACATCCAGCCACTGCAGTATTACTTTGCGGCAGCTTTTATCAAGGCTCTCGGCATGCATGGAGAGAGATGTCCGATAGTTGGTGCATCCCCTCCTGCCTTTCTTTTGTGTGCTTGAGGATGATCATTTCAGTTTGACAACTTTTCGATGGTTTTCCAGATCTTCATGCCACTTGAAACACACCAGTTACCAAAGAGAAAAATAAATATCAACTGCAAGTTAATCTGCAGGACTTCAGCTAGCTAGCTAGCACAAAAACTCTCACATTCAATATTCCCAATTTTTAACAATACTGAAGCTGAAGTGTTAACTACATGACCGCCATGGTCCTTCACCAACCCTATGTGACACAGTGACACTTTTGTTTACAACTGCTTCACCGTTGTGTAGAGTTACTTTTCAGGTATTTTTCCATTTTGATTTCATTTACTTTGACTGACAATTGGTTTTCGTATTGCGGAATAGCTCTCAGTATTTTTTGTTTAATAGCCGAGTCAGATGAAACAAAACTTGACTTGTTGACATGATTGAAAACGCTAAAGTCTTCCGCCGCTTTAGAGCAGCAAAGTTATGCTACCGTTCAGTTAATTTACGACTCTAGGTTTGCTGTGAGTCTTTGAGGAATGTCTTTGAGGAAAAATCTTTGATGAAGGAAACCATGCTCAGTTTTCGTTACTTAAAAATGATGCAGACGTACGCATATCAACATCCCAATGGTATAGGTCTCCAGAAGCTAACACTGCTGGGACAGTACGTAAATTGTTATACTGGGAAATCGATTTCACGTATTTTACGCATCTTCAGTCCTTGCTCATGTTAAATTTACCTGCTTCACCTTTGTGTAGGGTTACTTTGGGTAGGTTGCCAGTTAATGCTAAATAATGCTAACCGATTTACTCAGCGCTGAGTCACACAAAAATGGTAGTGTGTTAGTGAATGACGTAAAAACGTCAGAAAATAAAATCTTTTCTTGCCCTTTGTTAGATAAAGCCGTTCAGAGATACATTATGTGATTGCAACACAGTATGCAGGCTCTGAAAGATTGTGCATTCACGTGCTGCTGCATTCCAGACCGGTAAATACGAACAATTCAATCCTGGGTCTTTTGCACAGCGTGCAGAAAGTCATAGACAATATTCCGGCAGTACTACGTTGCACCACGTATTTATCCTCTAGGTGAGGAATAAGTGAAAAACTGTCTTATCCCCATTTTTTCTAAATGATAAATTTTTTTTGAGACACAAGGATGCATGTCAGACGTACTGCTAGCACAGAACACTTGGGAGCAGACTTTGGCACAACACATAATGAAATAGCACTTACTGGATTAGAACTGCCGGAAATTCCATTGGCAAGAGCAGATACTGTTTCTGAGTTCATATTGCAATTGTACAACTCCAACTTGTTTAAAACGCCAAAGTATTTTGGCAACATTTTTATGTCTTTGCTGACAATGTCGGTTTGTTCAAGCAAAAGTGTTCGCACCTTCATAAAAATGTTCAAAATGAAAAACGAAAGCCTTTCAACGTAAAGACGGCGCATTTCTTTCACAGCCGTTCGATGCAACAACTTATTCAGAAGTCCGATTTAGTGTTACTATATAACATTCTATTTTTCATTTGGAAAACATGTTATTAGTTGCAGCTCAGCCTTCGGCTTCTGCCGTTATTTTTATCATAAAGTAACAAATTACACGAATTTCAACATTGTCAGCAATAGCTCATAAGTAGAACAGACTATCAAGGCTGTGCAGGGAAATAAAAAGTACTGTGGTTCTGTTACTTATATGAAATACGAAGAACCACTTCAACTGCAATGTTCAACATCTGCTTGAAACAGTTTGGACAAGGTTAGCGTTTTTTAAAACATGCAACGCTGTACAAGCGAGGTGAATCATTGTTTCAGCTAAATATTCCAAGAAAATATCATCAGATGTCGAAGTTGAAACGCCATGGTCGAAAACGTTCTTCACCATAAAAGTTCGCTGCAAAACTTAAAAAATTGAGGCATCTATGAACAATAAACATCTTTGGTTTTATTTGTTTTATGTAACATAAACATACCGGCAGGGGCGAAACGAGGTTAGATGGCGCCCGGGGTAAGAAGCAAGTTTGACGCCCCCCATGTTCGAACCTGAGGTCTTTCGACAGCAAATGTACTGTACTGAAGGATGTACTTGTGACATTGGTGGGACTTTTCGGCGCCCCCTGCAGTGATTCTGCGCCCCCATAGTGACTAGGCGCCCGGGGAATTGTGCCCTCCCTCGTTACACCCCTGCATACCGGCTACAACCAAGTATCATACTTGGTATAACCACTGACATACTCGATGTGATTATTTACAGAGGTTTTACAAACAGTCGTCACAAAAATGAAGTTGTAGCGTATGCAGTAAAAACGTTACCATTAGAGATCAAGTGCGTTCTAAAACTGATATGTTCAAAGCAATTACAAAATAAAATTAGATTTTGTAGCTGTTGCTTCGAGTTCGAAGTACCCCTCAAACACTGTTTCACGGTCATAGACCGGTATTCTGGATAAGCTGCTTTTAGCTAATTAACGTCAACAAGAAGTAACGATAAATGTAGATGAAAAAACTCTTTCCCAATTTTACAATGATGAAAAACACATTCTAGTGTGTTTTGCTATGTAATCGAGAAATGCAGTGATAACGTTATTCATGCACCAACACACAGGTAAGATCAGGTTTACAAACTGTTGTCAAATATGTAGGTTTGAAACGCTTTTTTGGTTAATTTCACCAAGGAAATGTGTTACAAAATTGGGAAGTGGCTCTTTAAAACAAGCTCATCAACAAAATAATGCATCCGCTAGGGGCGCACTTCCTATTCATGGAACAAAAATGCAATAGTTGACTGTGTGTGTAAACTGTAAAAGCAAATCTTTACTCACAGCAACCGATGCAGATGGGTTGAGAACTTCGAGCAACACGCCCAAACTCCCCTTGTCACAGTCAATGTATTGCTTTTCCACTCCTAGAAACACTTCGCTCTTTTGCCCAACTCCGTTGCTTTGAAGAACGTAACCGATATCACAGGCTCTTGAAACAGTGATGTGCCCATGCAGCTCGATGGGTGCGCTTTTCACAATACGTTGCAGATCATCTAATATTTCCCTGTCTTGGCTTGCTCTGGCCCATCTGCATTTTAAGAACACATCTTTCGCGTTGGTGATTCGTGTTGGCTGAAACGCAACCTTCCTGAGATGGATCAGCAATTGCTTCTGACGTTCGTCTTTTGAGTCATCTTCTGCCATTTCCGGTAAAAGGCATTGTTGCAANCTANCCTGTGTGCAAGAGTCAACTGAGAAGAACAAGAGAGTGAGAATATCCGATTCTACGTGTCTTTGCGTCAGTTCGAAGATACTTCTCTCAAGAAAGCCTGTCTTCAAAAGGAAGCGCAAAGAGAAAGCGGAAAAAATATCAGCCCACTCACCACTCATAAATGAGTAACTGGAGTAAAAGTACTGTGGTGGATAGGAACATGGTTTTGGTTCTTCTGAAATGTAAACATTCAAAATCTTCTCCATTGACCGTGCAACAATTTTTTCTCCGATTTCGGAGCGGTAGGCGGAAGTTCTCCCCGTTTCTTCGCAATACCATTTGCAGAATTTGTGCTCTGCATAGTGCCAACTTTTCGGGTCACGTGCCAGTATGTCGTAAAGCACCACACAGCACAAGCAGCTGAAGGCCGAAAAGAGTTTCCTGATGTTTTGATCAGCTACGCAATAATCAGTCAACATGGAAAGAAGGCTGGAAACAAGCACGTAAAACCTGTTGGATTGTTGGCGTTCATTAAGTTTAGAATAAATGGAAAAGCAGTATTTACCAAGAGCATTACAGCAACTGGGATTGTGTAGAAACACACACAACTCCGGATAATTGATAAGCATCTGCTTGAAAAGCTTCGCCTCATCTTCACTGTTGCAGCATCTCCAGCGAAGCTTTTCTTGTTCCTCGATTCCGAGTCCAAGAACTTTGACCATAAACGCTGGACGGTATTGATAAGGAAGCAAGCAAAACTCCTTGATTTGCATGGCAATGTATTTCTTTGCTTCAGGAAAGAGTTTATTGGAAAGAATGGCCCGAAAGAATGATGCCGCCGATCTTTTCGTTTCAGGAAATATTTTTCCAACTTTGTCCCAGTTTATGCCAGGAAGTCTAGGTAAGGTGTCCATAATTATATACACATCATCTGTAGACAATATATCATTTACAATATGTTGTTCTGAATTATGAAATCGGTCATAATCCATTGAAGAGCCCAAACAAAGAAACTCGAAAAGGCTGATCTCGCGTGGGTATTTTAGAATATCTTCCGTCATGCTGAAACAGAATATGTAACAGGATTCATTGCTTTGTTGCTCTCTCAGCACACATTCCAATAATTGCCTGCCAAGCGTTTTTTTCCCAATACCTGGCACACCGACTGACCACAGAACATTACCAAACTTCTTGATGTCAGGTTGCTTGCTCGTGCTGCTAGCTAAATCTGCACGTATAGCTGCTTCGCTAAACAACTCTTTTGGTGCATACTTCCTTAGCCTTCCGTCGTTTTCAGCATTGTCGGTGGTATCCAAAAAACTTTCCCAAAGAGCGTCTTCTCCGTAACCTTCGTTGCATGACCTCACACACCTTGTAACAACTAAAGGCAGAGGATCACAACCGTCTTCCCAAGACGCTAGTTTCTTGGCTCGTCTCAGTAAGCAATATTTGAAATCTGCAACAAGCAAAAGTGGAAATTGATGTTAATCAAATGTATTTAATGGGTCGGTAAAAGACTTCTAACCTAAATTCACAAACCATTAAATTGCAGGAGCTACCAGTGACGATTAATATTAGCACCTGAGGCAGGAAAAGAAATATACGTGAAAATATTTACAAACGTTCCACACTACGCTTGATCATTGCCTTTATAATGAATTAAGTCTACAGTGTCAGGCCAAGGAGTCTGAACTGTCACAAGAAATTTGCTGAAAAAAAAATTTAATTTCTAGATCATGTCAATGACAATTTAACACAGACTTGTTCTGAACGAATTGCCTTGTAACAAGTGTTTTAAAATCCAATTGCGGCAAAGTGCACCAACTATACTGGCTTGTGGACCTTGGAATTTAAACACATTAGCACCATCCCATAATGTGTTGACTTTAGACCAGTGTTTCTCAAACTTTTTCCAATGCCTCCTTTTCAGTCTCGGCACATCGTTTTTGCCCAAAAACCTAATAAAGCAAACACAAAGTAGTAAATTGAAAGACTTTTTTAAAATAAAGTATTGAATAGCTGAACCAAGTCATCAAATAGCTGAACTAAGCAATTGTACTACGAAGCTAATATTAAGTTCAGAATTCTTGTGAAAATAATCCACACTGTAGCCGAGCACATAGACGATCCAAAGTAAAATTAACTGATAAATTGCGTTACTGTCGCAACAACCTCCAACGATTATCGTCGTAAATTGAAATTTGCAAGAAACTAACAAGTTTTAATAGTAGGCTACTCAAGTTAACTAAATGATCCATTAGTGGTTGAGCATTTTCGCCCCTTTGTGTTGTTTCCCCCTTTTGCCCCCATTGTTTTTTTCCCTTGTCCCTCAAAATCGCCCCCAAGGGGACGATTCCGCCACTTTGAGAACCACTGCTTTAGACCCACTTCTTATACGTTACGCCGCAGGCTTGCTCAACTCAGAAAGCCTGCAAGGCCAAATTGATGAACATAAATTTGCCGCGGGTCGCAAAACTCTATTTCGTTGTAGTTCGAAAGAAATTCTGAATCGACAATTAATTATCCGAAGTTGTAAGCCACAAAAACGGCGAAAGTAAGTCGACCACACCTTATTTCACGGGGAAAATATTTTCGCGCGTTTAACCCATAAAAACGCGAAACTAGGCCGCACTAGATCTCGGGGCAGGCGTTGAGCTGCCATTCAGTTATCTCATAATCCAGAACCGTCAGGCCGTGTGGTCCATGGGGAGGTCGAGCATTGAACATTGGAGGACAAATGGTCGACGGTTTGTTCTTCTGCACCACACTCATAGGTCACAGAAAGGCCATATTCCATTTGTGCAAGCATGACCGGGAACCTCCGACACGGGTGCGGAGGCGGTTAAGCCGGACCCACGCTGTCTTTGGCAGGGCCATGGGGGTGGGTTCCGGTGTCGCGTTTAAAAGTACGGAGTCTCGTAGTGTTGACCAACCACTCCGCATTCCATCGGTGATCCATCTTGAGTGCTGCATTTCGGCTGTTGTCCTCAGATGAACAGATAAGTTCTTGTGCAGCGAGTACAAATGGGTATGTCAATCTGAGACGCCGTGCGTTCCAACTCGGTGGACAAGTCAGCAGTGGAGCAGATGTCCA
>JGI24158J21664_10007346_pt1 | contig 14636 bp, 9 predicted proteins | sample Ectturendosymbi3_FD_21664 | JGI IMG/M metagenome (IMG submission 21664) | reverse complement strand
GTCATGAACTTCTATTCCATGAACATCTGCAATTTTCGAACGCAATATTAGGCCTACCGCATAGAGCTTGCCCAGACTGACAACAAAGGTTGCTGGCGGCATTTCAAGTTTCTTCGTGTAGTTTTTGTGTCACTTCTGATCCTGTCCCACGCGTTTTTTCAGCGTGGACCTGTGTTTGTTTTGCTAATAATAAAACTTTTCCAACAGTCTACAAGTTACTTTTTTAAGGTTAGAGAAGTTTGAGAATAATTTTTAAATTTTTTGAAGGCCGCTTCTGCTCCGGAAACGTCCCAGTAAGCCTGGGTAATGGTGAGAATGTGATTTAGCCAAAATGTGTATGGTTATTAACTGTGTTTGTTAAAAAAAAGTTACCTGAGCTGTTGGGTCTTCACTGCTATGCATTCAGTACACATGCGGATGAAGTCGTCCTTGAGCCCCCCCTAAAAAATCCTGGATCCGCCTATGAACCCCCCTTGCGTACGCCCTTGATGCAATCATATCCAAGACCTGCCTGAGGTGTTCTGTTGTCACCGACAGAGCCCAGAAGAGCGATTCAAATAGCTTTTTCAAAAGCAGAGAAATTATCCGAAAGTTTGTCTTTCGATCTACATCTTCCACGGCAGTGGCCACGCCAAGGATTTTGCGTAAATGTTTATACATCAACAGTATGACAATATTTTCGCAAATGGATATTTGTGCCAAATCTGTATGCGATAATTGCTTGACTGGAAATCGAAATGTGAAGAGATAATCAAGAGCTACATACTGCAGTTGGTGAACTTCACGGAAAGCTGAATCATGCTGATTTGTTTCCAGCTGTCCTTGATGTGATTAGTATTGCCCGAACTCTTTTAGTAACGATGCGACCTGCACTGCCGAGAGATTGTTTAGTTCTTTGCGAAGAGTGAAAACGTGGCTGCTGTCAACAGTATCAGGTGAACGCTTGTCCGGTTTGTGTATGATCACTAGCCTTCCCCATAAAAAGTCAGTGAAGACAAGGTTTTGTTGAAGCGATGATTGATCGCTTTAAACGAGACCCAAGCCAGACGTTAGCAGCCCTAATTGTTTCTAAGTGATGCAAAGAAATGTTGCTAGGTAAAATAAAATCACAATTTGTGGTTTGGTCAAAGACTATGGCAAAGCTTCTTCGAAAAGAAATAACCTTGCTTTGAAAATCTGCAGGTAGCCTGTTGTGTATATCATTGTAATCTTCTGGCTATTGCTTCTAACGAAGCGGATTTTTGTGACTGTTGCCGTAACATAAGGCATTATGTTTGTGGTGTGGAAAGGCTAAAGCGTTTTGTGAACGTCCATTTGGGTTTCATCGTCAGCAACCTGAAAAGGACAAAAATTAACCCATCCCTGTAAAAAAATTTGCGGACAACCATGATTATAAAACAAGTTTTCTAAAATTTTTTGGGCTTTGAATATAACATTGAAGGAGCAGAAAAGACCTGTCACACAACCATGGATCTGAAAGTCATGTGACAAGCAGATTCTTTTCAGAGGCTTGTTGTTATAGAAACACAAATAAACTTAATTTTGTTTGTACCTAGGCAAAGGTTTCTGTTTAATTATAAATTAAGATTTTAAATTAAAAACCAATGCAAGAACTTTTTGACATACGCCATGAATTTTTTTTCTTGTAACAGTCACATACTCGTCGAATAAACAAAAATCATTAACTCTTCTGTTCTGATTAGGAAGCAATTTGTGCAGTAGCAGTCATCACCCTTGCACGTGGAAAACAAAATTCCTCTTGAAGTTCTGTTTTTGCGGCAAAAGCTGAATTGTCAACGAGACAAATTGCCTCTTTTCAACGAATGCCAGTTAATTAAATTATCTTTTCGACGAACGCCAGTTAATTAAATTATCGTGTGTCTGTTAAACCGGTAGCGGTACTTCAGCGTAAAGGATGACTCACGTAACGTAAGTCTGCGTTACCCTTTGCGTTCGAAGTTTACGTCTTTTTATATCTTCAATTTCAATGGCAAGCATGCACCTCGAAACCAGAAACGCATCACGTACCGGATTTACAAATGCCGCGCGGGGTAATACGTGACCTTGAAACAGATTTAAAGTCAAAATTTTTAAGAGTTAATTTTCGAGACTAATGATGCATCCGTTCCACTACGAAACGTTTTTCGAAACAATAGGCCGTGTTTTGCGTTTCCACGATGCGAAAGTTTTCTCAAGGGAAAGGAATGTTGTGTGGTCTTGTCAGCACGTTTAGTGGAAAGGAAAGATCAACACAAACAGAACACAAGCTTGCGAATTTCACAGGCTTGTACTGGCACAACTGAATGCAAAAGAAACAAGTGATGTTTCCGATTCATTTTTGAAATCGTTTATACAAACAAATTTCACAAACGTCTTCTGGTGTTTGGCTCTCATTTTGCCATCGAAGAGGATAATTTTGTACTGATTGAAGATGCAGTATTTAAAGAGTTACGTTTTTTACCCTGGCAATGTAAAGTTGTTGCAGTACTAATAGGAAACAAAGGCTTCTCACTTCAGTTCCGAGCTGATGTTTGTCGTCATCACGCCATTTGAACAAAATCATAGAACCGCAATGATAGGCATTTTTTAATAATATTTATAATTAGAGAACCCTTGTGACTGCAGCTACACAATGAAATCATCATCAGCAGTCATCGCTGCAATAGAAGGAAATTTTGGAAAAAATTAGTATTCTCCTGGTGAGACAAAATCCTATTTTCTTGAAAGCACGTTATCAACATTTTGAAGATGCCAGTAATTTTATTGAACGTCTTTTGTTTTTTATTTGTCTGCGCCCCAAGGTGCATTTGCTCAGCGTCTTGTAATGTGCATTTATCTTTTGGACTACTGCGTTACACACTCACGCTCAGTAAGACAGTATTTTTTGACAAACACTGTGACAAAGAAAGATTTGCTTTTCGTTTTTCTGGAAATAACCGTTTGGTTCAAACAAAGCGTTGTCTGTAATTTTGTAGCTTTTGCATTTTAATAAACAATTTTAATAAATGTAAGTGTAGTGTTTGCCTAACAATGATATTTAAATCTTTGCTTTTTTGAGGTGGGCATTGGGCAACATCCGGTATAAACTGTGAATTTAGAAAGATGTAAATTTCCAATTTTGCGATCGTTGTGTTTTTTTCAAGTCTTAATTTCTCCAAAACAGGCAGCAACGAACCTTAGAATAGAAAAGGAAGCGAGGTAAAATCTATCAACTTCAACACTGCAAATCTTTTCTATTTCAGAGTTCAGAACAACGTTTGTGTAAACCATGTGGATCTTAATCGGACTCCTCTTCCCAAAGTCTTGTCAAACCATTTAATTACCGTAGCAACAAACAAAACGAGTGTCGTGGTCTGAAACTATAAATGCAGTAAGTGTTCAGAAAACGTCACCTGTACATTACAAAATGAATTGAAAATGAACGATTCCTTGAACAAAATGGCTACAGAAGTGGCGAAGGTGCATACACAGTTTTTCTACCATTTTCTTTTCTGACTGCAAACCAGGAGAAAAATCGGTTTTCAGGCAGCGGACAACTTTGCTAAACTGCTGCGAATTACCCATTACCCAGAAAAAGAGTGTTGCTATTTTTTTGAGGAACCCAAGAAGTTATAAAAGCGTGCTTCAGTTGGTAAGATTTCCACAAAGGGCCTGATCAATGTGTTTTGTGCATACTGTTTTTATTAAATTGTCAAAATTTAGAGTCAGGGTTTTCATAAATTGTTGAAACAATTGATGTTTACTTTATGAAGACGGAGAAAAATTTTGAATCCAGCCAAGCACAATCTTCAGACATGTAGTTAACAGCCTTCTGTTATTCGTTCATTCGTACGTGAAGCACGAATTCGGTTGAGAACGCTGACGCTTTCGTTTTAGTATTGAGAATACCACTATTGGTTTTGGCACAACCAGGGTTATTTTTAAGTGTTACCCAGGATATGATGATATACACGGTAGCATTGCAAAAATAGGCGAATTAATCTTTGACTTAATCGTTTATGCTTCAACGTTTTTGGCAGCCCGAACAAAAAACCTATTTAGTTCATACAGGCTGATGTTTTTTCAACTGCACTCTTTCACTGATCACAGACGTGATGTAGNAGTTCAATTAAACAATGTTACCGAGGTTTCCCTCGAGATCAGTGATTCTCAAATGAGGATACGCGTACCCCGTGAGATACCCAAATTTTCTCCAAGGGTTACACGGTTTCATTGTCTTGATAATGAAATTTCAACGTAAAATTACAATAATTATAGGTACATTTTGTAATTATTGTGTTCATGATTACAGTAATCGTGTACGTGGTAGATGAATATTGCCCACAAGGTACATCTCCCCCAGCAAAATCTTCCAAAAATCTCCCATCAACCGTTTTTAACGCCATGACCTTACATCAGACAAATCTATGCTTTTGGTGCATGATACTCCTCGGTAAGGACGCTTTATTGCAAGTTTAAACCTGCAAACAGTACAGGAATACAACTACTGTACAGGTGTTTCTTTGGACAACTTACAGATGATAAATAGTTTTCTGTGCTTTTGATTAGACAAGGATTTTCAAAGTCTATCAAAAATCTGGCTTTCGCAGTTAATGGCAAAAATTTTGCAACGTATCTTTGGACAATGACGGAATATAAATTTTTAAGTTAATTTAGTGAATAATGAAAACTTTTTGATAAGTTACAATACTATTAGCTTCTTCGTTTTCCTACAAAAAACACCAAACTATCAACAAAGTATCCAACATCGTAACATTCTGACAACGACAATGCTTTTTACGTTCTCCCCACCAAAAATATTGTCTCTCTCAGGAAAAAAATTACCAAGAGCCTTTGGGGAAATCATGCAACAGTTCTATTCACGAATGACCAACAGTTTGTGAATTCTTGGCTGAAGCAATGCGGCACGATTTTTCATGGGCATCTTAAACTTGAGAAAAAAATGAAGCAGCCTTATCGTCGTGGCGAGTAATGCAAAACTTAGCGGCGAGCAATATAATTTCTTGAAAACGCCTCCAAGAAACGATTTATTAAATTTCCTGAAACCGAGGGAAGGTCAAGAAACTACCTGGAACCAAAATTCAAGTGTGAAAGTAATTCGCAATTGTGTCAAGAGGAAAGTAACGTTGTCGAAGACAATCTAACAACTGGTGATCTTCAATGGAACGCAAAGTATATCATGAAGAAAATTTAAAAATAAGAAAGCTTTTCTGCGACTTTTTATCACAGCTGGAGTCTTCACGTGTCCAGCGTACAAAGTTTTCACATTAAATCACAGGGTTGTCCATGGGACATATTTATCTGTCCCATTCCCATCCCATACCATAGCAATTCATGCCTGTCCCGGCCCATCTCATGGGACGTTTCCCATGGGATTCCCATAGGAATGACATTCCCATTGGACAAGCCTGTTAAATCATTTTACAACGCCTGCACGCACAAGTACAAGCATAGCGATTGAGGTTGAGCATGAAAAATTGCGAAGGGAGTGTTTAGGGTTAGCGCGCGGAGAACCGGTAACTGAGTGAGACCAACTCCGAAATACCTGCGTTGTACGTAGTAAACCTGTGCACGATAACCTGTCAGTCAGATGAGATAAGATGTCAAATCCCTTTTAAAATTTGTAAGGCTTTTGCGCAAATTTTTTTTTGGAAATTTGCAAAACGTTGGTGCTGAGATGAAAAATTGTTGTAAAGATTACTAAATTTTTCTATGGGCTTGTTTTCTGTCAGTAGTGCTTCACAAGAAATGCTTAAAACAACCAATTTTTCTTTGCTGATTAGTGCGTTACTGTATTTCATGGTTCTTGTTTATTAATACTAGCCCATTCCGCATGGACCTTCAGTCCAAGAAAACGGAATAAGCTAGAATAAACCATGTGAGTGCATTATCCTTTGAAAAAGTAAACGAGTGGCAAAATCTAGTATTTTTTCACAACAACAAAAACACCATTTTTAGGGATAATATCAATGTGCCACGTTACAGCATTTTTATAAGAAATTGGGGTGATTCTAACTGATAGCAGAATTTGCAATCCCTGGCAGTGCCTATGCTTACAGTCTGCTACATTATGCGTTTGCCAATAGTTCTGCAGCAGAACTAATCCCCTGATTTTAACGGAAAACAACATGATAACCATCATAGATCAGTGCCTTGCAGGTAACCCCAATCCAAAATATTACTAATAACAAGCTGCACACGACTGCTGAAGTTCATTTCCTGAAATAATTGCTTTTGTGGATGAATAATTGCTTTTGTAGATGAACAAAAGATTTCAGTTGTTAGATTTATCTCGCGTCGGGTAGCCTGTTAAACTTGTAACTTCCTACTTAAGTCTGTTGGGTTTATTAAAAAACTACCAGTTGTTTGTTACAACTTTGTCCTCAAAATATGGTGCGGTCGCATTCAAGACTATTTGCTAATGTTTTTCTTAACCAATCAACAGTGTATAATGTTTGTATTGCACGTTGGTTTGCCTGCCATGTATGCTTCTAGCAGTGAATTGGTTGTGCTTTTCAGGTTGCTTGAAAATGATGCTACGTGAAGGATGAACAAACTGTTACTCGTGAAGGATGTCGAGTTGTTGTTTCCCAGAGCTCTGCACCCCGAATCCACCAAGACATATTTCGTGTGAAACTGTTTGTCATGTAATGGCGCTAGGCCATTACATGTGCAAAAAATCGGTTAAGTCCAAAGGTACTTCCCCGGCGGGAAGCACCCGAGTAAAAGGGAAGCGAGATGACGCCGCGCAATGCGAAGCGAAGTGCCTAAGGACGAAGCCGGAAATAATACATAACGCCTAGGTCAGAAATGAGGAGGGAAGCGCTTCTTCGGTCAAATCGTTAAGGCGTTGCTTTAATTTGGCTTTAGATGCTCCCTCTGGAAATCATGATAGTTCGATTCCCTTGCAAGTGGAACCCCGGGCAGTTCCACTTCAGTCACTTTTCACCGAAACCAGGCAACACTACGCGGGCGAATGAAACCACCAGATTTTGCGTGTTTGGGGAGGCCAAACAGAAATATAAGGGGGTCACGTTTATCAATGTGCTGTAAAACAAACCTCTGTTGTGGTAAAAATCTTGTAGGAGAAAAAAGGAGAGGAAAGAAAATTGTAGCCAGTAGTTGCCTAACTCTTTTGAATTTTGAGCGAATGATTGAAACGGGAAATAAGCAGCTTCGATTACCAAATCAAACCCACTACAGAAATATTTTAAACCATACAACAACAAATGGCGCCAAAAATAAAATATTTACACTGTCAAACCAAACACCAAATGGATTACCAACTGCAAAAAAACTAAATACGCCACATAGCTACTCCAAACATGCCAAATAACATCGATACATACCAAACCGGCTGAAAATAATCGAAAAGCATACACTCGAAGGAGACATGTTTTCAAAAAATGCCAAACAACTATTTTTTTCTGCCAACGCTACCAAAGAGGCCAAAAATGTGCCAAACAATGTCATAAATACCAAACAGCATTTTCTCATGCCAAATCACTGAAAAAGCCAAATGTCTGGAATCTGGCATAAAAATGCCAACCTGGCAACCCTGGTTGTGAATTGAAACACGCCGTCTCCCACTTGTCTGTTTGGTAGAAGACGAGCGACAAATTAATCATTTGGATTGAATCCTTTCCTCTGTCTGAGGTCTTCCATGGTGGTGGGAGATCTTGTCATTCTCTCATTTGCAACTGCTCCCTGCTGTCGCTCAGAATAGATTTCAGAAGGTATTTGCACAGCTGGTTGCAGTATTGGTTTTGATTCCAACGTTGCAGTTTTGTTGCCAGTGGTGGATTTAATAGGAGGCCAGCGAGGCACTTGCCTCGCACGCTTTTCAGGAGCCGCCCTCGAGGTGTTTTGTACGTAAATTTTCTTCATTTTTGGTGAAAAACGTATTATTCATTCATATAATACGCGCCGAAGCAGATGATAACTAAATACTATGCTTTTCTAAGGGGCCCCAATAGCAACTGCAATGTGTAAGCACTCTGCGTTCAAAGGGACCCCAGTAGCAACTATAATGTGTAAGTACTCTGCTTTCAAAGGGACCCCAACAGCAATTGCAGTGTGTAAGTGCCTTGCTCTCAAAAGGACCCCAACAGCAACTGCAATGTGTAGGAACTCTGTTTTCAAAGGGGCCTCAACAGCCACTGCAATGCGTACGTACTCGGCTCTTGAAAGGCCCCCACCAGCCACGGCAGTGTGCAAGTACTCTGCTTTCAAAGCGCACTCACCAGAATCTCTAATGTGTAAATAATGTTAGGTTTCATGATGAACCTAACATGTTTTGAACAAACTACTATGAAGAAAACATGAATATAACACTCTGAACAAACTACTATGAAGAAAACATGAATATAACACTCCTGAATATAAGTGAAAATACAATGGACAACAATAAGTGACTTTTATGATCATTATTTATACTAACAAGTGTATTTAGCGTTTACTAACACACATAATGACATAGCAAGCGCAAATAATTATTAAATTGGTGAAATCAGTGAAGCAAAACGGACTCACAGAGATTCCAAATTAAGAAATGGTCAAGACTCAATCAGACTGTGATGGAGCAATCAATTATGAATGGCCAGAAGATGCTACGTATGAAACATTGACTGTAAACATAATATGTGCAAGTGCAGGAACAGCAGATATTATGAACAGAGCCAAAATGAATGAACAAATTGGATATCAACACCAGACAGAAAAGCAAATGGATTCCAAGACTGAGTCAGAGGTCCAAACAAGTTTTCAACATAATGTGGATCAAGCAACAACAGCAAGTTCAAGCTGGCTACCAGATGGTATAAACAATGGAAATATATAATTGACCGCTGAAGAAATGGAACTCATCACTGAATTTTTGGATGTGTAAAACAATATGCTCTTGATATGTCATATACTCATAAGTCATTGCATGAAATCATTTCTTGAATGTGAAAACGAAGGGGATTCCCCTATACCATATTGTGCAGGCCACATTGTGGGGGCCACATTGTGGGGGCCACATTGTGAGGGCCACATTGTGAGGGCCACATCGTGAGGGCCACAATGTGACGGCTGCAATGTGGGGGCCACATTGTGATGTCAAAAATGTATAAAAACCCTGACATTTGGGCGTTGTCATGCCTTAGTTATAGTTCGAACTTGATTTGAAGTGGACGTACAATAGCCACTGAGGGTCTTGTAGAACTAAAAGTTAAAACAGCAAACAGTTTCTAGTAAGCAATGTATTCTGAATTGACAGTCAGTTTTTGACCTGCAAAACTGTAAGTACTCTGATTTTTTTGTTTGTTTTGTCATACTTTGTCGTTGTAAATCATCTTCATAACAGAGTACTGTCACAGTAAGCTATGATTTGGACTTGTAACAAATTCGACAAAATATTAAAAATAGGGACAAAGTCCTGGTCAAATTTTTCATGTTTTTATACTTAGAATAATTTTGAAGGGGTTTTGTTTTTGTTTATTTCTTCACCGTTGGTCATAAGAGTTCATGCTCATTTATGTTTGTGATCATACCGAAATAAAATGTTTATGTGTTAATTGGGCAAGGGTCCTGTTACTGGCAGCTAGGGTCAGTGACATTGACTTCAGCTCTTTTGTGTGTTGGAGTCTTTAGGGGACTTAGCCTCGAGATCCCACGATTATATAATGAATGTGATATTAGCGTTAATTAACCCTTAAGCGCTATGGTAGCATGTTTTCGTGCACGTTCATTTATGACACAGTTTTTCTGAGCTAGTGTTTGTTGGTCATGAATGAACCGTGTTCGTAAAAATAAGTAGACGTTTCAAACCAACCCCAATGCCTGCAAAAAACTGTGAGTTAAAATTTGTTCCAATAAGTTCTGAAAAAACCCTATTAAGTACGAGCATAGAGTTATATCAAATGACAGTTTTTTTCACTGTCAGAGAATCAAAGTTCTCATGATAATAGTGTTGACCACTGTGAAAAAGGGGCCCCTGCTTTGAGAGCATAAGACATGTGCAGTGCATATGAAATCCCAAGAGTTTTGTTGTGTTCAAACATAGACCTATTTCGTATTCCATTAGTTTGTATCAAACTCAATTTACCCTTACTAAAGTCTACTGAAAATTGCACTCTAATATTATTTGTTTTATATTGCATTTTTAGTCACTCAAGACTGGTAAATTTTTACAAATAAAAAAATTTTTACAAATTTTTTTTTTTTACAAATAATACAAAAAGCTCACCAAAGATTTCCTGTCAAATTTGCCAGTAAAACTAAGTCTAAACCTACTCACTATTTGAAACTTTAACACTGAAACTACCTTTACCCCATCCCCTAACTATAGCCCCTAATGCGGCATAGAGAAGTGCATAACACAATTGTTGAAGTCGTCAATGGTGAAATGCGGTAAAATTTGCCAAAGTCGCCAAATGCGTAGCGGTTGTGAAACTTTACCTGAACACGTAATTTAGTGTTTTGGGGAACCCTTTTTTGTAAGGATTTGCAAGCAAATTTTCGTTTGGCATTTGATTTGCGACATAAATTATATAACCATGTTTGAACTTCTGGCCTGGAGCCCCCGAGCTCCCCGTTGCTATGCCACTGGTTTCATACCAAGCGCCCATGTGCCCTGTAGTTCAAAATTGCGCCCATGTACCCATTAGATCTCAGTATACAGCACATATAATGGAATCGACTCTTCTTCTTTGATCCATGATTTCATTTTCATTCATTAACACGACAGAAAGGAATTTAAATAACTCATGAGTATCTCCAACTTGCTGGAACTTTGTCGCGTCCTTACAGCAAAAACATTTGTGAATGCAAAATTTTTGATGATTTTTGTGGTGTGATTTTTGTGCAAAATTTTTAATTATTGTTTTTATTGTGTGATTTTCAAACACACAACGTGCAATCGAAAAAGTGCTTTCAGACGATTATAACTTTAAGATGACGGGCTGTACATCACCCTTTGCTGCTCATCAGATAACACTGCTCAATTTCGCGTTCACCGCACGCACACCGAGGTTTTCTTTGGGTCATTGTTCAGTCATTCACCGCAGTTTTTTGAAATGACCTAAAAAATTAAATTAATTTGGTCATAATGTCTGAAAATAAAGACTAGTGAATACTGTTACGGGGAGTTTTAATATTAGTATTGTGGGAAAAATTACAGAAATGTCTCAGTAAAAAAAACTAGACTCACACACCCACGATACAGAGTTTCGAAAAGTTCCACCGACACTGCCCGAAACGTAACAAGCAATCTCTCGGCGGGGAAACATAAACGATAACGTTGCTGACGCTCAAGCACATTATTTCCTCCAAAAAGCGCACGTTTGTGGAGAAAAAAATTAGTAAAGTCTGCGTGGAGCCAACGAAACTACATCGCTTCACGTATCAATGATTCTCTGTAGCGTTGACTTTAACGGGTATTTTTCAAGCTTTCCGAAATAATCCTCACCAGGATTGTTTAGCATATAAGAAGAGTGGATTCTGCTCAAGAATCAAAGGACTTATACGTCTTTTGTAAGCAACGTTGTAACATCGATCTGAGCCCAGTCAAACTAAAGCTGGCCTTTGGCAAACGAATCCCTACAGTTGGGTGATGGAACCAATTACAAACTTTTATTCGTTACAAAACATAAAAGCCGTGAGCTAACAATTTTGTCACTGTCTGTTCAAACCAGAGTTGCAAACTGACCTCATTTTCAAGCCCGAACCCGGCCCGAGCCCGAATTCGGCCCAAGCCCGACATTTATTTTTGAAGCCCGATTTAGGCCCAAAATCAAATTTACTGAGTGGGTCCACATATGCACAACTGTGGGGCATCAAAAGACGTAGTGTACGGGTATAGCTGCAGGTACACGTTTTTATCACACCCAAAAAAGCAATCACCTTGACCAAAACATTAACTTAAAACAGGTACAAACTTAGCTTGTTAGTCAATGATGATACTGCGGAATGTAATGTTTCTCAAGATAAAAATATGTCACGAAATAATCTACGATTCAAAAACCTTACCATTCGTGTTAATAAAATATGTCACAGGTTTCATCATCGCTTTGGAAGTCGATAAAAAGTTTCTGGATGTGGAATCACATTCGCTTATATTAGTTAACTGCCAAAAAGGAACTTCACCCAGTCTCTTTCTGCGCAATCAAACTTCCGGGGTTATATCCACAACAGAAAGACTTCTTATCAAGCCTCAGACTACAGGTGGCGAAAACAATTTTTTGGAATTCTCAGTTTAGCCACGATAGGGGTGGTTGGACTCACTTGGTAGTCTAAGTTATCCGTTTTCTACCCTGCTGTATTGGTATACTCTGTCACTTGTCAGATGAACACAATATATCCACAAGCACAGTAAAACAGTCGAACTGACTGAAAAACATGATAAAAACGTTTTGCAAGTTACGGCTAACTGTAATTTATTTTACTGGCCATTAATTGCTGGGTAAATCGTCTCACAACAGAAATTTCCACGTAGTTTTTCGATAGAAGACACTTGGTTTTACTTAAGTTACAAACCAAAGATATCGGATTGTGACTTGCTTTGACTACAAAACAATGTTCTGACAATGCTCTACCGAAGACTCCGAAGTCTTGTTTCAAGGAAATTTTGCTGATAATAACACATACAGTTGGAGGAATATATGACAGTTCACGCCGAAATGTAATTATGCTAAACTTAAATCACAACTTTTGATTAATATTCGTAATCGCAGCAAAAGTCGATGTGATGAGTCAGTGGTAGCAATGTTATGATTGTTGGACCATTTTTAGTATCTTCAAAGAAACCGAAATGTTTCCTCTTTAGGAAATGGAGTTCGGCCGATTACGTATTTTGCGATGGCTATATCAATATCGGTCGCTTTCAACCAGCATATGCACTGTACTGTATAATAAAAGGAACTAAGGCATACAACTGTACACAAGAAAAGTCCAAGATTCCCCGCGTGCTGATATGCCTACTTACTGCAACAGTTTCCCCAGCGCGCCAGGGCCCAGAGCCTCCAACCAAAATGGGCCCCCCACCATGTTCATGTGTTTAGCCCAGGGGTTCCCAACCTTTCTCTTACCATGTACCCCTTCAGCATTTCGACAGATGTACATGTACCTCTAAGATATCCTATGACAATAAATTTTATCATGATTATTCATTGATATATTTAACAATAAGCATATAATGATTTTTGAAAAAAATATTCACTAACATATGTGTAAAAATTTGGAAATAAATCATATGCAAATATATTTTGCTCTTCTATCGATAACCTTAAATGTACCCATTAGGATAGGCAAATGTACCTCCGGGGGTACATGTACCCCAGGTTGGGAACCCCTGGTTTAGCCCATGTTTAAGACATGTGCATGCCACTCAGTCATTTTTATTAGCGAGGAAAGTTTGTAGACGCTATTAAATATCTGTCGTCCAGACGGCAGTATGTCACTTGTATATTATTTGATATTGTAACGAAGCAACTATTACACTTACAGTATTGTTTTCCTGAAAGTAGGTCAGGTATCTGAATCTAGTAAACACAAGGCCAAGGGAAAGCCGCGTAGAACGCGTATAGCTTACGTCTCTACTCGTTACTGGTAGATTTTGTGTCTGCCTTAATCAGATTTTCCCAGGTTGCACATGGGTAGCATTGTTAAGTGGGGCTACCATACGTTCTCTTTTTGCAATACACGTCCACTTTTTACATTTCTTATTTTACATAGCTAACATCAGTGGCGTAACTAAAGGTTTGACCCAGGGTGGTAAACTTAGATAAAAGGGGCCCACTGGCCACTATACGGGGTCCACTAGCCAATACTCAGAAATAACTTGAGAAATGATGGTGAATCCGGGTGTGGATGGCTAAACTGAAACCTGGAATCACCGGAAAATAATACAAAAAATGTACAAAAGCAACAACCTACTGAAAACCAAAAAAATGCTAAAACTGAAATATAATATTTTGCTCTTCTATCGATACATGGTAGCAACTTGTAAGTGATGTCCAGGGACTTGTAAAAATTACAGAACTCTGTCGCTATACTTAAACAATTTTTAGGACTTAAGAGAAAGTCACAAAAAGAGTCAACAGTCTACCAACAGGAGTCAAGACTTTGAAAAATAATTTTAACTTTGTGCATGCCTGGGACCGGCTGTTGGGTAGTTCATGTGTAGCTGCATGATGTTTATAGTTTGTAGTGTATAGTAAATAGTGAGTAATGAATGGATGAAGATGGAGAGAGGCAAGCACAGGCCAAACAGTTTGGCAGAAGCAGTTCAGGCAACGACTAGTCAATCAATCAATAGGTAGTAAGTTATACAGTTGCTACGTTGACTACACTGGTTGAACATCACGGGAAGGAATCAGACCTGATCATGTCGGGTCAATGGTTAGTATGCTGTATGTAGTTGTTAGTAAATAAGAGCCGATGCTTAGGCAAATAAATAGGGTGTGAATAAGAACCGTTTGAAGTGTGTAGTGTTCACAATGTTAAGTAATGGCTTTGATGCAGCTTGAAGAAACACTACAGGCTTAGCCAAAACGAATGGTGGCCTGGCGCAGTAATGTAGTAAGCGCGGTGATGTCTGCCTCTGGTCAAGGGAGAGCCGAAGTTTGCCTTGGTGCAAATTGAGGAACCTGCGGCAC
>JGI24158J21664_10007344_pt1 | contig 14638 bp, 10 predicted proteins | sample Ectturendosymbi3_FD_21664 | JGI IMG/M metagenome (IMG submission 21664) | reverse complement strand
TGAGCCCACGCAACCGGCGCAGCAAACACGGCCCACAAGTGTTGCGCGGCCCAATAAAAAGTGCTGAACAGCCCACAATTAGGCCGAAGCCCACCACTGGGCACAATGTTATTCGTTAAATAACTGGCTTTCTCATTGGTGTAAAGTTTCGAGTTTTCATTGGACAACTCTGATGCAAGATACACTGGATGTTATAGGCGTGGGCTACGAATACGATTTTATATGATTGTACACCGATTATTCGATACTTGTATAGTGAAAGGACACAACACAGGTTTACAACAGTGGTGTGACTGACGTGTGTACAAAGGTGCAAACCTCCCCCCTAACAAGCTAAATAACAAAATTGAGCCCCCCATTTTATTATTTTTCGGTATGCAGTATACTTTTTTAGTTTTCAGTAAGTTGTTGTTTTACGCGTTTTTGGACTGTTGTTGTTTTCGGGTTTTAGTACAGTATGTAGAAATCCACATCCGGATACACTTTTATTTAAACTTTTTCTGAATGTTGGCGAGGGGCGCCTGCGATGACCAGTGGGCCTCTTTCAGCTACGTTTCCCACCCTATGGTCAAAACCTCTAGCTACGCAACTGGTCTACAACATAATTTTCCTGCATCATTTTTTACTTGGCTATACTAAAATGCTTACAATCAACATGGATTCAGCAAACGTTACCTGCACAACAGCTAGCTTGCCAAGGCAAATGCTGGCAACGATGCTATTCACAATGCATTTGGCAATGATTGGCTTTAGGAAGTTACGGGTCGTGTGAAGATGAATTTCTTTGACGTATTAGTTAAATATGAATATGGAAAGATGAAATGTGTGAAATCAGTTATTGGTGAGTTCAGTTCTTGTGTTTCTATATGCCGTAACAAAAATACTGTCAGATTTGGGGGCCTCTTTTTTGCCCGACCCCGGCCGGGGGTACGGGGGCCCTTCCTCCGGCTCTGCTTGACACACGTTGATATACGCAGCTCTGTAAATTTGAGCCTTCAGCAAACTTTTGAGGCTGGTGTTCACGACCCCACAGTCCTCCGCGATCCACTTGGGGTCGCGACCCACCGGTTGAGAACCACTGGCTTAGATAACAGGAAGCTATGGGTTGTGAGAAGATCAATTTCTTTGACGTAGTAGATAAGTATAAATGTTGACAAAGGAAATGTGTGAAATCAGATCTTGGTGAGTTCAGTTCTGGTGTGTCTATATGCCCTAACAAAGGTCCTAAGTCGGATTTTTAAGGGTCCCTTTTTACCAGCTCCCCTCCGCAGTCGGAGGGCCCTTCCTCTGTCTCTGTTTACACTGCAAGAAAATCCTGAGCGAGTGGTTTGCAAAATTCAAAGCGGAACAATGCCTTTGATCTCGGTGCGGTGTTTTCTTCAACTGCAATCGAAGATCAAGGCTGTTACGTGGTTGATCCACGCTTTAAACGTCATTGGACACACGGAACATTCGCACATTACTTACGAGCGTGCACCAAGTGAACATCAAGATTATGTACATTTTTAAAGAACCGTTTGCCAACACGACGTGTTTGCAGATCACAATGAGCAGCACATCCAATTCACCAAACAACCTGTTTTTCGGACGAACATTGAAGATCGATGTTGTCAAAATCGGTTGGTAGAGCACAGCAAGAAAAAAGAAAATGCAACGCAGAAGCACGATCAAAGTAGACGAAAAACGGAGAAAATTTTGTTGTTCAAATAAAACAAATAGTAAGGAGACGTTGTTACATCTGTTCAACAAATGTTGAAAGGTAGGACAACGATCCATTGCTATGATCAATGGTTAGAGACTGTACGAAATGTACACAACACAGTTGCATCAATGTCAAGAACGACCGTGGTGGAAACGAACGGGCTTTACTGTTGCATCACACGAAAGTACACGATATGAAAATCGATCGACTTTTGTCTGTTCAAGTTATTACTGAACGATAACACTAAAACAAGCGCGACATAAAAATACATGCCCAGAAAATAGCACAACTATAGCATTAACACCGAAAAAACACAAGCACAGTTTCAACAGCATCAACAAAACGCTCATTACTCAAGGTAGAAAATGATGATAATGCCGGGCAGTATCATATGCTAAGAAAAAGTCACTAGTTTTGAAAAAACGAACTTTGATTGCANGGAAGGATTGAGGCACGTGACAAATGATCAGAGAAGAATCTTTTGTTCAGATTCTTGCCACCGGTTGACCACAGACTTTATTGCAGATATATCTTTTGGCTTCACGCAACAGCACCCACCGATCCAACCAATCAGACCGCTGTTTAGCCATGATTCAACGTTGTCCAACCATGGTAAAGTAAGGGATCTACAGCGGTAATGTTAAAAATGTCGTTAATTGCTTACAAACTTTAGGATACAACGTGTTGATACCGCGGCCGCATATCTTGACTTTACAGCAGATCACGGCAGTGGTTCAGTTTCTGTTACATCACTATTGGACACCTTAAGACTGCAGTATCGCGACAAGAAGGTGACAAGCTTGTGGCAGTGGTTGAATGAGCAGGCAGTCTATTCTAAACGAAAAAAATGATACATGATCTTTAAGAGTTCACCTTGTTACTGTCGCTCAACGTCGCACTGGACGTTAATGGACGGGTGCTAAGTAAACCGTCACTAGAGGTGCTACCATTGGTTTCCCACCATTGCAGAATTCACTACCATGGCAGCCGCGTCTACCACACAGCCACGATACTAAGTGATGTCTACCTAACCCACATTACACAAAACCCAACGGCACTTGAAGTTTGAGTTCTACGGTAGCCAACCGCGCATTACAGCAAGCAGGAAAGCGGGAGCAGCGGTGGGGCAGGGGGGAAATAAAAATTTTGGGGGCAGTGGAAGCTTCTAAATGCAAGAAACGTAGGCAAAACGATCAAAACGTTTCAAGTATTGCTACGTTTTCATGCACCACGAGTTTAAAACCGTTTGCTTAAGTTCAGTGCAAGAGCGCACACTGGGAATAATTGTCGCATTTGGATGTTCTGCAATAATTTTGACCTTAAAAATAATGACACAGAAATTGTAGAAAAAACAGTCTGAATTTTCTGGATGCGCGAAAATCGGCAAATAAATTTGTTTCAAGTCGATCATGATAAACCACGAAATTACCTAAGATACTGTTATGAAAAAGGCATCTTTCCTCTTTCACTCCCTTTTCAAAGGTTGGGGAGGGTAATTCCCCCGCCCCGGCGTCTCTCGCAGCAACTACCCTTACAGTTCACGCCCAAACATTTCGCATTTACACGTACGTCACACAGAATAATAAGCTAATTCCAACAGAAACGACTCTAACACACGTTCGACACACCAGCTGACCGTATTTCGCAATTTAAGAACGCAAACCACGTATACATTCCTCAGCATTAAACCGTCATTGATGACAAACGTTATCAAACAACAACCTAAATTGTACAATTAACCCTAATTAAAAATTACGAAACACCAAAGGATATGTATGAAATTAGTTTAAGACAGACTGGAAGTTGTAAGCCTTGCAAAATTTGTGTTTGAAGCAACAGTTTAAAGTGATGTTCGCGCTTTGTTTCTTGAATCTGTACAGAGGATGAAAACAGTTGTTTTTCGAAACGTCGAATACGATTTCCTTTATAACAGTGGGTTGCTACGTTAGTGTTTATTAGGCAACCTTAAAAGATTTTTAGAAAAAAACGTAAGAAAATTCCTAAACTTATTGCTTATGCCTTATATCCATCATACGAAAGCAGTATTGCGAATAAAATTTCCAACCTGATGAACCTCCTGCCTATGGAAAACGTCAACGATAATGCCATAATTATCTTCTGATTGTTACCCATACGTATCTGAAAAATTCCACTGGGATGTTTTTTTTAGAAAAGTTTTCAGCGCAAACATAACCAAGGAAATGTTTTTAATATATTTCATTGTCTATCCAAATGAATCCTTTCACAGCCAAGAATCAGACACGGCGATCTTATCACAATATATATTTCGCCTAGTATAGGTAGATGTCATCAGCTCTTTCATAAAAACCTATTTACAATTTATTTCATCTGCTGACTTTCAGGCAGCTGTTCAACAGCTGAAAATTTTTTTTACATGGCTTACGACAATTAACTTCACATTTTGTACATAGCTTACAATCAATTAACTTCACGTTTTTTGCATGACTTACGACAATTGACACTGTAGGAAGGTTTGAAAATTACTAATTGCCGGTCATTTGAAGTTAACACGTCTGCATAAGTAGTGAGCCGCTATGGACGGTGAAACGATCTTTAACTTTCCAATCGATATGCGGTGATTGTGAGTGAGACCGTAGCCAGTCTATAATTGTTAGGGGAGCTGACCAAATGGTTGCAGTATGCAGAGCTCATAAACCCAGAGGCGAATTTTCATTTTCAGGATCCTAGGCTATTTTAAATTGGGGGCCCTTCTGCTGGAGGGTTTGCGACGACTGATGTCATACAAATTAGCACTACACGTGCTCGTTACATTCACTGAACAAGTTGTTCCAATTCATAAACATATTTGCGACTTTATTCTAAACTCCTTCGATAACAGGAACAAAAACAGTCACAATGAAACTAACGAAAAAGACAGCAATGAAGTTATCTGATCACACACCCATTACATATGTAGTGAGTACCTCACTGACCTCGTGTAATCTGAAAAATGGATTCAGGCGTTTTCATTCACAAATTAGACGTAACAGTAACCAATTCTCAACACCATAAAAAGGGAATGCTCATCGTCATTCACTTCAATCATTCGCGTTTATTCTTCTATATACAGACCTTTTGCTAGCGGCATGGTAAAAAACGTGCGTTGAACCAAAACAAAAATACAAATATAATTGCTTGCATAAATGCTGGAAATTGTCCTTACTCCCAAAATGTTGGGGGCACCCCAAAAGCGGGGGCCCTAGGCTGAAGCCGTTTTAGCCTAATGGTAAATCCGCGCCTGCATAAACCTTACAGTTTCTTGTAGATTGTGGGATGGAACCAGTGCTTTCCCAAACTTTTCCCAACCAGTAGTCTCCCAAGCCTTTTTCTTGCTCGGCCAAATGTTGTTTTTTGTGAAAACGACGCGGCCAGGNATCTCCATAGTTTGGATGCGTTGTCTTTTAGGTACAGTATATACGATTGTTACAAAGCCAACATGCATCATTACGAAGTGGCACCATCTTTGGGTTGCCTACTGGTGGACTGACCTGTGTGTCATGGCCCGCTGGCGCGTGAACACAAAATTGGAAAGATTAACCCCTACTACACGATTCATGTCGATGGGGATGATCTGAGTTACAGTTGCGCTTAGAAGCTACTGATTTGTAAAAACGCAGCCTGATAAAACAGAATGAAAAACTTACTCAAAGTTTTTTGTGTTATCAGGGTAAACCACAACGCACTGATGGGATCCCAAGCTCTTCTTCGCTGTTTCCAAGACCGATGGAACAGACGACGCATCACAGCAGTTGGCACCGACCGCTACAACTTGCTCGTTTTGCGAAAGTGCTTTGAAAGTTTCTTCCAAGCTGTCACCGTAGCTTGTGTGCAGACCGTCCTAGAACAAAGTCGCCATTGAACTGACATGCGTTGATCTCAAGATTCAACGACCCAGCTATTGCTGGACATAACACCGAAATGCGATTTCCTTCGAATTTGCGAACATTTCGCGTTGTTTTTTCGTCCATTCGTTCAAAGGTTTTTGCGTCCCAAGTGAATTAATGCTTAATACTTCACATAGACAAACTCCACGCAAAGTGCGACGCAGTTGTTCATTTTCGAGAAATACTTACACGTCAATATTGGCCTGTTTGTAAACGCATCGCCAGATCGTCTGAATGTTTCCAAAATCGTGAGTGAACCTTTTCAATACGCACCGGACGCCAAGATATATTAGAAACTCCCTAATTCTACTAGAATCAAGTTAAGAGGACTTCTAAACACAAGCAACTGACGCAAAATCAGGATATGGGCATTTTGAAAACGCACACGATATTTCATCGCAAAACTGGGAGGACAAAATGCGAAATCTCGAAATTCGATAAAAGTTTTGCTTTCACAGATGCACAAACCTTACGGGTTCGTGAACAAACTTACACACGACACAACGTACTTTGGTTGTGAAAGTAATCCATGCCTTCACTCCAGGAAAATCTTTAAGGACTTCGGCGATGGCTAATGCTTCCTCGCTACATGGCAGTGTTTCGCAAGCGAGGATATCCACGCCCTTTTGTGTAAGTATGTCAATGTTCGTGCGATGGAAGTTTGACAGAAACTGAAAAATTCATCGAACGATTCGCGCATCAGCAAGCAAAAAAACTCTTAATTGGAGAACTAGCAACCAGGTGACAGCATACATCAACAGTAAGATCCAAAACAGCAAGCATAGTCCGTTTAATTGTAAGAAAATCCAGGCTAAACTAACAGGCGAGCAAGTTTGCACAGAGCCCATCACAATAACAATTGTGTTACTTTCAAGAATTCAGGTTGTTGGCATTTCGCCTACTTTGAAAAGTTCTTATTTGTGCAATATTATGGCGGCAGATCAGACATGAATTTGTTTATTGGTGTACTTACCTTTCAATCTCGTTCAAAGCATCTTTAAAGCATCAATAGATTGTAAAACGTTTTCTCACGACTTGTGCAATAGAGTTTACAAACCTCTCTTGAAACTGTGTCTATGTACGTCCCAGTGTATTCAGACAAGTCGTGTAGTACAGCCCCATATGGGCTAATTGAACCAGCAACAGTAATTTCCAGATCGCCGCCATATTCTTTTATTGCTTGTCTGGCGAGATCCACGCTAGATCCAATGACTTCTTTCGCTTTCTAACAAGTGACATAATAAATTAACGATTTATAGGCGTTGCAACAATTCCTTCACACAGTCGACCAATAAAAAGATAGTCCGGTTCTTCTGCAGAAATAAGCTCTTGAGATTTTCGTGACAATCACCAGCGCTTGCATTACACTGCAATTTGTAACCCGAGCGCAGTTTTTGCCCTGTTGCCTCTTGAGCCCGTTGAACACATCACGTTATTACTTGGTTTGAGTAAAGATCTACAGCATTCGTGAAATTTTTCAGCTAGCATGCGCGAGAGTTATTTTTAACTGGAGCAAGAATTTGTTCAAAACCACCACACAGGTATAAAATAGTAAAATCTGTAAAGAGCAAGAATTTGGATGTTTTCTCTAAACTAATGAAGCTAAGCGCCACTTGGTCATCTGGCTCCATTTTACACTAAAAATCAAGTCGTACTCTGACGAAATTTGAGTAATTACCGCAATAACGTGTCATCACGCATCATGACAATAGTTTCAGCTAGACAAGGCCGAGGCTATGATTTGCCATTATGCAACAAAATCACAGCGCTTCTTCGTTGGCAAAAGATGCAGGCGCAGAGTGGCATTAGTTAGATTTTATCTTTCCTTTATAAGCCGCGTTCGGTTTTCTTTTAACAGGAATGCTAGAAGCAACTGAGAAGAAGCCAGACGTTTTGAGTGTAAAGACGTATGCTGGATTGCTGGCGTCTACAATCTGCGCGTTGGAGAATTAACACTGCAGACCCAATCTGCTGATAAGCGGATCCGAATGGATTTCAAGTGGACTCATTTGCATTTTTTCTTCTCTGAAAGGACTACCACCCAAGTTAAGAACTCACTCATCCAGGCCAAAGAAAATACCTACTCTTCGAAGACCCCGACGGTGGGATAAGTTGTCCTAATTGAAAGCTTAGGAACTCGCCATCACAATTCTGTTGGTCACGTTGGTCACGCAAGCAAAGATGGTTTCGTGCCATTTTACAGCAGTGTACTTCAAATATGGGTTACCGCAATGCATAAATATTTTCCAACGAATCTGATCACTATAAAATCTCACCAAGCCATTCCATGCAGAAGATTGTTATTCACCTCGCTGTTTTTAATATTGTAACGTATGGCACTACGGTCTCTCAAAAATCGATTTGCTATTACCAGAAACTCAGGCAATAAAAGTAACCATACGGCATTGGAAAGCTAGAACAGGTTTTCAAACTTATTGTTGACGAGATAAAATACTTGAATCTGCGCCAAAGGTATGACATAATTAAACATTTTAAACAGTACCTTGAAATTTTTTGATAAACGGTGTCAACTCACCTGCTCAGTTACGTCAAGATGTTCCACAAAACCCTGGACAGACGCTTGATACGAAGCAGTTGTGATCACGTTACTTCCAGCATTTAAAAATCTGTTGACGATTCAAAATTCACACGAAGAAAACATAAGTCGCTTTAATAAAAGCAAGGAGATCACATGATTAAGGTTTCTATTTAACTGAAGAGTTTTACAGCACATAAATCAAAGAGACTTGTTTGCTGCTTTCGTGGCAAAAAATCCAGAAATCTCGCAATGTCATGGCCAAATATTGACTTATTACCAAATGCGAAATCGACTTAATCACACGATCACTCAATTAAAATGTAACGTGACGAAAGTCACTGCATTGTGGAGTAGTGGAATTTCATCTACTGTACATATACAAAGGGAAAATCTTGAAGAGTAAATTAACTAGTTTGTATATAAATGTGTGATATAACTTGGTGGAAGAAATGCCATCTTAAAATAACGCGTCCACGCATTTTTCGGTTGGATCTGTTTTTTTTCAATCAGTTTTTGGTCATAGACCGAATTTTGTTTGAAATGACCTATAAAAATTAAGTCAATTCGGTCAGAATTAATGAAAATATAGGCTAATAAACACTGTTACGGCGAGTTTTAATACAACTGTGAGACATGACCGATATGTCTCAGTGACCAAAATATCTCAGCAAAAAATGACCGAAATGTTCCAGCGAAAAAAAAACATGCTTGGATAATACGTAGTTCTGAAGGAAGACGATTTTCACAATGGATAAAACCAGCTAAACTCCATGCTTCATTAATAAGACCACGAAATTCGATACGGTTCCGTCTAAATCTAAAGGTTACGCAGAAGAACCTTNAGACTAATGTTTNATCTTCTCACCCACACACAACGAAGTACAACTCACGCAAACACGGCGCTAACGAGGAACACACATATATGGAACACGAGCATAGATACGTGACGCTAAAAAAAGAACACACGCATAGATGGCCCTTGCACGGTACCTTCGACACTTAGCATTGCTGTATGCTGCTGTGGTAAAGTAAGAGTAGATCAGTTCATAACAAGTATGGGGGAGGCTGCACAGAACCAGGGTTCATTTGGGCTGCAGTAGTACCCACTACCCAGTGAGAAGCTACTTATAGTAAGTAAAAGTCTGTTGCCGATACTCTGGGTGCACGGTTTCATATGCGTTACGCGTTTATGCGATAAACGTAAACAAAATGCGATGTACGAAGACGATTTTCATTGTGGATAGCGTTATGAAAATTATTCTACATTCTAAACATATGTATTACACAATGCGATACGGGCTCACTGTTGAATTACTTGTTTTCAGTAGATATGCTGGCTGCTGCTGCAATACAAACTTTGTTCTTTTTACCCACTAGCACCTTTGTTTTTATTTAAAAAAAACTAAAGAAAAATAAGCCTGGGGCGACTGTTCCAGACTAGCTGCAATTAGTCAGTTAGGTGAGCATATAACGTGTGACGATTAGTTAGAAAAACGTGTAGATCTGTAATCGCATAATGCTTTGACTTGATTACACTGTTGGTAAGCCATCAGTATTAGATAACGCTACAAGGGATGCAGGAGCAACGGAAAGATAAAGGGGTTGCAAAGTAAAAAGAGTAAGGGAAATGTGAAATGACTCAAACGAATATTTATAAAACAAGCACTGCGCAATATTAGATAACATATTTGTTTCATTTTGGCTGTGCTAATAGTTTGTACCATGTCTTTCCTGAAAAGGTAATGAAAGCAGTGACCACTGCTTTTGACCAACTGGTATTTTGCATGCATAATTATGTTAAGAAACCTGAATATCTTTTGCTGAACTGTTTTACACTATATATTTTTAGCCCTTACTTTCCCAGAAATGTCAAAAAAATATTTTTCTGAATCAATAAACAGCACATATCAAAATTTGTAAATTCAGGAGCAGAGTTTCTCTTGCAACCTCAAGATTATGTTTATGCATTCAGTTGTAAGTCATTGTGAAAATCAAAGACATATATAAATTTTCCGTAAGAAACACTTTAATAGTAGGAATATAGTATTTCTATTCAATACAATTATTGAAATATTTTTTTAAAATATCGTGAACAACAAATGCAATGATTGGGAGAACTAACGTGAAAAGTCAAGAAAGCTGCATGATTCACCACAACTCACCTATCTGCAGCCCTTAAAACAATAATTTTAAACATTCAACTCAAGTTTTATGTGTTCAACTGTAGCACCTTCGGACTGCCAGCTATATTATTTTTTACCATTTCTGTGGTCAACAGTTTCAATAACTACTTCAAATTTTCCTGATATTTTATATCGTTTTCAGTAACACCACTAAAACACCAAATAACTCAAAAAGAGAGTTTGACATACCGCAGATGAGTTTCCACAATCGCTCTAGGGTTTTCAAAGCAAAGCCTAGCAGACCACAGTGGATCACTCTGGAAAAACAAAACAGACGCAGACATCAATGCACTTGTGACGGAGAACACGTCACATGATAAATAACTATCAGGTAGAGCTATAACCCTAGATCAGTGTTTGCTTATCAGGGTTGCAAGACTGATATCTTGAGCATGCAAAATTTGCTCAAAAAAATTCAATTTTCAGAGGGTGGCGATTGCTCAGCTGTAGAGTGTTCATCTCTCAATCAAACATCTGGGTGATTGGTCCCCAACCACTGAATTAATTGCTCCATGGGCAAGATCTTTTACCTTAATTGCTTCGAAAAAAATCTAAGTTAGGCTTCATCCCACTACCAACTGCTGCCAACCCCTTATTCAGAAGCATGCAGGAGTAATGTATTGTTTTCAATGTAACATAACATTCAACATAGAGATCACAAAGCTTTGAAAGAAGATCAAATGCAGCATTTTGAAAGTTAATTGATAAAGTTATAGATCCACAATACACAAAAAATAATTATGTGCATAAATATTTCACAATGTCTGTTACATTCAACTTTTTTTCATCCAATCCTCCATTAATCCAAAGATCTGAACCAGTCCACCAGACAAGATATTGACAGTTCTTTGGGTCAAAGGCATTACAATACTTCAAAAACCCACCAAGATGAAGCTTAATATACCTTACACTTTAAAAAAGGCAATTGAAACATGTGAGAATCACACTATTGCATATAGGTATGGCCATGGTGAAGTTTACCAGAAATCATCAGCAAGATAACAATTAATTCGCCTCACTGGTGTAATGAGCCACACGCCACAAATCTTTTGTAATCTACATTGGTTTGTAAATATTCATTAATATACAAATGATGCACCATTCTCTATCTGCTTTCTTGATCTAAATTTTTGTTCTGCTAATCTGTGTAGTGACAAGGTATGATTGAGCTTTCAATTCACACACCAAGAATACTTTGCATTGCTGTAAGATGCTAAAAACAAACCTACAGGGAAGTAAAAAACACACTTATCCTCTTTATTGGTGGAACAGACCCAAAATCTCTGCACGAATCTTCTGCACTATCCACAACTAACGCCACTACATAAATTCACTGCAAAATTCTAAACATATAGCACACAACAAGCACAGATATCGCTAGTATTCACCTCTTCTCTAAAGCTCATAGCTGTGTGGCATGTTCACATTTGACATTTTCTCTTGAAAAACTTGCAATATAATAAAAAAACATTCTCCTAGTATTTCCACAAAAGATACATACATAAGAATATTTTAAAGATCACAAACCTTGTGTCTGGCCTGTGCATCCCATAAAAGAGTATATATTGCTCAATCTTCACACAGTCTCTGCCTCAAACGTTTGCTCTGCAATCCATTGTATAGCTTCAAATTTTATAAAAAGTGTTTAAGTCCTCTTCTATGCAGTTGTACCTACTTTTTGGCAGCATTTGTGCCCAGCCATGCAAAAAAGAGCCCTGGCTTTTGACCAGGTCTAAAATTTTAGGTTTCTTTTGACGATAAAAGTAATTTGGAATTGTTTTCCTAATTCATAATATGCAAGTGCAGCTCTACTGTCTGGATATTTGTTGCAAAATGTCAACTATGGTACCAAATATAAAAAATTTTAAATGAACGGGTTTCAATACAACCAGGTTGTCAACTTTGACAGGCTGTTTTATGACACGGCAGTGACATCATTACCAAATTTGGTCTGTGACCTTCTCTCACTGACATCAAAGAAGATTAGATAAAAGGGAGAAATTGTATACTAGACTCTTATAAGTTCTCTTTAGTTAATAATAAACATGCTTTTCTTTTTAGTTATTATTATATATTCTCTCTTTAATCCTTGTTTTCTTATTTTTGCATTTTACATATGAACAGCTTAACACAGATTTTATTGTTTTTTTTGAAAAAGGCATCTGCTGCACCTTAAGCTTGTCTTTAATTTTTGTACAGTATTTGCTTTTCCCATGACAGAATAAATGAAGCAAAATTGTTAGCGCCTTTTTGCAAAAAGTTACACATGGTTGTTATTAAATAGTATGACATGAAGAACACAAAGAAGAGGACTAGGTTTAGTCTATAGTTATAATTCAAATGGTTTCTACTGAAGTCAGACTGTTTTTTCAATTTAAAATGAACTGTATTCCATTGAAAATGAACTTAGACAGGACATGTCTGAAAGATATATTGTCTTTCATTGAACTAATCGTTGTGCTACCCTTTAAGGAACGCAAAGCCACTTTAGTGGCTTTGAGTTTGTCAAGTCATAATTTTCCAACCAATAGGGCTAGAGAGTTGTACAGCAGGCCCTCTAACGAAGCAGAAAGCCTCCTAGGTTTGGTTTGAAAAAATCTGTGTACTTTTGGATTTGAACTTTTTTTGGGGTGATGTCATGAGTGAGTGGGGTTCAAGGGATTTTTAATGATGTCATCGTGGGCCTGAAAAAAAACGTAAGGGGTAATTTCTTTGTTTTTTCTTTCAAAATAAGATAGATGAACATCTGCCAAATTTAGAGCCCTTGATTAGCTTTCTAGCGTTAGTGGTTAGCATGTTATTGCCAAAAAAACACAAAGTAATTAGGGGATTAATTAATTAATTATATTGTTTTCTGACGATAACTTTAACCACTAATGCTAGAAGGCCAATCAAAGGCTCCAAAGATGCAGTTTTTGCTTAGTTTATATTGAAAGAAAAAACATAGAAATTACTCATTATATTTTTTCTCAGGCCCCAATGATATTATTCAAAGATCCATTGACCCCCACCCATGCGTGACATCACCCCACAAGTTCAAAACTGAAAGTTCCTAGATTTTTTAAATCATACCTAGTAGACTTCCTACTTATTTAAAAGGTTTGAACAGCTCTCTAGCTTTAAATATCGGCTGGAAAGTTATGACTGGACAAAGTCAAAGCCACTAAGTGGTTTTGCAGTCCTTGAAAATTACATCTAAAAAACAATAAATCTAGCGATGAAAAAACAAATTGAATTAGCCATGATTAAAAATATTGTCATTGTTGTTCGAGCTGATGCAATTTAACTACAGACCATGACGTTGGTATGCTTTGCATGTCTTGCTAATAAGATAACTGCAAACACAGATATCAGCAACCTACTGCAAGCATAGATATCAGCAATCATCTGTTTAAGCATCTAAGAATAACATGTGATACTTTTTTTTTAATAAATCAAAGAGGCTAAGCAAAAAAACTACAAACTAAAAATATGATTTTCAAACTTTTGATGTGACTGTCATGCAATATGATAAATTCGAATTTACTAGCTGCCATCTGCCACTAAAGCACACCAGGGTTACCAGGTCCACATGCACCAATATGCTAAATCCCTTATCAAAAAATGCTAAATAGCTTAAACATATTCCAACCAAACCGAAACAGGCCAATGGCTGTCGGTTTTGAATTGCTTGGATGATCAGTGCCAAAAATGCAATGTTGCTATGGTACTGTTGTGATCGGAAATCCCGAGCGGCATATGCGCAAAGCTTCGCACTGTGGCAGCAAGCAACAATACAGTTCACATGCCATGATCACTCTATTGTTGCTTGTTCGCGCCACATATATGTATGGTGTTGTTCTTCACGCATATCCCGTTCATGGTGAATCACACAATCAATGCAACATCACCGGAGAGTTTGCAACAGTACTAAGTCTAGGGGTCTATGGGAAAAAACTTTTTTTTAAGCCTCGGGGTATATGGGAAAAACTTTTTTAGCCTAGGGAACTTTTTTCTTTTACTTTCAAGTTAGTAAAATCAAATTTTACCACAGTTGCCCACCTAGAAAAAATTCTTTTGGCCACCCACTGAAAAAATCCACTGTTTCCCCTTCGGAAAAAATATATTTGACGGCCACGATTCATGGCTAGTTACTAGTAAGGGATAATGTCATATAAGAACCAAAAAGTGCAAATCGTTTGGGCCATGGTTTGTGAGATGATTTTAATATTTGCTTTTCAAATTGCAATTGCTAATTAGAAAATAATTCGTTAACAATCAATGCACTTTACATATCACGCAATCAAATGCAATTCATATCGTATGATTT
>JGI24158J21664_10007342_pt1 | contig 14640 bp, 7 predicted proteins | sample Ectturendosymbi3_FD_21664 | JGI IMG/M metagenome (IMG submission 21664) | reverse complement strand
TTTAATATTCTCTGCATAACTTTTGGCCCTGCATTTGCTTTCAGCAATTTTGACGTGGCTGGCTGTCTTGGGTTTGCGTTTGACGTCTTTTGCGTCATAGCATTGCCTCTTCTTGCGTCACAAAGCCTTATGGTTTTGAATTGCTGACATTGCCAAGTTTTGCTTTATTTTTTGACTGAAGATGGATTAAGAATAATCCGAAACGTCTCGAAATAAAACATGTATAGTTTTTTGAAGGCTTTTTTAGTGTTTATGAATTTTTTTGCAATTCCTTTAAATTGCTCTTTTGTAAAATTGTTCTTTTTCAATGTTTTAATTTTACCCTGAGATAAGTTTTTAAAAGACACCTGGAACCATATCCAAGTAGTGTGAAATTTTTGCAATTGTTTTTTGTGACTTTTGTAAAAGAGGAATTGACAATGTTTCGGTTAAAAAAAACTTTGAGAACCATTGGTCCAACCCTTTTTTCAGCGTCTTGTAAAACCATTTCGCTGACAGGCAACTCACAGCTTTTTTTCTCATTGTCTCCTACGTTTATAACTCGAATCATCGATTGGCAAAGTCCATCTTTATTCCGATATTTTTCTGGTCCAGCTTTGACTAACTCAACTCTTATATTATGATTTACTGGTGCTGGCCAACTAAGTACAACAGTGTTTTTCAACCGGGGTTTGCGGAACCTCAGGGTTCCGCGAGTGGCTGCCGGGGGTTCCGCCGAAACAGACCGAAATTGCCTGGGACGAAATTCGCAATCACAGTTCTGTGCTGTTGTAACAATATAGACACTTCTATAATTGCATAAGGTTTTATGAACAGCGCAAATATTTGCGGAAGGTCCCGCTGCAGTAAAAAAGTTGAAAAACACTGAGCTACATGACACATCATTCCGCAAAATTGTTATATCAACGTTTTCAACTTTGGCTGCAAATGCTTTATTATATTGCTCTCAACATCTGCTTCTTCCTTATTTCTAATTCGGCCAGGCGTTGTATCTTCCTCAACTTCTGGTATTGATTTACTGTTGCTGGCACTGCTAACCTAGTGCATCTCGTTTGGTGAAATAGCGTCGGAAGAGATGTTTACAAACTTCAAGATGGCACCCTCATTCTTTTTCAATTCCTCTTTCCTAACTTCTCTCTTTTTTCTGAAAGAACATCCACTTTCCCTCGCTATATATGCAGGTTGAAATACTTCACAAGAACTTAACATTGTTTCAACTGCAAACCAAAAGCTTAATCTATTTCGTGCACTCTATTCGCAAATACCAAGCAACTTGGCAGAGCATCAAGTCATGTGGGTACTTCATAGGGCTCCTTTGTGACGTGTGCTACTGAGACCTTATCACAGGCAACAATGCTAGCCATACCTAAAAATCAAATCATATTATTTCGGGTGAAGCAGCGCGAATTGAGCGTGTACAAACCTGGCTAAAGTGCAGTAGTTGTGTGTTTCAAGCGGATGCGTTAACAGAATGACGAAGAAAAACAATTTGAATTTGGGAAACAATGATTAAAGCAACCGCGAAAAACTTTGTACTCAGAATATTTTGAAAGTGCAGAATATTTTCTACAATGTACTAATTTAGGCCAAATTTTGCTGCCCCCTCTGATTCTGTCGCCCCTGGATAAATTCAGAATATCCAAATGGCTGCTACGCCACTGGTTCCAACCACGAATTCCATCTTGACACAGAGACAAGTAGGCTGTTGATGGCCAACTGGTTCCATCAAAATATTCTTACTGCAAAACACACAAAAAATGAACCATCTGCCAACGGATTGGTGACTACTGACTATCCGTTTTTGTGGTTGCTTATGGAGATTTTGTGATTGTGCTGTAACCATAACAATGTTATTATGCAACTACGCACTATCGCGAGTGTATTGCCCATCTGCAGCGTTGATAAGGTGAGGACTAGTCAATGCAGTGTGCAGTTAACAGCAGCGAGGTTTCGGCATCAGTTACACCTAAAGTAGCATAGCAGCGCCGCAGGTAGGCGTGCATCGGCGTTTAGGGCGTTTACCTGATAGCAAGATGTAACAGCTGGCGTAAAACTTATTTTGCAGAATATTCCCAACAAAGTCGTTCGTTTTAATATTCACACTGAATTTCCTCTGACTGATCCTCAAAAGCTGACTTTTCAACCCTGCGTTGATTTATGACTGTCTTGTTATGAGCGAAACACGCACTAACTCTGAATCTAACAAGATTTAGACAAATAGACAATGAACAATATAATTCGCACACAGATCCCTGCACAGTCTACGTTAGAATTTTATATCATCATCACCTCAATGTAACTTAATCCTTCGATTATCACGTCGACTGTCAAATTCATCAACGAAATCGTCTAAATATGTTTTTCAGCTCGTACCTTTCAATTTAAAGTAGATCAATGTTACCCAATCTTTCACTGGTTATGGAATTTCGGGGAAATCTTTTCACTAATTTCATTTTTGAAAAACTTCTCTCGCATGAAGCGCCGGTGACGGGAAGAGTTACAGCTACCAGTCACAATCAAACGCAGCTTTTCAAGTAGCTATAAATGAAACAAATTGTTCGAGCGATGTAGGCAGCTTCGACTCCTTCCGAAGCAAATTCTTTGTCAAAGTTATTTCACGTGTTAAATCATTTTCACTAAATGAATATGATTTGTAAATTCTTTCAAGTGTGTTTCTGATAGAAATGTTTGACCTCCGCGCAAAGAGCTGACATACGCGAATTAATTGCTTCTGAACCATGACAGAAAAACCGTACAAAATTGTATGAGGTTGCAGGACATGCGAGTAGAGTTAAAACTGCAGTCACGAACCACTTACGTAAGATATTTCGAAGTAGTATACACAAGGCAGCAGAACGCAATACAGCAGCCAGGATAAATTCAGATAAATTAACTGAAACCAATTCTTAATGCTTTCGCAAACCTTTTCGCTACTGGGACAAGCAACAATCAGCTGAGAGTAATATAATCCAGTTTCATCTCACACTGAAATGCACGAAAGATCAATCTTCCCTCTTCTGCGACTGTTTCTTAGTTTCGAAATGGATTTTTTTTCAAAACCACGACCGCGGTCTGACTAAATTTCACGCAGGATCCGAGCAACTACTGGTGTTTGTCATCATAAAACAACTCTAGTTATCCGACCGGCAAAAGCAACAACACAGCTTATCATGTATTTGGGAAATACTGAACGCAGGCTAGAGTGTTTCTAAATTGTCATTTAAAATATAGTTGGCCGAAAGTGATCGACTGTATATGTCAACTAAACGAACTTAAATGGGAAATTACGAAAAATCTGGGGGGCCAAACGGGGGCCCACCAAAGATCTGGGGGGGCCATGGCCCACCCAACCCCACCCCCTTAGAATCGCCACTGATAGTATCGTTTTCTGCATTTGTGCAGCAGGCGTGATGCACGAGTAGATAATCATACCCATGCCAAACGCTCGAGTATTAGGAAAAGTTACCAGCAAAATTAAAATATATTTGCATTGAATAAAACCAAAAACATCCATATTCAGTAGTGATTACTAAAACTGGAAGAAAGTCAGACTTGCAGAGAAATCATTAATGATACTTGACGCAACATCGGAATTCAGAGTTTCATTCTTGTATCTCTTCTGAATCACGGTAATTTTTCAAACAAATTTTTTGTTTAAAACAAATAAACGTCATCACGGGGAGGCGCCTTGGGGAGGAGGGCCAGAGGCAATAGCCCCCGTTGCCCCCTCCCCTAATCCGGTCCTGGCTCCGCGGCGCCGCTGTGTTTCAACAAACTTGAGCAAAGTGCAAATTGCGAAAACAAATCGCATTCGCGCAGTTCAGTGCTCCATGTCGTAGCATAAGACTCGACGTAACAATTTTCAATCAGGCACAAACAGTTCATTGCTCTGATAGTGGCTAACTGCAGTGGTGTGTTTAAGTGGAGGCGAGCGAGGCATTTGCCTGCGCCCCCTCTTTTCAAGGGACCCCTCGAGTTGTTTCGCGCGTAAATGCTCCTCATGTTTGGTGAACAACGTATTACTTACTTGTATAATATATTCCGAAGTAGATCATAAATATATACTCTGCTTTCAAAGGGGCCCCCAACAGCAACTGCATTGTGTAAGTTCTGCTTTCAAATGGCCCCTACCAGCATCTCTAATGTGTAAATAATAAAAAGCTTCAAACCAATTTGAATACCTTAAATAAACTGTGGGTCAAAATTAGCTCCAAAAAGTTCTGAAAAGACCCTATAAAGTAATAACAAATATTTATACCAAATGTCAATTTTTTCGCTGTCAGAGAATGAAGCTTCTCATAACATAGTGTGGACGACTGTGAAAAGGGGACACCTGCTTTAAGAGCATATGAAATCCCAAGAGTTTTGTTGTGTTCAAACATGTAGTTGTTTTGTACTCCATTAATCTGTATCGAGCTTAATTTGCGTTTTTATTAAAGTCTATTGTAAATTGCAGCCAAAACTCTTTGTTTAATACTGCATATTCTTGAATGCTTTTAAAAGGATGAAATTTGAAACAAATTCAATGTTTTTAATCTGCATGTTTGTTGCCTGTGGTTTCATGGACTCCCTTAAGGACATGGCTGTAAACAAATTCATGACACCAATAATTTTTCAGTGGGGAAAGTGTGTTATAAACTTTCTAGCTTATTGGTAGTGAATGCAGAGAAATGGGCCGCAAAATTAGAGAAGTGGGGGAGATGCCAGCTTGCTATCGCTTAACTTAGGCTATGTGTTTCTAGCTTTGTCTTCCCAACTTTTAGTGTTTTCAAAGTTGTGAATCATGAATTCCCTTTTGCATTTTCTGTTATGTCAGTCATGCAGTAGTCTCAACAACGCATCCTTGGTCCGCATTTTTCTTTCTAGGCTTGATCTTATCACGGTTGGCTGAGTATGCTGACGTAATCAGAGTGCCCCCCTTTTCAGCCTTGCCTCGGGCTCCCCCAACTTTAAGCCCACCACTTGCTAGCTGCACCAGATGTGGGCGAAAGGGGGAGTTGCGGTCTGTGCGGAACGGACTCAGAGGAAGAACGCTACCATGCTGGGGGCACTGACAGCAACAGCTGTCCTGGTCTTTTGCATCCAGAGCAAAAACTTTCTGAAGCCAATGGAATCCGGAGAAATTAGGATGAAAAGCGCAATTTTCGAATAAATTGCTAGCTGTCGAACACAACTGGTGAAATCAGGACAATTTATCGTTTTATGTCCTAATTTTATGACACCTGCCTGGCCTGCGTGCTAAAGTAGTAGCACGTTTCAGTCTCTGGCACACTACAGCCTGCAACCTGTTTATAGCTGCCTCACTGCCTCTGCGAGTGTTCTGTGTGTCCGTCATAATCGTTGGTAGTCTACCGCTTTCAATTTCCAGGCCTCAAGGCTATCTTTAGTCTCAATTGCTTTGGCATAAGACAACATGTGCTATGCGATTCATTTCAGGTTTTTCGACCTCCTAAAGCACGTTGCGCAATAAAGTAAACGCCACACACACTGGTACGGTAATTGAAATTGGAGGCCTTCTGCCGATTATTTTAACGCGTTTTTATAAATGTAGGAAACAAATAAAACGAAAGAAGCAACGCTGCATGGCCAAAAAGGAGAAATGAGCACAAATCAACAAAATAGTAACTTACTAAATTCTTCTCAACGTTGCATCGCACAACTTCAACGATTATAGCGCGGTTCACCGCATGAATAAGAGTAAACAATCTACTAATTTTATATTAGGCTACGTGCTCCATGCAGCCTACACAGTAGCTAAGGATACATTTATTTCTACAGTAGTACGCCAGAGTTGTCAGAAAGGCATTTTTGCGATGGTCACGAAATGAAGCTTTACTTCAGCATTTAAGCCCCGAATTCCCATCTTTCCATTGTGCTTGCCTCAGTAGTTCAAGGCGATGCAGATGCCTGCAACAGTGGAAACGATTTATTTGTTTTATATAAGTTTCCATTGCCCTCGACTTTTTACTGCCCTCCTGCCCCACCGCTGTTCGGGCGTCCGTGCTTAAGCAACCAGGCCAGCTGCAGTTTCAAACACACGCCAGGGCTTTTAAAATTAGAGGAAACACCATACTTCACTTGCAACAAATGGGATCTGCTAATTGTGGATCCGCACCCGGTGTGTTCGATCGAATGACGTATATATGCGTCATTCCGCACCCTGCGCATTTGAACGTACGACGTATATATGCGTCAATCAGTACCGAAGGTGTGAAGTAACTCTTTTCGCAGCTGTTTTTGACGCATCAGCTTGCGGTATCCCATGTAATGGTTATATAAGTTTCATTTCAAGACCATTGCAAATTTCTCTGTGATAACCGTGGGTGTTACAAATATAACCTATCTTTGTTTCTAGTGTCAGCGTTGCTTTAAATCAAAATCGTATATTTTTTGCACAGTTCTAAAACTACATGCGTAAATATGGCGGTGGTAAACAGTTTGTATGTCTTGAAGCTCAAACTTTGGCTAAGAAGCGATTCAGCTTCAAAGTCTTCTTCATTGCGCCATAGTGACTGTTTAGGAACAGTAGCATTCATTCAAGATATTTATTTGTGATGACATGTATTGTCACGGTTCAATCACAATTATGCGGAGCCTTAACGGTTTCATCAATGGTTTCCCTTTGCCTTTCTGGCCAGTAAAAAAATCAGTCTTGTCAAGATATTAGACTCTGACCTACTTTTCATAAGCTCAGTGTTTCAACCTTCATCTGATGTTAATTGCCACCCTATCCTACAGTAAATAATTTGAAATCATTTAAATGCAACGAGAAGAGCCAGCAGCAAAATCTAACGTAAGTAGCAATATGCTTTTCATTTTGTAAGTGCTGAGGGAATTGACACTGCCATTACTTACAGATACTCAGATGACTTGCACAGGGGTGGATATTAAAATTGGGGGGAAGCTCTCAGAAAGGGGCCCAAAATACCGCTATTGCGAAAGGTAGATGTGGGATTACGTGGATAAAAGAGTTAAATTTGTTTCACATTTCAATTTATGAACTAAATTCAAGAGCATATTACACATAGGAAAGGAACAAAAATTTGTGAAGTTTGCAGCTGAACTCTTGAAAGCTGCCTCCGTTGGCACATATACAATTTTTGCTTTTTCAGAACTTCTTTAAATGTGGCTCTGGAGTGGTACATAACCTTTTCAACTAAACAATGGCGCAAAGCTTTCAGGAGGGGGGCACGGTATCTCTAAAAAAGAAGGGCCCGAGGCGACTGCCTCGTTATCCTTCTCAAATATCCATCCCTAAGCTTGCAATCTGTCTTGTTGTCAAAGCGTATGTGACTAAAATGAAACTAAATTTAATTTTTTTCCTATTAGGGCTTAAAATTCTGCACACAAGTTATTGTATTTTCTAGAAGCCCGTGATTTGTATAAATTTAATTACGTGCAGTGCTAAGCTGTCTTTACATGCAACTGAGCGTGGTCAATAAGTTTTTGTAATATTGTGGTTACGATTGTGTTTACAATTTAATTTCATTTTGTATATTAAGGAAGTCAGTTAAATGTAGCAAAGTGTCATCAAACAATTTAAACGAAGTAAGTTTAAAATAGTTGCAAAGATTTTACGGAACAAGTTGAACATAGCCAAAAGATCTTACGGATTATCAAAAATCCAAACATTTTTCAAACGCGTTGATAAACTCTAGCGTTTAGGTTCATCAGCTGTATACGTGAATTAATCGCTCAAAACATAGATGAGAATGGGATCCACTTCTTATATGCCCGAACGTTTTGTAGAAGGCCTACTTCGGAAGTCAGTGCCGCAGCTAGGGCAAAGTCTCTGCTCGGCTTCGATTGAACGCGCTGTGTTGGTGTGCATTCGAAGCGTGTAAATACAGTAAAGAAAAGCGCAAGAGTATTGGCATCCTCGATGACTTATGCTCAACTGCAATATTGGCTGCAAAAAGCATACGGCAGATCGTGCACTTACGGCCTTGGGAGGTTTACTGTTCTAGCGCTTTTGCAGGAAGGGCTTATGAGCAAATGGCGGCATTGATCCGAAGTAAAAACTTGGAACTTCACTATCAAAACTTTTGAAACTTATCAATTCAATGAAAGCAGAATTTTATTTGTCGGCTTAAATATGAACACAATTGTTCAGGAGAAAACACCAGAAACATGCACGTTACGTGGATGATGCTTTAAATGTTGAAACTCGGTTGTTGTTTGTCCCCCTCCCTATTAAAATTTCTGGCTACGCACTTGGTTGCCACTGCTAGTATTTACCAAAAGATCTTGCGGTTTGTTTTTGATTTGATCTATGTGTGGTATTGTGGGTTTGTAGCAGCAGTACATTTTGTTTCGGAACAACTGATCAGATTTGAATTGATTATCACAATTTTTGAGCTTATCTATGTCTATTTAAGCCCAACTTTCAGAATTAATGTGTTTTCATAGTAAATGCAATGCTAAGTGCTAGATATAACACCTACCACCACATGGTCACCAAAATATATAAATTCCATGTGTCCCCCATTCTGCCACTCCTACAAAAAGGTCGTACTGCAGTTGAATGAACATGGCGACGTCTTCCAAACGCAAACAATGTCCCCCCCAAAGATATATAGGCAACATTTGACATCAGTTCATTACATATTTGCCCTCTTCTGCTAGTGCAAATGTTACTTCTGTTTGTCTGCTGTTCTAGCGAAGCACTTGCACATAAACAGCCGTGTCATTGCATTTGGAAAACCTGTCGATGCACGCGGTGAGAGCCTTTTCAGCTAACTTTATTTCTGTGGCTTGAGAACAAAAACATAAGGTTGTTTTGTTGGGAGACTAAGGCCAGGTTTATACTACACAGACAAGCCTTGCGTTGCAAAGATACTGTGCCGGTTCATATCAACGTGGTTTTACATGCTTTGGCCTGCCTGCTGTTGGAAATATTTATTGGGCATTCAAGCAAAAAGGTGTTGGAAACTTTCAACAATCCTCACCTAGTTTGGGCCACTGAATACCACATGGCTGGGTCATTTAGTTTGTTTTTACTACAGTCAGTAGGCTAGGCTAGCTAGAACTTTTTTCAAAACAAAATCCATTTTGAAAGTAGCCTCCTAAGCTCTTTTTGAATGAGTTGATGATGCCTATATCTAGTAGGCGAAGCACATACTCTGTAAGATCTTAGTGTCTGATTGTTAGCTGGGAAAAGAATCCTTTCGCTATGGATGAACCAGATGACAGCAGCCTCTTAACTTTGAGCAATGCACTGCATGGAAACTCGGTAAGCATTTGCAACTTGCGAGCTGTGTAACGGGCATCAGCAGACACGCATGAGAAGATCCAAGCTATGCTAGCTAACACGCATTCCCCAGAATGACAATAGCACCGCTCGATATGGGTGATTTGCTGACAGAGTGCTTACCACCGAGCTGGGCTCACGTCAGTGCAAACACAGCTCCAACGTAGAACTGGATGAGACAGGCGCAGCATAGCATCAAAACAGAAGATTACGCCCAGTTCGGTAGAGCTTGACTCGAGTATAAATCGGCCTTAGAATCCAGTGCTCCTACAACAACTAGGCTGACTTCTGTTTGAAGTGATCGCCAACAGGATCTATACATCTTTTCGTGTACACTGGACATGAGTACAAGTTGGTCAGAACTGTGACTTAACAAGATATTGGGAAAGAACATAGTATTGTCAACCTCATAGACATAGTGTGGTAGGGATGTTTAAATTTGGTGCAGTCATACAGGATGTTGTGCGCAGTGTGCACCTTGCCACACTCACACAAATCTAAGCCGCACAGGCCAGTGGTTTTCGTTTTCATGTTGGCCTCAAATCGGCCAATACCAGTCCTCAGCATGTTGAGCTGAACCCAAGCATCTCTGGTGAGGTGTCAGCCCGGTGGCTGTGGACAAAATGCAACACATCTGATTCTCCGTTATGACGCATTGGAGATGGCGTCAATCAACATTGATTCCTCAAAACTCTTTGAACCAGGGGGGATCCAGGGGGGGATTGAGGCGATCGCCTCCCTTAAAACCTACGAAAGTAACTTTTTTCACCATGCTTTTGTACACTTCGGAAAGACTGTCAACTGAGACGTGACTGCCAAATATTACTGAAATCGCCCCCCCCTAAACTTACGGGCTGGATCCGCCCCTGCTTTGAACGAAACGAAAATTGTCAAACTGTTTGTTTTGGACTTTTACAAAGTAACCTCTTGATAACCAAAGTTATCAACGACACACGCTTCACAGGAGTTTTTCAACTGCATATATTCGCGTTTATTGTTAAATATTTATATAATAAAATATTTTGTCATGAGAAATTTTTGGGGTAAATGCTGAAGGGGCAGATGGTCAGAGAAAGGTTGGGAACACCTGCTATAGACAGTAGCCTCTTAACTGTGAGTGATACGCTGCATGGAAACTAAGTATGCATTTGCGACTTGCGAGCTCTGCAACGGGCATCAGCAAACACGCACGAGAAGATCTAAGCTATGCTAGCTAGCACGTATTCCCCAGAATGACAATAGCAGCGCTTGATACGGGTGATTTGCTGATAGGCGCGTAGCCTGGGAGGGGAATGAGCAATTGACCCCACCCCAAATTCCGCAAATCGCATCAAAATTTTTGAGGTATTTGATGAAGCTTTTGATGCGTAAGCCAGGTTTTTTAAGGTGTTCTTTTTAGAATTGAAAATCGGATCCATAGAATCAGAGAAAATCATTATCGGGTCCCTAGAATCAGAGAAATCGGGTCCCTACAGGTCAATAACAGGTACCTAACATTTTCCTTAAAAAAAAACTGTGTAAGCCAAAGAAATACTTCAGTGCAATCAACGCAACTGCTTGAAGTACCTTTCCTACTTCAGAGTTTAATCGAACCTGATCAAAGCAGTATGCGTTGTGTAGTTTATCAAAGCGTTGTGTATTGTGTAACTGTAAATGGTGGAGAATTCATATCCTGGCTGACATTTACCTGAGGTTTAATAAGCTCCGTGTGGAAGTTGGCGATAATGAAAGAGAAACTTGTATCCAAGCGCTTGCAATCACTATCCGAAAGTTAAACAAGGAGTAACGCTTTCCGCAGCTATTTCTGGCGCACCAGCTTGCTGTATCCAACTTATGGTGATGTAGACTTCGTTTCAGGACCATCGCAAAACTCCTCTCTGATTATTCTGGCGTACTAGAAAAACTGTATTTGCATGACTTTCCCTTATTTGTAGCATCAGCCGTAACTTTAAAATTTAAGGCCTAAATGAACAACGGAGATTTGTGTTTTTGTACACTTTTAAAACTAAATGCGTGAATATGGCGAGGAAATCCATTTTGTATGTCTTGAAGTTCAAACTTGGGCTATGAAGCAATCTATTTGCAAAGATATTTTTTATTGCGCAGTTAGGCCATGGACACTGTCTAGCGACATCTATGATTAGGGCAAGTTTTTGCAACTTTGCAACTTTTTTTTGAGCTTCCAGCAGCCTCCTAAATACTCAAAATATATGTAGTCCAATGTTTTGAGCTGTTTCCAGGAATTTTATATTGCAACTTTTTACAGCTTTTTCGAATTTTTCGTGCAACTTTTTACTGCAATTTTTATCAAGTATTGCGCAAAATGTAAAAGTGACATTAAAAAAAATACTACAGAACTCTTTCAGTTGAGTTCTATTCTCTTTGATTGCATGAAAACGAGCTATATGACGGATTAGCTGCGTCTCAATGTTATCTGTGACGAAATAGTTGGTATGCATGCTAAAAGTTTTTCAACCCCAGCCAAGTACGACAGTGCCCAAACTTAATTAGAGGTGTAAGTGCGGAATATCTTGGCTTTTGGCCAAGTCCGCGCAAACCAAACTAAGTTGTGTCAAGTCTTTCGCAGTCAAATGTGCGCATAAATGCAACTTCCTGCGCATAAATGCAACTTTCGTTGAAAATACATGCAACTTTCTCACTTTTTTACTGCAACAAAAACTTGCCCTAGTGATGATTAAACATGTGCTGTGACGGTTCAATCACAATTATGTGGAACCTTAATAGCCACCCTATCCTACTAATTTTGAAATCATTCAGCTGCAGCGGCTAGAGTCAGTTGCAAAGTTTCGCTGATGATGCCTACCGAGTAGGCGAAATATATATTCTTTGTAAAATCTTAGTGTATGATTCTTTGCTGGTAAAGGATTCCTTTCGATAGACAGTGTAAGTAGGAAGATGCTTTTTATTTTGTAAGTGCGCAGGGCATTGACACTGCCATTACACAAGTCGCAGATAGCTTGCAATCTGTTTTCTCGACAAAGCGAATGTGAGTAAAATGAAACTAAATTACATTTTTCCACTCGATTGGATTTTGTTATTTAAAACACTAATGGATTTCTAAAAAAGACTTCAACCGCTTACACAAGAATGGCTAGATTAGTGGTTACCAAACTATTTTGAGTGCCATCCAAATCTGAGTTTGGTGAATACCTTACGTCCCAAGTCTCAAACAACGTAGAAAAAATAATGATTGATGGATGATTTTTGGTAGTAAGTTGCTAAGTTCGTTTTTAATGTCAGCAGTCTACAGACACATAAAGACAAGCAGTGGTAACGTTGACATTGTACAACTCCAGTTTAGACTCCGGTTTGGGTACAATGTTGCCACAGTTTGCATACCGATCCATCGGCAGCTTTCTGTACCCATGCGAAAGTCATCTCCGATTCACTCCTGTACTTACGACCAGAATCATAAGAGCCCTTCCACTTCGTCGAAGATACTGTCGCATTCTTATCGCGGAGACGCAGACCTGTCAGCAAACGTTGAGCTTGCTTAGTGCTTAAAATTCACTTCGAATCTCGCATCCCTCAAATCTTACTAACATCAGAACGCGGGAATCGATCTAATATAGCTTTTGTTACAAAAATTTTGCAATATGTTTCCCAAACAAATTGAATAGCAATATTTTCCTTCAGAGGAAACTTTTTCAGCGTAAAGAACCCAAAAGACCAAACAAATTTTTTAAGGCCAACCAACTTGAGATGAGGTCAAAAAAGGCCAAAAGGCTAAATAAAAATTTTAGGCCAACCAACTTGAAGTGTGGCCAGATTTCTGAAATTTTGCCAAAAAAAGCCAACCTGGCAACCCTGTAATCGAGAGTCGTGGTATCCAAACTACGGCCCGCGGGACAAATCCGGCCCGCGAAACCATTTCATCGGGCCCGCGAAGACATTTTGTCAACAATAAAAAAAATATTTTGCGAAACTTCTGTTGATTCAGTAGAATGTAACATATCGCGAAAGAATCACATTGCGTAAGATGTCCGGCCCTCGAACAGTTGTGCAAGGCCATGTGGCCATTGGACAAACACGTTTGGAGACCCCTGGGTAGCAGAGTCGTTACTCATCTTCGATTGGACGTGTGTTGGTGTACATCAAAAGCGTGCAAACATAGGATGCGCAATCGTGATGACGACCAAGATGACTTCTTGCTCAAATGCAATACTGGTTGCAAAAAGCATACTGCTGATCTTGCACTTAAAGCATCGACATTTTCACAAGCGCTATTGCAAAAAAGCTTTACGAGCAAACAATGTTTCATCTAAAGCAAAAGCTTGGACCTTTAGTAAAAAGAATCTTTAAAAACTTGTCAATTCAATGAAAATACACATTCGTTTTATTGGCTTAAATCTGAACATCATTATTCACAAAAAACACCAGAAAAGTGGACATTTTATGGCCGATACTACAAAAACAGGGGGCATTAAAAATTTAATGTTGAGACTTGGTTGTTGTTTGCCCCCCACGGCCTACTTAAGATGACTTAAGTCATCTTAAGTAAGTACTTCTTAAGTACTTAAGATGACTTAAGTAGGCCGTGGTCCACCCTATTTCTGGCTATGCACCTGCTTGCGAACCATGGTTCGTTATTCCTTTTTTTTCTTGAAATGTTTAAAACCCTTTACGTCCCGCGCAAGCCACTATAGTGGCTGGCACTTTTTTGGCCATAACTCGCCAGCCGCTAGAGCCAGAGAGCTGTTCAAACACTACGTATTCAGCAAGTCTTCGGGTTGAAATCGAAAAAAAAACGTTTTTCGTTTTCGGTGGGGGGTTTGCTGAAGTGATGGCCACAAGTGGAGGTGTTTTGGAAATTTCGCCACATTTGGCCGGCCTTGGGCCCCAACCTATTGACCCATTCTTTTGACTCAAAGTTTTATTGCAAACTAGGTCAAAATCCGCGTCTATAGAGCCCTGGATTGACTTGCTAGCATATCTGTAGCCAAAATTATGGGCCAAAAAAAAAGTTTTTGGCCTAAATCCAAACTTTTCAGAAAAGGCATAATTTGCCCTTTTAGGGCAAACTTTGGCCAGGCATAACTCAGCAGCAGATTGAGCTAGAGAGCTATTCAAACCCTGCAATGACTCGATGCGTCGTGTAGTTTAGAATTAAAAAAAAATTTTTTTAAATTTGGTTGGGGGGTTTCGGGCCAAGGGGATCATGATGGGGGTATGTTTTTTGCTTAGTTTGATGACGTCATCATCTGATCCCAAGCACCAATATTTTGGTCCGCAGTATGTTTGGATTCTGGGCCAGAATACGCGTTGTTGGAGCCCTTGATTGAGTTTCTAGCGTTTCTGGTTCAAAAGTTAGGCCAAAAAACAGCTAATTGGTAAGGGGCTTTTCTCAATACTTTTGGGGGATTTCCCTA
>JGI24158J21664_10007339_pt1 | contig 14645 bp, 8 predicted proteins | sample Ectturendosymbi3_FD_21664 | JGI IMG/M metagenome (IMG submission 21664) | reverse complement strand
AACTATTTCCCTATGACAATCTGGAAAGAGAAAAATGAATAAGGTCATCGATAAAGGCTTTAGAAGCTGCCGCTTTGTTTCAACAATTGTGAAACACNCTGTATATTGTGAAAAAAATAACGTTGTTGTGCAGAGGAATGCTTATCATCGTCGGACTCCAAAGGAGCGAATTACCGAGGATGGATTTCAAAAACAACTAATGGGCGAACTTGTCAAAGATGGAATACACAGACTCCTCATTCGCACGACGAGTAATGTTTTCCGGCCGTGGCTTACTAAAATCAGCAAAGATTAACTTAAAGCTGTATCGGAGTAATTCATTTATATTTTGAACGCTTGTGAATGGATGGTGTATGAAGCCAGCAAAGGTTCATCACAGCGCATATGTATCTGGCACAAGCGACAAGTTTTCTTTTTTTCTTTTGTATTGAAAAAATCCTGTTACTTAGAGTGGCGTCACTATAAATGCATTTTCAGGGTCACGTTTCAATCTTACTCATGTTCAGTTGTTTCAGCTTGAGGTATTTCAGCCGTTTAATGTTTTTCGATCAGAACGCCCGGTAAATACCCGGACGAGGGCCTTGACAGCAACTTCTGCCGAAATCCGAAAGGAGGCAAAGACCGTCCCTGGTGCTACACAGTCGACCAGAATACCAAGTGGGAGTACTGCGATATTCCAACATGTCCTTGTGAGTATGCATGCTATCGAAAAATTTATTCCCTCACGCCAAGGTACAACTAACAGCATAGTCAAAGTTTAATTCAGCTTTTGCGTTCAAAAAATACATTTCCGCTTGTTAGAAATATTACTTGCACGTCATTCTGCTGTCTTGATAAAGTTATGCTTTTTGGTGAGGATGCAATTGCCAGCATTTCTGGATAAATCTGTGCAATATTCGAATGATACCAGAAATTACTTTCGGAAAAATTGAAGTCGTATGACACGTACAATTAATCTACCAATGCTTAAAGATTCTGTTAAAGTAGGAGATTGCCATAAATTATAACATAAATCGCGTATTTTTTCAAATAAGTCATATGGATCAAAAACATTACGTAGTAATAATACTACTGGATTGTTCATTATAATTTGGTGCATTATAATAAAAAAATTTTTTCGTTATAATTACACCAATAACTGTATCTGTCTTGTGTGGCAAGGTCTTCACACACTCAGGCTCACACTCAACAAGTTCGCTTCACAACAAATCTATTTGCTGGTCCAAAAATATTTCTCTGTGATGAGATAAATTCCCACTATAAGTGTTTATCTTCATAATTTCAAATTGTTACACTATTACAGTGAAAATCTTTGTGTTCACCAAAACAGTTCTGCAGTCTTGAGTTGCAGGCAAATATGAGGAAATGTAGTTAAAAAACTTTCCAACGTAAAATTTTGACGTTCGTCGTCAAATTTCGAAAAAGTTATTGAAACTTTAACCGACCTTAGTGTAAGATATACCGGCAACCACGGATAACATCCAGTTTTAGCCAGTACAGAAAAGACCTGTTAAAAACAACCTTGCTCAGTTGTGGCTTTGAAACATTTTGCCTATTTCTTAACTTAAAAAAAAAATTGTTGTATTTCAGCGATCGTTCCATCCGGCTGGGCTCCATCGTCAAGCAACCAGAATCAATACGTGCAGGTTCAATTTGACGATTTTTACAAAGTAAGTGTTATAAGAAGAAAACGCGTGGTTGTAAACATGAAGTATCATTACATAATTAAGGAATAGAGACAAGAAACGCATTATGAAAAACGTCAGTTCTAAGTTGTTGTTGAAAAAATCTTTGAAACAACAATACTTGGTAGCAAATGCTGCAAGTAAAAACCGTTTAGGTTTTTGTGGAAAAGTGCTTGGGAAGCTGTTTTTTTGGGTGATCCAATTTGCCCGATGAAACAGTTGTCAGTCCAAGTTATATGGAATGCTTTTGCATGCGCTTGCGTTCCTGCCTTTTTTTAAGTTTTGCATTTTCTAAAACAACACAGGCTTAGTTTTATTTTTTTCAGTTTAAAACACATAAATTTTGCTTCATTATTGAAATCACAAAGCGTTGTAGTCAGCCAACGTCTCTACAAAGGCCAAAATTGGGTAGTTTGTCTCAAGTGTTCAGCTGTTGTGAAATTTTCTAATAAAAACCTGTTCGAGGTTCATGCTTTCCATATCTTGATTAGGTTTGCGTCAAAGGCCCATGTAGGTGATTTGTCTCAGTTCGAGGACAAAGGCGTAGCCAGGGGGGGCCAAAGGGGCCATACCCCCCGAAAAATGTTTAGAAAGTATAGTCATTTTGTGCTTTGAGAGGCGTTTTTCCGAATAAAATAGTGTTATTCGCCTAAAATCAAACATTTTGCCCCCCTCAAATTTCTGGGCAGGCTACGCCACTGTTCGAGGACCGAAAAGTGTTTTCATGCAGATCGTAAGACTCTCTGTACTTTCAATGCGTAATTGCTGCCCACGGAAGCTCCTTACTTTGCTGAAGTACTTTCGCGTTCAATGCAGGTATCTGGAGTTACGATTTACAAATCTAGCACAAGTTATGTGACATCATACGCTCTTTGGTTTAGTGATGACGGAATTAATTTCAAAATCTACACTTCAATGGATGGAAGTGACCACGTGAGTATAGTAGCAACTATGCAATATGCTTAAGTAGTTGCTGATTTTACAGTGATTAATGCTATATACTAAAATAATCAATGACAATAAATGTGGCTCAAGGGAGAGGGTTCGCTATTGTGCATGCTTAAAATTTGTGTACATGATTTAGTATCAAGTTGCTGACAATTTTTTAAAATCTCGCGATATGTTTCGCGTGTATAAAAAAAAGTGCTTCTACTTGATTTTCTACTTGCTCTGGGACGTTTTTGCAGGATAACACAACCCAAAAACACAATAATTAAGTCTTTTTTTCTGAGCAAGCAGATGTTTTTGTTCTGGTTAGATGTTTTTTGGAGTCGACCCTCAGACGGACGAGTTCACGGACATCCTTCGGGAACCCATCTCTACAAAGTACATTCGAATCCAGCCACGCACCTGGAAGGATCGATTGTAATGCAGTTTGAGTTGCACGGCTGCTACGTGGACAGAAGGATTACGTGCTCAGGTAAAAATAAGCCCTTTAAAAAACCCCGTGTCCTTGGTAAATTGCTGACAGCAGCAAAGAGCTGAAACCAGCAGGTTTTGACGTTTAGATGCCTCGCCTAGGCTTTATTTTACTGGTTAAAATCGCATTCATTTTTTACACTTTTTGTAGTGCAGCATCAACCATTAAAATGAGCAACTTAATGAAAACGGATATAGTACCTCAAAAAAGAAACAAATAAAATCGACACAATGTGGGTAGCGTATTAAAATCGCCAAGGTAAAAGCAACTGCAATAGTAATCAACATATAACTCCGGTGAATTGCGCCTGGGTGTTTGCTTGGAGAAGAACAATGATTGAAAGCTTAGGCCAAAAATTTCTTTTGAAGACAAAAATCATCAAAATCACTACTTTGTCAGCCTTCGTGCAACAACTTCTTGGAGCGAAAGATCTCGCTTTTAAATCTAGAACAGTTACTAAAACAAAGTCAAAGTTGAACGCTGTGGCCGTTTCTTATTTCCCTACTAAAATTTGGATTATGCAGGTCAACCACGTGCTGATTGTTTATAAAAGGAAAATGTGGTAGGAGCTCACTGGTCGGCATTTATAGAAAATTACACGGAAAGTTGAATTTTGATTTGAGGATCTTGCAGGTTGAATTGAAAAGATCAGGATTTATGAGAAGCAACAAAATATATTTTACAGTTTATGTTAGTAGAAAATTTAATAAAAAAAATGTCGAGCTATTTGATTTGCTTCAACGCTGACCAACGATAAGGAAGAAAATATTTTCCGAATTATATAGAAAAGTAGGTTTCAAACTGCGTTCGCTGAACATGAGGGGAACTTTCACTTATAAAATCTCTCAGAGAAACGCTTCCTCGAAAATGCAAATTTAAGTGAAATATTTACTTTTGAATGTAATCAAACGTTTATTTCTTATGGTTTGTTAGTAAGAACACATTTTTTGTTTTTTTTTTAGTAAACAAAGATGTTTTCGCGTCACAACAGAAAAAGTTCAAATTAATGGAACGGAAGTGAAGGGGCGGTGTAAGGCATTTCTAACGAAACTTTGAGCAACAACAATACTAACAGTCACAAACCCGAAATAGGTGAATCCAAAAACAAATAGCTGAGAGCATAATCGACATGCTGCAGACGTTTCAGGAGAGCACTTGGCTTTCCGCTGCAATATATGCGATAGCAGAACAAAGATATTTTAAAACAGGTCAATGAATGTGGGAATTAGGACCACGATACAAGACGTTGGTTTCATCGTTACGAAAGAGGTCCTCTGATCCACTCCATGCGTTAGTTGAGTAATATAGTATTGTAGTGCGATGTGCCTACGTCGTATTTTAGGGAAAGGATCAAAATATGGCGCCGTGCGCAGTTTTCCTCGTATTTGCTTATACTTGAAACGCCCTTTCTTGCAACCCTTAGCACGAGCACACATTCAGAAAAACTTGATTGCTTCCTCTTTGAAATGAATTCTTTTCATTCGTTGCAAAGTGTTGATTTACAATCTTTATCATTGTTCATTGTTCCCTCCGATGGAATATTTATTGTTTTCCATCAAAATAGGTCAGGAGCCGGGACATGTTCATTTTGTTTCAAGACTATGATTCCACCTATGTCTTGTCATTGTTGCAGACGTTGGCACCAACTTTCAAGAAGACACATTCGCCATCACTTGTCCTGCGGGATGTATAGAAGATCCATCGCGTGGAACGGTGTATGGAAGCAAAATTTTCACCGAGGTCAGTAGTTCAAGTTTACCTAGAACTTAAAGAAAAATATTCCTGTTTAGTAACGCAACGCATCCAATCTCATACGATTGGGATGCTCATTCCTCAAAAATACAAATTAAGTATGATTTTTTTGTGCAAACTGCAACGTTTGCCTAAACCATACTGAGTTATCTTTAAGTATCTTCAAATATTTTTTCCAGAGCTCAGCAATTTGTCCAGCTGCTGTACATGACGGCCGCGTATCAGACAACCACGGTGGTTCCGTCACCGTCGTCAAAACTGACGGACAATCTTCCTACTCAGGAACGTTTTCCAACGGAATTCAGTCTTTTGAGTGAGTGAAACATTATAGCCTGTCAAGGTGCAGGTAACTTGATCGCATAACAAGCTTCGGCTTATTAGATATGCTTTCCTCTTTGTCTGAAATTTACAATATTTCAATAGGTTTCTGCGCTATTCATTTAATGTGACTGCTCAATATCTCTGCTAAAAGTCGCAACGTTTTTTTCTAGGTTCGGATCTTCGTCGCGATCATTCATGTTTGATGGAAGTAGTAAGTAGTTTAAAAAACAGCTGTTTTGTGAACATGGTTTTGATTTACGTATGCAAATTTTGGCGGTCGGTCTTCCGCTTTTGTATTTTTCTAAATACAGTTCAACTTAAATTCCAGATGCTAAAAAGATATTTTACTAAATCTGCAGTTGTAAGAGAACCTTGCTTGCGAGTCTTTGCCTTGCCAAAAAAATGTCCTAACATTTTTGTCTCACTATGTCCATTATGTCCAGGGTGGTCCGACACGGGAGTCGTATTCAACGCAACTCCGTAGAAACGCGTAACCACACTTGGTGTTTTAGAGGTCGTAATCAATTTGGCGCTTTGGTGATGTCAGCGCCTCCTCGGTTTCATGAAAATTTGAATCGAATCAGCTGCATAAGTTGATAAGATTTTTTTTGTTCTGCACGAAAACCTACAGTATGCAAAACATCCGTAAGCTTCATCTTGCACAGTACACTGTAGGTATTTTCCGCGCGCACCGTCATTGCTCGAGCTTTGCGTACGCAATTCACCAGGCTACTTCAAGCAGCTAAAGCTAAGTTATGGTGGCAACGCTGGAGAAGTTAGCTATGGTACTTTCTAGAAGAAAATAGCGCAGGAGGATAAGGGCTCGTTTGATTTTTCAGCATCTTTGCTATAATACACATTTTCAAAATGATCTTTCTCTCACAACAAAAACAGACAAGTAGGTAATCTTTTGCCAGCAGCGGTTGCGGATAACGCATTGCAGTTCATCGTGCTTAGCTCTATATCACTGAGTGCAACAGCCTTGCTACACTGACAAAAGTGTATCTTGAAACTTACACGAGTGTAAGCAGGGCCGTGGTCAGGTTTTAGGGTTTGGGGGTCAAAATAAGTTTTTTGGGGGGACAGATGGACAGATGTCTATAAGTTTAAAATTTTTCTTTCTGGCCACAAAAAATTTGGGAAGCACAAAAATGTCGGCGGGAGGCACTACCGAATGCTCCCCGTAGTTGCGGGCCTGGGCGCAGGAAGGTATTTGTAAGTGATAACATCGCGGCATGCATCCAAAGAGCTTTTTAAATATCAGGTCGAAATACAGTACGGTGATTTGCTACACTTTAGTGCTATCATGTCATACGCGTGGCTATGGTCCGCTTACCCGTGGTACAGGAGAATGCTGAAGTAAATTCAGATGTCATGTTGCTGGTTACGGCAATAGCTGCAGGCACACCTAATGATCTCACGTCGCTGTTTTAACACCTATTGCATTCCTTGGAGGTTTATCTACGGTGCATAATCCTAATCGTAAAGGCCTTACTCCGCGTTTACAATGAAAGACGTGTGCAGTGTTAGTGCTCACGTTGACTGATAAGTAAATTCCACTCGAAAGAGTCTAAACGATCTCGCCTTGCCTTTGCTAATCCTTACTTGGTGTTTTCGTCTCAATGGTAGGGCACTCAGTTTGGAGCAGATGACCACTAGTTCATATTTTTGCATTTCATATCAGTGAAGAATAACGCAGTTTTAGTCCAGGAGTAAAAAAATTGCGCTCATAAACACAAACAACCTTCCAGTGAGGTTAGAGTGGTGGGGGGGGGCAATTTCAGTAATATTTGGTAGTCAAGTCTCAGTACGTCGATCGCCCCAATCGCCCTCCCGTGCATCCGACCCTGCTCTTTGTACAGTAGTTTGTACGCAGAACACCTAGAACGCTCTAAAACACTTTACGGTTCTAGGGAACTTTACCATTTATCATTCCAACTTAACAACAAGAGACAATGTAACATATTCAGCGATGCAAGTATATCATCTGGTCCCTGGTTGGCCATCCGCAGCGGGTTTATCAGCTGTCCAGATATCCGCGCGTGACTTGTGTATAACTCTCCTGGTACATTCTGGTCTTAGAGTCAAACCAGGGTCTGGATCAGATATTCGGAGATGTGTTTCGAAAGCACGATCCTGCTATAGTTTATCATTGCACCGTTTTCCGCATCACACTGTGAAAAGTTCGTAAAAATCCATCTTTGATGCTGATACTTGAAACAGGCTCCTCATTTTTCGGTCATTATTCGAGATGCATGACCTAAAATCAAAATGAAACAAAGACTGCTTGAAAGCGAGAAAGTATTTTTTTGAAAACTAACAAGCAGGGAAAATGAGATTCAGGAACTTTATGATTTTTGCGAAAAGTTCCAATACAATTTTCTCAAGGGGTTTATTTGTCATATTTTATTACCGTCATCAACTGTCATGTTTTAGTACAATTTTCATAAGGAGCGCAAAATCAAACGCGAATGTAATGAGGAATGTGTATCGGAACAAGAAATTCCTTACTGCATTATTCAGCTTATCGTTGCGAAGAAGGATGGAAAGCTTGGAAAGATCATTGCTACTACTTGTCCTACATGGGCGTGCTAAAGAACTGGCAGGATGCCAGAGATGATTGCCTGTCAATGGGTTCCGACCTTGCTTCGATCACATCAATGGGAGAGAACGATTTTATTGAAGGATACACGGTTCAAGAAAGTGAGCGTTTTTCGTACTGAGAATGACGGAGGTTTGTTGCATTGGCTTTGCAACTGGTGGAATTAATGAAAATTGTAGATATATTTATGGTTATTCAGTGTCCATGGAAAAATGGAACAATGCAACACATTTTCCGCTCTGCATAAAAAATTGAATTTTCATTTGAAAAAAAAAAGATTCAACTCGAGTTCAGCGAACACATACTTTTTCCGAATATTGTAGCATAACAAAATGAGTTCTATCCTTTGAATTTTCCTCTGGTTTGTAATCGGTACGAAACAAAGCTAACAATGTTGAGTAAACAACAATCAAACTGCTATAAAAATCAAACCACTCCACACTTATAACCAACAACCAACATTGACTAAACCAAGTAGTTTCTGAATATAATGCTTAGGTGCTGAATTGGTATGAATTAACGCTTTTATTAAGGAATGGATTTTAATAGACAGTTCTATATTTTTGTGGTGCTTAGCAAACGAGCTTATTGAATTGGTTTCAAGTAACCTTTGGTAAGTTTACTTTTATGCCGTACTACATCGCAATGTGTTCTCAGTTCTTGGTGGCATGCTTATCCTTGAATTGTACTTATCTCTCTTGCCGCCCTTCAGCGACATTTGAAATCAATATCATTTTTTAAATAACCATAAATAATGGAGTAATTTATCTTCTCATTGTCGCTAATTTTGATATTTGATAGAACTCTCGTTGACTGCACCAATTCTTTTTTTGAAAGGAGTTTTAGTAAACAGTTATAGTTTATTTTTTTTGAATGAACATGAACGTTTTTTTTATTTGTAAATAGTTTCTGTAGCTTTTGAAGTTTAGAAGGTTATGGAGACGTCTAACATTAAAGCTTTAGGAAGTGTCAACATAGTTTCTAAAAAGCTAAAAAATCAACAGGCGCACATTCGTTTTTGATTTTGTGATACAGTTTTCCTCGTAAGTCTTATATTTTGTCCATTGCATACTTAATTTTTTCCGTTACTTAGAGCAATGAACAAAAAAAAATAGTTTCCAACTGTTTTAGATGTTGGGGCTGGTGTTTGGATTGGGCTCAACGATCTGGACACGCAAAATTTCTATCAATGGTCAGATGGCAGCCAAGTGACCTTAACAAATTGGAGAATCAAGGAACCGAATGGAGGTGTAAGTGTTCTACACCTTTAAAACGTTTTATGAGCAGCTGCCGTTGCATAGGATTGTAACAGTAGGAAAATGGTAATGTTTTTGATTGTAAAACATTTTGATTTTGATTGTAACGTACTGTATGCAGAATAGGGTCAACAGAAGTTCCGGTAAATCTTGTTTCTTACATTACTGTTTCCACCAAAGGCAGAAAGACTGCCTTCAGAACAAAAACGAGTAGAGGTCTAGTGACGCCAATGCACAAAAATTTTGTAGAGCGAAAGATGCGTTAACTTTTACCGCCTGGAAGGAAAGTGGAACGACAAAGAATGCGACTCCACCATCGCTTATCTGTGCAAAAAGGAAAAACAGCTTTTGCCACCTTTGGATAACGGTGATGTTGTAATTGATGAAGGCTGTGAGCAAGGATGGAGAGCTTTTGGTGAGAATACTTTAATGAGAATCTTTCGTCCGAAGCCGCATTTTAAATTGTTATTCTCGTCATACATTTTTTTCATTCCAAAAACTGGTGTTTTACCTAAGCAGTTTTTAATTTTTTTTCACACGCTGGTATTTTGATAAAACTTCTGCAAACGCTTTCCGTTATGCTATGAGTGCGATGCAAAAGCTTCGTTCACTCAACATATAGTCTGGAACAGGCGTGGCCAACCTGCTCCATGTATGAGCCGCATATCGGAAAACCCAAGTTACAATGAGCCGCAACATTCTGTAAAACTTTAAAAACACGAATTTGTTTGGAATCTACCCTTCTGTGACATCATTATTCTTTATGGAACGAGTTGCAAAAGTAATACTGCACGGCACGCTAGCTACCAAAGTACCACTTTACAACATTTCTACACTTTGCAATACGTAAAAATAAAAAATGCAAAACAAGTATACATTTTTTCGGAAAGCTCAAGAGCCGCATGCGAAGGTTCAAAGAGCCACATGCGGCTCGCGAGCCGCAGTTTGGCCAACCCTGGTCTAGAACTTGACACAAGAAATGATGCGTACTTTTATCGCTTTTGTCACTTGTGTGTTGTCGTCACACGTCTTAAGCGTGTTCCTTCATTGGTGCTGTTATTTTTGTGCATCCGTCACACTAATTCTTTCTTGTACATTTTCATCCACTTGTTGCATTTGCCTTTTCATCACAAATTGTTTGTTAGTTAAGATTACACAGCAGTTCGGATGCTACAGGTTCTTCATGCTACCAGGCAAGCACTGATACTTTCATATTTATTTACGCCAATCGCATATGTGAGGAAAGCGGAGGGAAGCTGGCCAGCGTGCACAACGCTGGAGAAAATGCCTTTGTCCATTCTCTGGTGAGATTTACTTCTTAAATTATACAAGCAGTTATTGCTGCCCTAGGTTTTTGTCTTGGCGTGAATGCAAGTAAAAATTGTCCTCATCCGTTCAGCAAGCAATCTATTTTCAACCGTGAATGACAAAAACACAAGATGGAGGTTACTAATTTTTTTCACAATTGGCTTTTTGAAACGTTTAGTGACAATTTACGCTTGAGGCTAAAAAATTCTAAAACAGAGTCAAATTTTAGGTCTCCTATCGTACTTGTTGCATAATCGATAAAATACTTGTTTAGTAGGTCCTTCTGCATGCGGTGTGCACCGAAGTATGTGCTCTTGCGTACTTTCACTGCACAACAAACAAGTTATTCAGTATTCCATTTCGTCTTAAACAAATTAAAAAAGCACCACGTAGAAGTTCTGCAAAATGACATACTAGAAGTTAAGTGGAATTGATGTTATCAGCATCAGAGCAACTCCTTGATTTTCAACAATGGTGTAGCCGAGTCATATTTTTCAAGTCGCGAGTCGAGTTTATCACAAGCTCTTCGAGTAAGAATCGAGTCAGAGTAATCTACAATTTTTTCGAGCCGAGTCAAAATTGAGTCCGAAAAGTGTCGATTCATTTCAAGTCACTGGTTTGAAAGCTCAAGTTAATGTCGAGTCAAATAAAAGTAAACATTTTTCCAATATTGTTTTTTTGCTTTTATTTCATTTTTCTCCTTCAGTCTCAGACAATTCTACAAGTCTAGTCTAAACCTGCTGTCCCTAACTTGGCCTATCAAATACCCAAAGTAAGACTTTGAGGTCGACTAGCACGATCACTGTATGTAAACACTACTTTAACCCACGATGGTGTGTTCAGTACATTGTTCGCTGCTGGCCCTTCAGTGAAAACCAAAGTTTCATCTCTACCACAGTGTCCGGTAGAACCCCCGACTCTTAAAAAACTAGCATAACATCACTAGAAGACACAGTCATAACAGAAAATTTGCGCCAATATCAGGTAGTAATCTTGGCGGCTACCGCATTGGTGAAAAATGGCAATGTTGTTGACTTATCTTTCATTCATTCATTTCACACCGGCTTTACCTCTAAGCAGGATCGCTGGAGCAGCAACCCTAGGAAGGTTAGCCATATCTGTTGCAGTGTATTGCCCCTTTGTAGCAAACACTGACTTGACTTTTTAGAGAGACATAATATTTCAGTCTTTTTAGTGCTATTTTTCATTTCCGCTTGTTGGCACACAGCTAAGACCACACCAAGGGCATGCTGAAGACACTACCCAGAGGTTGCAAGCAGTACGAAATCGTGTACAAAAAGCAAGCTGTTGATCTTGCAGCATCTAACAGTGACGCTCTTGTCGATTCGGCTTTGACTGTTTATCCAACCTCTATCAACTAAAGGTGATTGGTGACAGAAAACTACCTTGTCCAAGTCCAGTTCCCGGCGATCAGTTGCGAGTTAACTCAACCGACGGGGACACAAGCGTCTGAGCAAGAACCCAATGACTTGACGCCAGTAAAAGGCGGCCGTCAATAACGTTCAACGGAAGCGCTCCCCTAAACTTTTCCCTAGGGTTTAGGTCGTATGCTTTCTCGAGGTCGAAAGAACATAACAATCTTTAGTATACTCCCAAGGTTTCTCCAAAATTTGCTGGAAAGTGAAAATTTGGTCTGTAGTGTTGTGGCCAGAGAAAAAACCTTACTGAGTATGCTTCAACGTTGGTTCAATTACTTCATTGTGTCTTATCTAAAGCAATTCTTTAACTCTTTTCCCGGAAGGCTAAGGAGAACAATGTCCTGGTAGTTTTCACATTGTCTACTGTCTCCCTTCTTGTGTATGAAGATGTTTATCCCAGTTTGCCAACCTTTCGGTGCCCATCCAGACAACGAGGCCACTTGACACACACAAGTAAGCCACAGAGCTTCTCTGTTCAGAACAACATTTCAGGTCGGATTTCTTCACCACTTACAGCCTTTCCAACCTACAATGTTTTGACAGCAAAGAAGATCTCAGGCGCAGTGTTAGTATTTTTCTCCCGTAGCATCTCCTATGTGTCCAGCCGGTTGAGAGTGACTGGATTCAAAAGATTTTTGAAGTGCTCTCTTCTTCTGCTAATGATGTACCCCTCATTGCCGCGTAAGACACCGTCTTGTTCTTTGATGGATCTAGCTAGCCAATATAAGATCTTTTGCCGAGGAGATGTTGAATGGTTTTCCAGAACACTGTTTTCAGCTCGGAAGTAATTAGAATTCAGTTTGTGCCGGAAATGTCCTAAAGATTGCGGCATTTCGCGACTCAGCGTACTGCGGATGCAGAAAAGGTTGGCTTTGTTCTGAAGCCAGGCATTTTAAGCTAAATTTTTTGCTCAACTAACATCTTTTGCCTACTGTTTCAACACGGGGTTATTTTTTGTCATGATTCACCACACCAAGTCTTTTTCGTCCGCATACCTGAGCAGTGAATGGAGGTAGAGCTTCTTTGGACTGCTGCCACTCCACCTCTGCGTTCGCTGTGCATTCCGGGATCTTTCGAAATAAGGACAACACACTGTCTGGAAAAGTCTTTCTTACATCCTTTTCCACCAGAGCCTCTCACTTTCTGCGGTAGGACCTTCTAGTCCTGAACGCTCCAGGTGGTGATTGGTCCATACCTAGTCCAGTAACCCTCTGATACGAAGGTCCAACACTGGTTGGAACAAGTCAGTTGAACCTATGCAGAAATTCAGTGACAGATGACTCAAAGAATCTCTGAACCTGGATGCACAGTGCGTTGTTGCAGCACAGTTTTAGCAGGAGCCTGTCGTTATCATTTACGTCAGCATCGTCATTTATTCTATTCATAACCCAGCAACATTTTGAACAACGACATTTCGGACATTTACATTGATGTCTTCCACAAGGATCCCGGAATCTTTAGCTTAATCCCATAATCGGATTAATTAATTAATTATCGTTTTTTGGCCATAACTTGCGATCCACGAACGCTTGAAGGCCAGTTAAGGACTCGAAAACACGGATTTTCGCCTAGTTTATTTTGAAAGAATAAAACAAGCAAATTGCCACTTGAAATTGTTTCTCAGGTCCTGGTGATGTCATCACAAATACCCTGACGTCGACCAGTTGTAACGTCACATCAAAAAAGTTCAAACCCCCAAAGTTTTAAAATCGAAGCTACAAGTTTTAAAATCGAAGTTACGAGACTTTCTGCTTCTTTGTTGGGCTTGGACAGTTCTCAAGCGCTGCCGGCCGGCAAGCTATGACTAGGAAATTTTCCTATTCACAATTATGGCTTTGCGTTCATCAAAGAGAGGGTCGCAAAACATGGAGAAACTAACAACTTAAATATGCAGAAGTTTTATATATTGCATAAAAAATGTAAACTTGAAAAAAGCAGCAGACATTCCAATGTTAGATGAAGATGCACACGGTTTTTGAAATGCGTACAGGCTGTTTGTTTCGAACCCAAGGATTTAAATGCTTTGACGAAATGAATGACGTGATGCTAAACTGTGCTCAGCTCTTAGAAATATAATGCGAATATCTACATTCATGGCTATATAGGCTGTGTGCATGCCAACGATTCTCAACGTTTCATGCTCCGTTTCCTCCTACCAAGATCCTCAGCATCCGTAGCTCCAAACCTTTCAATGAAAGTTGTAACAGCGCCACCGAACAAAAAATTATTCTTCATACTTATCCCGGTGAAGGCCTCTGGTCCTGACGTCCCAACGAAGGCGCCGTAGGCGCTTTTGAGGACCACCGGTCCCAGTTTGAGAAACAACGGCGTAGCAGACGATTAAAACATGGCTGATGTGTGCGCAGGCCGTAGATACTATCCCTCCCAACGTGGATTACACAGCGTGGATTGGACTGGCTGCTAAAACTGAGGAGACAGGTGGACAATACTACACATGGGAAACAGGAGAAGTAGTTTCTTACACAAATTGGTATGATGGGGAACCAGGTGAGTAAATTCAGAACTTGTATTCAGTTTAGAAGGGCAGAGCAAACGACGGAAACTTGGATTGTTTCGTGTTCATTGAATGCAAACATCTTTTGCAGCCAAATTGGGTGTTATTATTATTTATTATTATTAACAAACAGCCAATGATGGCAGGCCAAAGCCTGAAGAGATCATTGGCAACTGGCAACGCAAAGATTAACATAAAAGAAAAAATGACGCACACACGCACAAATAAAACAGCACAAACAGAAAACGTGTTAAACGGTGAGGTTATATTGAAAGGGTGGATTTTTGGACAGGAACAGACACGTTTGTTTGAACAAGCGTAAGGACGGATTTTTAGACAGCTTAGGA